>FUFK010042237.1_pt1 | contig 77723 bp, 65 predicted proteins | sample 1021851 | NCBI WGS metagenome assembly FUFK01 (sample SAMEA51879418, study PRJEB19060) | metagenome | reverse complement strand
CAAGTTCAATCCTTGCCGCGCCCACCATTTCCGCCAGACGCTATCGGATCGATCCCCGCCGCAAATCCGGCTCAGCCGTGCTGGCCCAGCGCTTCGCGTAGCGGTGCGAGCCATGGATCGTAGGGCTTCCAGGCGTCCTGCCCGCTGCGGTTGATCGGTCGCCGGACCTGTTCGCTGCTTGCCGTGCGCACTGCCCGGCGGGTCTTGTGGAACTCGAGACACTGCTCCTCGAACGGCAGGCCGAGGTAATCGAGCATCCGCCGGGTCTGGCCTTCAAGGTCGTCGAGCACGTCTTCGTGCTGCACTCGCAGAACCTTTCCCGGCAGCACCGTGTCCCAGTGATCCATCAGGTCGACATAATCGGCGTAATAGCGTCCCACCTCGGCGAGGCCGTAGGTGAACTCCTGCCCCTCGGCGAAGAGTTGCTTGAAGCCCGAGAAACAGCAGTCGAGCGGCGCGCGGCGCGCGTCGATGATCTTGGCATTGGGGAGGATCAGGTGGATCAGGCCGATGTGGCGGAAATTGTTCGGCATCTTGTCGATGAAGAACGGCGCATTCTGCCGGTGAACCTGCGTATCCTCGATGAACTTCGCGCCAAAGGCAGCGAGCTGGTCGCTGCCGAGCTCGTGCAGGATTTCGGGATAGCGTGACTGGCCGGCCTTGCGCCCGCGCAGGCGGTGCGCCAGCGCGAGGATATTGGGCAGTTCCAGCGTACCGTCCACCTGGCTGTGACTGGCGAGGATCTGTTCGAGCAAGGTCGATCCCGCGCGTGGGAGACCCACGATGAAGATCGGATCGGGCGCATCGTGCCCACTACCGGCATGCCTGGCGAAGAGATCGGCAGTGCACAGCTCGCGCTGCTTCGCCAGCTCCGCAGTCATGGCGTCGGCGCTGTACCGGGTTTGCGCCCGTTTCAGCGCATTGCCGCGTTCGTAATGCGCGAAACTGTTGGCGTAGTCGGCACGATCTTCGAGCGCCTTGCCCAGCGCGAAAGACAGGTGGACGCGGTCCATGAAGGCAAGGTCTGGCCGCCCGGCCTGTTCGCGCATGCGCACGATTTCATCGTCGGTGAAGCGATAGGTCTTGAGGTTCGCCAGTGCGTACCACGCATCGCCATGGTCGGGCTTGGCTGCAATGGCGGTCTGATAGCTGGCCACCGCGTCATCCTGCGCCCCGGTGGTCTTGAGCGCGTGGCCCTTGCTGGTGAGCGTCGCCGGATCGCCGGGTAGCTTGGCAAGGATGGCATCGAACAATTCGAAGGCCCGGTCGTAGTCGCTCGTCTGCATGCTCTCGATCGCCAGATGCGACTGGAACAGAGGGTTTTCGGGATCGCGCGCATGAAGGGCTTCAGCCTCGGTCCGCGCCTGAGCAAATTTCTGGCGGCGCCGCAGCGCGTCGATATAGTCGAGCCGGACCTGGATGTTGTCGGGCTCGAAAGCCCTGGCGCTGTCGAGCAGGAATTCGGCGTCATCGAGAATGCCCAGCTTGATGCCGATCTGGGCCAGCAATCGCATGCCTTCGACATTGCGCGGATTGGCGCGTAGGAAATGGCGGCAGATCTCCTCCGCGCGCAGCAATCGGCCCTCGTGAAGATGGTGCATCACTGCGACCAGTTCGCGCGGCAGGCGGGCAACACGCTCGGCCTGTGCGCGCGCCGCCTCGGCGGCGGTTGGCCGACCGGCCGCCTGTTCCAGCTCGGCCAGCGCACGCCAGCTGGCTTCGAGCGCGGGATTGAACCGTGTGGCACGGCCGAAGGCCGCAATTGCAGCAGCCCTGTCGCCCTGCGCACGGGCGAGATGGCCAGCCTCCTGCCATGCGCGCCCGTATTCGGGCATCGCCGCATGCAGCGCCGCAAGGTGCCGTTCGGCCTCGACGAAGCGCTTGAGATAACGCGCGGCGACGGCGGCCATGTAGAGCGCTTCGCTGTCGCCCGGATCCTCGTCCACCAGCGCGGCAGCGAGCGCCATTCCTTTCTCGAAGTCGCCTGCCTGCAGCGCCTTCTGCGCCTGCGCCAATCTGTCGTCGCGTGTCGTCATTGCCTGCGACCCTTACAAAGAGAAACGGCGGAGGCGAACCCGTGTTCGCCCCCGCCGTCCTGTTTCCCGGTGAACCGGATCAGTAGTCGTAGCCGACCCGGAAACCGACCGTCAGCGGACGGTTGGTGGTGATCCGCGCACGGTCGTTGACGTAATTGCCCGAGATCTGCGCGCGTTCNTCGAACAGATTGTCGCCGAAGACTTCGAACTTCCAGTTGTTCGACATGACGCCGGCAGCGAAATCCACGACGGTGTAGCTGTCGAGCTCGAGCTTGTTGATTTCGACCACATCGGTGAATTTCGACGCCGAATAGCTGACCTGCGGCTGGACATAGGCTTCCAGCGTATCGGACAGGTCCCATTCGTAGCGTACGCGCAAATTGCCCTGGAAGGACGGGGCGAATGCGAGGTCCGAACCCGCGACGACGTCGTTGGTCGGGATCAGCACTTCGGTGATCTCGGTGTCGAGNATCGAGAATGCNCCTGCAACGGTCAGACCCGGCGCCGAATAGGGCGCGAAGGTGAAGTCCGCTTCCACGCCCTTGATCTCNGCATCCGCGGCGTTGGCCGAGAAGAACAGATTGGTGATCGAGGGGTCGAAGATGGTGGTCTGCAGNCGGCTGATGTCGACATAGAAGGCGCTGCCGTTGAAACGCACCTGACCATCGGCGAGATCGAGCTTCCAGCCCAGTTCGTAGTTCTTGACCTCGTCGGTCTCGAGTTCGAACGGGACNGTGAAGCCGGCACCATTGGTCGCGCCGCCCGGACGGTTGAGCAGGCCNGGACGGAAACCTTCCGAATAGGTCGCGTANAACAGCAGGTCCTGCGTCGGGGTCACGGTAACCGTGCCCTTGTAGATGAACCCGTCGGTCTTCGCCGCATCGGGAGCGCGCACTGCGTTGAAGACCTGCTGCGCCTGNGTGGGGGTCAGGCCCGCAGCCTGGATATCGGCCAGGCTGTCGTTCAGGTCGAAGGTCTGGCGCAGCGAAGCGTCGCACGAACCGATGAAGGTGTATTCGCCGTCACCGTCGTACAGATCGTTGAGATCGGTGCCGAAGGCGTTGGCATCGGTAGCCGCGCCGCTGTTGCAGAAGCTGCCGTTCGCGCTGCCTTCGAAATCGACTTCGATGTCGTAATACCGCGCGCCGAGCGTGACTGTCAGCAAGTCGGGTACGATGTCGAAGCTGGCTTCGCCGAAAATGCCGAACTGTTCATCGGTACGACGGATGTCGTTGCGGAAGATCGTGTCGGCCGGGAACGGGCCCGGGGCGCTGGTGAAGCCGTCCTGCGGGAAGTTCGGCGCGAACGGGCCGAAGGGCTGCGCGAGGACATTGCCCGGATAGGCGAAGTCGTTGCGTTCCTGCAGTTCGAGATCCGAATAGAAACCGCCTGCGGTCACGCGCCAGCGGTTTTCCGCCGGCGTGCTGAAGCGCAGTTCCTGCGTGAACACGGTCGTCTTGCTGGCCGAGGTCACATAGAGATTGGGTGCCTGACAGGTGCCGCTGGGATCGTTGCCGGCACCCGGATAGCTGACGCTGCCGTCGCAGATGTAATACGGCAGGTACTGGCCGACGAAGAGATAGTCGGAATAGTCGACGCGCTGTTCGGTCTCACGATCGGTGTAGGCGCCGGTATAGACGACATCGAGCATCGCCAGCCGGCCCTCGACCGTCCAGCTGGTGTTCGAGAAATCGTCTTCGAGGCGGTCTTCCTCGTAGCGCTGGATCTCGAGGTCATCGAGGCCGCCGAGTTCGGGATCGGCGAAGAACACGCCATCGCTTTCGACGCTCTGGCGCGAATGCGCGACCGTCACCGTCCAGTCGGGCGTGACTTCCCACAGCGCGGTCGCACGGAAGCCGGCATATTGCGTGTCGTTGAAATCGTCTTCGACCATGCCGGCGTTGTCGGCATTGATGAAGTTCACGTTCGACAGGTCGGCGCCGGCCTGGAAGCCGCCGCGCAGCGGGCTGACGGGCACGCCGTTCGAACGGACGGTCCCGGCCGGGCGGAAGCGCGCGCTTTCGCTGGCGTTGCGGGTGCCGGCGACATTGTCGATGTAACCGCCCTGGTCGTCGAGATAGAAGACCCCGCGCAGACCGAACGTATCGGTGACCGGCACGTTGATCATCGCATCGGCCTTGTAGCTGGTTTCGCCGCCCTTGGTGAAGGACACGCCGGCATTCACGCCCGCATCGAAGCCGCCGAGATCGGGCTTGTTGGTGATCAGGCGAACGACGCCCGCCTGCGAACTGGCACCGAACAGCGTACCCTGCGGTCCCGACAGCACTTCGATCCGCGCAAGGTCGGCGGCATAGACGTCGAGGTTGCGGCCCGGCTGTGCGAGCGGCTGTTCGTCGAGATACATCGCGACGTTGGGCGCGAGGCCGGCGACACCGGCGGTGGTGAGATTGGGCGTGGTCGAGGCCAGGCCGCGGATGTAGATGGTGTTCTGGCCCGGCCCGCTGCCGCCTGCAGTCACGGTCGGCAGCTGTTCGAGGTAATCCTCGAAGGTGTCGATGGCGAGCTCTTCGAGCCCTTCTTCACCGATCGCCGAAACCGACACGGGAACATCCTGCAGGTCTTCGCTGCGCTTTTGCGCGGTCACGATGATGACGTTGACGCCGCCCTGCCGCTGTTCGGCTGCAGGTGCCACGTCCTGCGCGGCCACGGGCGCTGCGGTTGCGATAGCCAGCGCGCCAAGCGACGCGCCGCTGACGAGATATTTCATGTCGGGGATTCCCTCATTCTCGATTAATGCTCGGGTGCCGGCTCACAGACCAGGGTCCGGCTGGCAAAAAGACGGGCGCGAATTCACTGGGGAACCGTCGCCTCGGGAGCCAATAACAAGGCGAAGGAAAGGCGGCCACCGTCCAGCGGGCCGCTGCGCAAGATTAACCGCAGGGCTGTTGCATCAAAACAACATTCAAATCTTCGTCCCGCGTTACTTCCAGAACAGTCCATGTATGAAGCAAATATTCATTTTTTGGACTTGTTCTATTCAAATGCAGTTCTCACGGTACTATTGGATGACCAAGTGCCATTCAAATGACGGCCAGACTGCACTGCTGGGCTCCGCCAAGAAGGCGGCGCATTAGTGCTCGCGTTACTTGCCCTCGGCCGCTTCCGCGCATCCCTGGGCCGTGGTCGGCACGCCATGGTGCTTGCGGAACAGGTCGTAAATCACCGCCTTGAGGATCGCGACCCCCATGATGGCGACGACAAAGCTGAATGGCAGCGCCCCGATGATCATCGTTATGCGGATGGCATCGATGCCGCCGAGGATCAGCATGCTGCCGACGACGAAGGCCAGCGCCACACCCCAGAACAGGATGTGATGGTTGCGTTCGCTTTCGCTTTCCCCCGCCCCATTGATCGTGTTGACGATGAGGATCGCGCTGTCGGCGGAGGTGATGAGATAGGTCATCAACAGAAGGACGACGAGGCCCGACACGACTGCCGCGACAGCCGGATCGAGTAGGACTGCCAGCGTCGCGAAGAGCTGGTCCGACATCGCCGCGTTGACGATGCTCCCCTGCGCGGCGCCGCTCAGTTCGAGATCGATCGCGGTTCCCCCGACCATGGCCATCCAGAAGAAACACATCAGCGACGGCACCAGCACCACGCCGAACACATATTCCCGGATGGTGCGCCCGCGCGAAATGCGCGCGATGAACATGCCGACGAAGGGGGCGAAGGCAATCCACCAGGCCCAGTAGAACACCGACCAGTCGAGCTGCCATTGCACCAGCGCATCCCCGAATTCGCCGCCTGCGTCGAACAGCGTCAGCGAGTTGGGCACCAGCGTGCGCAGGTAATCCCAAACGCCCACGCCCAGCAACTTGAGGCCGCCGAACGCCGAGCCGACGATTGCGAACAGGGCAAGCAAGGCGAAAGACAGCCCCATATTTAGGTTCGAGAGCCATTTGATCCCGCGGCCCACGCCCGAAAGCGCGCTTATCGTCGAAGCCCCGACGAGAACCAGCAGCGACAGGATGACCGCCGCGATCGAGGAAGAACCGTCCGGATCCAGCAGCCAGTCGCCCACACCCAGCCGGGCGAGACCCATGACGAACTGCTCCACGCCGATCCCCATGGTAACCGCGACGCCCAGGATCGTCGCCACTACGGCCACGATATCGACCAGATGCCCCCAGACGCCCGACAGGCGCAGGCCGAACAGCGGCGCGAGCGCCGAACGGATCGTCAGCGGCAGATTGCGGCGATAGGCGACATAGCCGATCGCCAGGCCGACCAGCGCATAGGTGCCCCAGGCTGCAAAGCCCCAGTGGAGGAAGGTGTAGATATAGGCCGGACGCACCGCTTCGGCGGTCCGCGCGTCCACCAGGCCGCGGATGATGTCCGGATTGTTCGAGAAGTGCGCCAGCGGTTCGCCGGTCGAATAGGTGAGCATGCCGATCCCGATGCCCGCGCCGAACAGCATGGCGAACCAGGAGAAGCGACCGAACTCGGGCTTTTCACCCGGATTGCCTATCCGCAGCGTACCCGATTGAGGGAACAGCGCGAGCACGAAGCAGGTGAACATCAAGAAAGCGACGAGGTAGACGTACCAGCCGGAGAAGGTGGCGATGATGTTCGAATTGGCCGCAGACAGCGTTTCGCTGGCGCTGACCGGGAAGAAGATCGCCCACATGATCAGGAGGGAGACGATCACCTTCGACGGGATCGTGACCTCGCGGCTGAAGCCGTCGTAAAAGCCGCGCGACGCGGTCTTGATGGGTAAGTCTATCAGCGGAGGATCGATTGGGTGATCGGGCTCTGCTGGCATGTCGTCTCCTGCGCAAGCGCACCGGGGTGCGGCGCGATTTTGTCTGACTTTTTTGGGGGAATCCCTGGACCGACCATAGAAAGGGTTCGGCGATATGCAAACCCGTTGTTCCCCTGATTAGCAAAAGGGCTGCCCCTTGCGGGACAGCCCTTTTGCGCGCTTCGCTGCGACTTCGGCCTAGGCGGCCTTGGTCGTCGGAGCCGTCGAAGTCTTAGGCGGGGAAGCACTGTCGCTGCCCTCCTCGCGCTTGTCGAGGACGCGCTTGGCGACATAGCCGCCGACGCCCAGGGCCAGCATTGCGGGCAGGCTCATGCGCCGCAGAACTGTCGTGGCGACGACACCCAGTGCCGCGCCGCTGGCGCCGCCAATGCCGCCGGTCTGCTTGGCGAGCCTGTCGCCAACGAATGCTCCGATTACCTTGCCGATCATATCGTATCTCCTTTGCCAGACCAACGGCCCCGCACGCCCGCGGTTCCGCGATCGCAGGAGCTAGCTGGCGATGCCCCGGGTCAGCAACATGTTGGCCCGGCGCGCGATTTCTTCGAAGTCCGGATCGCCTTCGCGGCCCCAGATGACGTAGCGCAGGCCCAGGAAAACGTTCATGCCCATCACGGCCCAGGCCTCGGGCGTCCCCAGCCCCGGCGCGAACTCGCCGCTCTCACCGCCCAGCTTCAGGCGCTCTTCGATCCTCGAGCCGATGGTCTCGTAATGCGCGCGGTAGCTGTCCGGATCGACGAATTCGGCCTCGTCGATAATCCGGTAGATCTCCTTATGCTCGGCAGCGAACTCGAGAAAGGCGCGCAGTGCCACTCGCTCGATCTCCAGCGCCCCCATCGATGGGTCGAGCGCCTCGCGCGCAGCCTTCCCGACACCCGCGCTCATATCCGATACGAGCGCACGGAAGACCGCATCCTTGCTGTCGAAATAGGTATAGAAAGTGCCAAGGGCGACGCCTGCACTGCGGGTTATTCCGCTGATCGAGGCTTCGTGAAATCCCTTCTCGGCGAATTCGGTCGCAGCCGCATCGAGCAGTTTGCGCAAGGTCTTTCGGCCCCGCTCGGTACGCGGCGTCTTGTCGCCCTGGCTGTGCGTTGCGGCCACTGTTCGCCCCCTTCGAATAGACTGCCTGCCTAGCAAATCGCATCCTCCGCGCAACAACAAACTTGAAAGGTGGTTCAGGTTTCAGTATCAGCTTGCTGCATAAGACAATCGGGAGGGAGAAACCGAAATGCGTCCGACACAGATTCTTACCGCCAGCCTGCTGTGCGGCGCGGCGACCGCGGCACTTGCCGCGGCTCCTGCGCAGGCTCAGTCCGCCGACACGGAGCCGCTGGAGGCTGCGCCGGCGACGGCTGCAGAGGATGTCATCATCGTCACCGCACGCCGGCGTGAGGAGCGACTGGTGGAGGTGCCGGTGGCGGTCACCGCGATCAGCGGCGAAGAGCTTTCACGGCGCGGCGCGCTGGACATCACCGATGTCGGGCAGAGCGTACCCAACGTCACGCTGGAGGCCAGCCGAGCCACCAATTCGACGCTGTCGGCCTTTATCCGCGGCATCGGCCAACAGGACCCCGTTTCGGGGTTCGAGCAGGGCGTCGGCATCTATCTCGACGACGTCTATCTCAACCGGCCGCAGGCCGCGGTGCTGGATATCTACGATGTCGAGCGCATCGAGGTGCTGCGCGGGCCGCAGGGCACGCTCTATGGCCGCAACACGATCGGCGGGGCCGTAAAATACGTCACGCGCCGCCTGCCGCAGGATCCCTCGGTGCGCGTTCGCGCTACCTATGGCACTTACGACCAGGCCGAAGGCGTGATCACCGCTTCGGCACCGATCAGCGACCTGGTCCGCGTCGGCGGCTCGGTTGCGCGGCTTTCGCGGGGCGGTTTCGGCGACAATCTCACCACGGGCCTCGAAAACTACAACAAGGATATCTGGGGCGGCCGTATGAGCCTGGAGGTGGGCGGCTATGGCGAACCTGCCTTCATCCGGATCCAGGGGGACTATACCAAGGACAGCAGCGATCCGCGTGGTGGCCACCGGTTGATCCCCGGGCTGGTATCCGGCGCGCCCGTGCTCGACAATGTCTTCGACACGCGCGGAGCGCTCAACGATCCCGAACAGGAAGTGGAATCCTACGGCTTGGCGATGCATGCCGAAGTCGAATTGAGCAGCGCGCTGACGCTGCGGTCGATATCCGCCTGGCGCAAGGACGACAGCTATTCGCCGATCGATTTCGATGCGCTTCCGGCGGTCGATCTCGATGTGCCCGGCGCTTACCTCAACGAGCAGATCAGCCAGGAATTCCAGCTGCTGTGGGACGATGGCGGCGCGTTCGCCGGCCTGCTCGGATTCTACTATCTCGACGCGAAGGCGGACACTCTGTTCGATGTCCGCATCTTCACCACTTTCGCCGGGCTGACCGCGTTCACACAGGCAAATGTCGACACCGAAACCTATGCCATCTTCGGCGATCTCACCTACGATCTGACCGATCAGCTCAGCCTGTCTCTCGGCGGTCGTTACACTTGGGATGAACGCAGCGCCGAAATCCTGCGGCAGAACTATCTCGGCGGCGGTTCGCCCGAATTCGGCGGCGCGGGTGTGCCCTTCGGAGCGGCGAGCACCGATTTTCAGGGTAGTCGGCAGTTCAAGAAATTCACCCCGCGGGCCTCGCTCAGTTTCATGCCGACGCCCGACCACAATATCTACGCCAGCTATTCGAAGGGCTTCAAGGGCGGCGGCTTCGACCCCCGCGGGGTCGGCACCAACGCCCCGGCGGCCACACCGGGCGCACCAACCGATGCGGAAGTCGCCGCCTTCCTCAGCTTCGCCCCCGAAGAGGTCGACAGCTACGAGATCGGCTACAAGGGCAATCTCGGCATATTCAACATCGCTGCCGCAGCCTTCTATGCCGACTACACCGACGTACAGATTCCGGGTTCCGTCGCGTGCGAAGTGGGCGGCCTGCCCAGCTTCTGCGGCGTGGTGTCGAATGCCGGCAAGGCGACATTCAAGGGGCTCGAACTGGAAGCCAGCGCCCGTTTTGGCGGCGGCTTCGGCCTTGCCGGTTCGCTGGGCTATATCGATGCGCAATACGACGAATACATCACCAATATCGGCAACACCCCGACCGATGTCGCCGCATTCCGCGTCGTCCAGAACACGCCAGAGGTAACCGGCAGCATCACGGCCAGCTACGATACGCCCGTAGGACCGGGCGATCTCTATCTGGGAACGACGCTGTCCTATCGCAGCAAGACCAGCCAGTTCGAAATCCCCAACCCCTATCTCGACCAGGGCGGCTACGCGCTGCTCGATGCGAGCATCGTCTACAGTGCCCCCGGCGATCGCTGGAGCGTGGGCGTTTACGGGAAGAACCTGCTCGACAAGGAATACAAGACCAGCGGCTACACCTTCGTTGCGACCGACCCGGTGACCGGCGACATAGTCAATGGCGCCAACGGTTTTCCCGTCCCGACGCTCGGGCCCGAGGGCACGCTGACCGCTTTCTACGGCAATCCGCGGCAGGTCTTCGCAACGCTCACCTTCAGCTACTGAGCGGCCGCAATTCTCTGAGGGGCGGGGTCTGCGTACCCCGCCCCTTACGCATGGTTATTTGGCGAGCCGCGTGCGCGCCGCCGCGGTGGGTGCGCCGACCGGTATGCCGAAGGTTTCGGTGTAATCGGCGAACCGTTCGTTCACCTCGTCTTCGCGCAAGCCGAACTCGGCCAGGCTGTAGCGATGCGGGTGCCGCTTGAGCCGGGCCGAACGGTCGAGATAGTCTTCCATCCCCGCGACAGCGGGTTCCATCTCGAGATCGAGGAAGCGGTAGACGCGCTCCATCGTGCCGCGCCAGTCGGTTTCCATGTCTTCGTACTGGACATCGATCATCCTCTCGCGCGGGATCGCGTCGCGCGCCGCGCGCATCCGGGCGATCATGGTCGCGGTCTTGCCCAGCCAGTCGCGGCCGGTCTGCGCGGGATCGTTGTGATCCGAATAGATAATGGTCTGGTTCCAGGCGAGCGAGGCAGCGCTGCCGACCACCTGCTTGGGATCGCGGTGGGTGAAGATCAGCCGCGCGTCAGGAAAGACTTCGAGCAGCGCGGGCAGGTCGAGCATGTGCTGCGGCGTCTTGAGGATCCAGGGGCGCAGCGAACTTTCCTGCTGCGACCAGCCGATCAGCCGCAGCAGGTTGGCCATGTGCCGATAGGCGGGAATGGCGCTCTCCTCGTGGCACCATTCGGCATAAGACGGCACATTCCACTGCGCTTCCCACTTCATGCCGTACATCGACGCGGCAACGAGGCCGAGTTCCTCCTCCGGCTCGTAGGCGCCGGTCGGATGGATCGACAGCGTGCGCGGGTTGGCGAGCCGCGCTACCTTGAGGATGCGCGCGGCCAGCTTGGGCCGGAAGTCCTCCGCCTCGCCGGCTAGGACCTGCTCGAACTCGGGCCGCGGCACCGGGCTGATGGTTTCGAAACTGCGCAGGTAGGCAAAGCGCTGGTCGGCCGCGAGCAGGCGGTGAAGCCGCGTGGTACCCGACCGCATCGGGCCGACGATAACCACCGGGTTCTTGAGCGGGCGGGCGAGGATTTCCGGGTGCCGCTTGAACCACATCTGCGTGTAGAGCCGGTCGCGCAGCACGTGGTGAAACATCTTCGTGGCGGAAAATTCGCCCGCCGCGTTGAGCTGGGCTTCGTGCTTCACGCTGTCGAGCAGCACCTCGAAGGGCTTTTCGAACCAGCGGTCGCCGAAATCGTTGAGCCCCGTGGTCGCTGCCGCTTCTTCCATCAGGGCGTCCTTGTCGAGGCGCGGAGGGCCGAACACCCCCAGCTTGCGTCCGCCCCGGATCACCCCGTCCGCAATATCGATAAAGCGCGTGCGGCGCGGCGGCTGGATCGGCTGGTCGTTCAAGCTGGCAGCCCTTTCAAGCTCTTCGATGTCCCCCTGAACGTCCGGGGCCTAATGCGGTGCCCGCAAAAGGACAAGCTCGCCCCGCGGGAAGTGGCTGGCCAAGCGGGAAGCGAAAAGGCATAGGCCGCGCCATGCACGACATCGCTTACATCCGCAGCAATCCGCAGGAATTCGACGCCGCCCTCGCCCGCCGCGGGGCCGAACCGGTGGCCGACCGCATCATCGCGCTCGACGCGCAGAAGCGCGAGGCGACGACCAGGGTCCAGCAGGCGCAGAGCCGCCGCAACGAAGCGTCCAAAGCGATCGGCCAGGCGATGGGCCAGGGCGACAAGGACAAGGCCGAAGCGCTCAAGGCCGAGGTCGCCGAGATCAAGGCGTCGATGCCCGAGTGGGAAGAGGCCGAACGCGCTGCGGCGGCAAAGCTCGACCATCTGCTGGCCACTTTGCCCAACCTTCCCGCGGCCGATGTGCCCGACGGCGCGGACGAGAACGACAATGTCGAAATCGCGCAATGGGGCAAGAAGCGCAGCTTCGATTTCGAACCCCGCGAACATGCCGATATCGGCCCCGCGCTGGGAATGGATTTCGAAACCGGCACCAAGCTGTCTGGCGCGCGCTTCACCTTCCTGCGCGGCGACATCGCGCGGCTTCACCGCGCGCTGGCGCAGTTCATGCTCGACAAGCAGACGCGGGAGAACGGTTATACCGAATGCAACCCGCCGGTGCTGGTGGCTGACGAGGCGATGTACGGCACCGACAAGCTGCCGAAGTTCGCCGAGGATAGCTTTCAGACTCACCTGAATTTCAAGGAACTGATCAACGAACTTATTGATGCCGCGACGTCTGACGCACACAGCATCCTTGATGATGACAAGTTCGCAGTTTTGAGCGAAGAGCAGAAAGAGCAGGCCGTCGAAACAGCACGCAAAGCCGCAGTTGAAAGGTGGACAGAGCGCCTGCAAGGCAACAAAGAAGTAACTCGTCGCTGGCTGGTCCCTACCTCGGAGGTCCCGCTGACCTATTCGGTCGCAGGCGACATCCTTCCCGGTCTCGCGCAGCCGATCCGGCTGACTGCGCATACGCTGTGCTTCCGCTCCGAAGCCGGCTCGGCGGGCCGCGACACGCGCGGCTTCATCCGCCAGCACCAGTTCGAGAAGGTCGAGATGGTCAGCATCTGCCGTCCCGAAGACAGCGATGCGGAGCATGAACGCATGACCAGATGCGCCGAGGGCATCCTCGAAGCGCTGGACCTGCCCTATCGCCGGATGCTGCTGTGCACGGGCGACATGGGCTTCGGCGCGCGCAAGACCTACGACCTCGAAGTCTGGCTGCCCGGCCAGGGTGCATATCGCGAGATTTCCTCCTGCTCGAACACGGGCGATTTCCAGGCGCGCCGGATGAATGCGCGCTATCGCCCCGAAGGTGAGAAGAAGACCGCTTTCGTCCATACGCTCAACGGNTCGGGCCTCGCGGTCGGCCGCACGCTGGTGGCGGTGATGGAAAACTACCAGCAGGCCGATGGCAGTGTCACCGTCCCCGAAGCGCTGGCCCCTTATATGGGCGGTGTCACCAAACTGGAGCCTGCAGCCTGATGCGTATCCTTCTGACCAATGACGACGGCATCCACGCGCCGGGTCTCGCGGTGCTCGAGAAAATCGCGCGGCAGTTCTCCGACGATATCTGGATCTGCGCTCCCGACGAGGAACAGTCGGGCATGGGCCATGCGCTTACCCTCACCCGGCCCGTGCGCCTGCGCAAACATGGCGAACGCCGNTTCTCGGTGACCGGCACGCCGACCGATGCAGTGACNATGGGCCTGCGCAAGGTGATCGAGGCGCAGCCCGACGTGATCCTGTCCGGCGTCAATCGCGGCGCGAACCTNGCCGACGACATTACCTATTCGGGCACNGTCTCGGCGGCGATCGAGGGCGCNCTGGCGGGGGTGCGCTCGATCGCGATGAGCCAGGTCTATACCAAGGANANCCGCAACAGCGACTCCGCCTTCGCCGCTGCGACCGAATGGGGCGCCAAGGTNCTNGGCCCGCTGCTCGACACGCCGCTGCCCAAGCGCACGCTGGTCAATGTGAACTTCCCCCCGATCGCGCCCGATATGGTCAAGGGTATCCGCGCGGTGCGACAGGGGTTCCACGATTATTCGCGCGGCACGGTCGTCGAAGGCCGCGACCCGCGCGGCTTCCAGTANTACTGGTTCGGGCTCGAGGCGATCGAACATACGCTCGACCATGGCACCGATCTCGAAGCGATCGACGATGGCTATATNGCAGTGACCCCGCTCCAGCTCGACCTGACCCACCATTCGTCGCTGGGCGCGCTGGCAGCCCGGTACGAGAGCTGAGTGCACGCTATGCTATTGACCCTGCGGATTTCCGCGCGCACCTAGGCCGGGCATGNGGAGCGACAAACAGGTCGACCGGATCGCCGCAAGCACGCGGGTGCGGACTTATCGGGGGCCCCGTTTNCAGCCCCTTCGCCGTGCAGTGAAACTGCCCGTATGGGGCGATCTCGGCATCCGGCTGGGCGCGGCGCTGTTCCTCATCTTCATCGTGATCATGGTCCATTGGTGGGACCGCGAAGGGCTGGTCGACAATCTCGACGGCGAGGTCAGCTTCCTCGACGTGGTCTATTTCACCATGATCTCGATCACCACCACGGGGTTCGGCGACATCGCCCCGATTTCGGATCGCGCACGGCTGGTCGAAGCAGTGATCGTGACACCGATCCGGTTTGCGGTGTTCTTCATTTTCGTCGGCACGGCCTATAACTTCATCATCAAGCGCAGCTGGGAGAAATGGCGGATGGCCCGCATCCAGGAACAGCTATCGGATCACATCGTGGTCCTCGGCTACGGCATCTCCGGCTCGGAAGCGGTCGGCGAGCTGATCGAACGCGGCACNGACCCGAGCTGCATCGTNGTNATCGACCCCAGCGAGGACCGGTTGCACGAGGCCGAAGCGCTGGGCTGCAACATCATGGCCGCGGACGCCACCCGCGACCAGACGCTGAAGGCGGTTCGCATCGCCAAGGCGCAGAACGTGCTGGTGTCCGCAGGACGCGACGATACCACGATCCTGATCACGCTGACCGTGCGCGCGCTCGCNCCGCATGTTCCGATCAGCGCGGTGGTCCGCGCCGACGACAACGAATCGCTCGCGCGGCAGGCGGGCGCGAACAACGTCATCAACCCGGTCCGCTTTACCGGGCTGCTGCTTGCCGGCAGCGCCAAGGGCGAACATATCGCCGACTACCTCGCCGATCTNGCCAGCGTGTCGGGNCGTGTCCAGCTGGTCGAGCGCGAGGTCACCGCGGCCGAGTGCGGCAAGGCGATCGGCGAGCTGAACACGGGCGGGCGCGGCCTGCGCGTCTATCGCGACGGCAAGGCGCTGGGGTTCTGGGAAGCCGAATGCCAGAAACTGCAGACCGGCGACATCGTGGTAGAAATCGTGCCGACCACCAATGGCGAAACCAAGGGCGATGGCCACGACCGGGACGACCAGNGCGACGACTNNGCCCTAGCGGAAGAGCAGGAACACCCCGCCCATCGCGGCCATGCCGACGATGAAATGGCCTGCGTCGATCAGGAAGTGGCGCAGCGTCTTGCGCAAGTAGAGGTAATTGATCCCCAGCGCCGGGGCCATGACCGTGGCGCCGAAGCCGATCGCCATCATCATCACGGCCCGGTCGCTTGCGCCGCTGCGCGCGATCCCGTGCCACAGCGTCAATGCTATCACCAGTTCGGCAAGGAAGGTCAGCCCGAAGATCAGCGGGAGATTGCCGCTGCGGATCTTTTCGTCGCTGAGGCCGGCAGCCTTTTGCCAGGCCTTGGCGAACAGCACCCCGTACCAGAGCGCGCCGACCGCGAAGAATGCGAGCGTCCCAAGCAGAACCGCCAACCAGTTGATTTCGCCCATGTCCCGTACCCCTCGCGCCTTTCGATGCGCAGGAAGCTAGCGTAAATCGCCTTACGCGTGTAGGGGCGCGCGCAATCATGAACACGACCACCACCGCAATCCCCGACCAGAAGAAGGTCGGCATGGTATCCCTCGGCTGTCCCAAGGCACTGGTCGACAGCGAGCGCATCCTCACGCGGTTGCGCGCCGACGGCTATGCGATGAGCGCCGATTATGCCGGGGCCGACGTGGTGCTGGTCAACACCTGCGGCTTCCTCGATTCCGCCAAGGAAGAGAGCCTGCAGGCGATCGGCGAGGCGATCGCGGAGAACGGCCGCGTCATCGTGACCGGCTGCATGGGCGAAGAAGCCGACGCGATCCGCGCCGCGCATCCGCAGGTACTGGCAGTGACCGGCGCGCATCAGTACGAACAGGTCGTCGATGCAGTGCATACGCACGCCCCGCCCAGCCAGGGGCCCTATGTCGACCTCATCCCACAGCCCGACATCAAGCTGACACCGCGCCACTACAGCTATCTGAAGATTTCGGAGGGCTGCAACCATTCTTGCGCCTTCTGCATCATTCCCGATCTGCGCGGAAAGCTGGCCAGCCGCCGGATCGACGCAGTGCTGCGCGAAGCCGAGAAACTGGTTGCCGCGGGCACGAAGGAACTGCTGGTCATCAGCCAGGACACCAGCGCCTATGGTGTCGATACCCGCCACGAGGAACGGCTGTGGAAGGGCCACCCCGTCCGCGCGCATATGACCGACCTCGCGCGCGAACTGGGCCAGCTCGACATCGGCGGGGGCACCCCGCCCTGGGTACGGCTGCACTACGTCTATCCCTATCCGCATGTCGATGCGGTGATACCGCTGATGGCCGAAGGCCTGCTGACGCCCTATCTCGACATTCCCTTCCAGCACGCGAGCCCCAAGGTGCTGCGCGCGATGAGGCGCCCCGCAAACGAAGCCAAGGTGCTCGAACGGCTGAAGGGCTGGCGCGAGATCTGCCCCGAGATCGCGATCCGCTCCAGCTTCGTGGTCGGCTTCCCCGGCGAGACCGAGGACGATTTCAAATATCTGCTCGACTGGCTCGAAGAGGCGCAGCTCGATCGGGTTGGCGCGTTCCGCTTCGAACCGGTCGAAGGCGCGCGGGCCAACACCCTGCCCGACCCGGTGCCCGAGGCCGTCAAGGAAGAGCGTTACGCAAGGGTGATGGAAGTCACCGAGCGGATCAGCGCTGCCAAGCTGGCCGCCAAGGTCGGGACGCGCATTCCCGTGATTATCGACGAAGTCGGCGAACCCGACGAGGATGGCGATATCGGGGCAACCGGCCGCAGCCAGGCGGACGCCCCCGAGATCGATGGCGCGGTCTATTTGCGCAACGTCCCGCAGAGCCTCGCGGCTGGCGATATTGCAACTGTCTCAATTGAGGACAGTGACGCGCACGACCTGTTCGGCGCGGTAGCCTGATAACGCGGCGGCGCCGCTAGACGCGCGTGCTTCTGCGCGGCGGCAAGCGCGGAAACCTTTCGGATTAAACGATAAGTTCTGCGCGCGTGGGCTGACGGCGGCTTATTGCCCCGCAAAGCGTTAACGGCGCTCGTTCGAGTTTCATTTACTTTCGCAACCGGCTGGCAAGCTGGCTTGCCGTGGTTTCGCGGCTGCGGCATCAAATCTTTCTTAAACCTAAGAGCGGCATAAGGGCGCTCAATGGGTGAAACACGCATCTCAAGACTGGCAGCGCCAGTGCTCGTCCGCGGACGATCGCTTTTCAGCGGTCGCCTGTTCGAGCGCTTGCGTCACGTCCTGTGGGCGGCGCTGATCAGTCTGGCGATGTATGCCGGTTTTCTCCTTCAGCCAGCCGAACAGATCTTGTGGCTCATCCAGTCCCGTGTTGCAGATCGATATCCATCGGGGGACATTGTGTTTGTCGCCTCCAACGAGGCGTTAAATGATCCAGCAAATCCCGAACGGCGGTATGACGTCGCCGCAGCCTTGGATGAACTTGACCGCCAAGGAGTTGGCAAGGTTTTCCTGGATGTTGCATTTGCCGAGTCCAACGATCCTCAGGCAGATCAACGGCTAGCGAGGGCAATTGCCGATCTCGGTCCCAGAATAACCCTCGTTGATCGTTTGCTTGAAGGCACGGGCGTCGAACAGACCCGACGCTCGACGTCCGCATCGATCGCGGGAACTACAAGTCGCGTGATTTCGGATCAAACCGATCGAGACTGGTTGGGTTTCGCTTGGACGCTACACTACTCTTACGAAGTCGACGGTCGTCCTGTTCGCTCGTTTGGGTCTGCAATAGCAGGAGTGGATCGCGAACCCTCCGACACTTTTTCTGTCGACTATGGATTTTTCTATGACCGCCTCCCTATTTTACCCATCGAAGTTGTAGCGGATCGGCGACAAACCGGCGCCCTGCCTATCGAGTTAACTGGCAAGACGGTTGTAATCGGTCATAGCGGACAGGTTCCCGGAAGCCGGGACAAGATTCCCCGGAAGCTCGAGGCTTCTCCCAGCTATGTCGATATCTACGCAGGCGAAACGCTGAAAGCTGGCTATACGCGCAATTTGCGCGGTCCGCTGTCACTAGCCTTTTTCGCGGCGTTGTTGTTCATTGCGCTTCTGATTTCGTCTTCCAGAAAACAGCGCTGGTTCGCCTATTCAGCCATTGTTTTTCTCGCACCCGCAATCTTGTTCGCGACGGCCAAGGTAGGGGTTAGAGTCGAACTCTCTTATGCCATTGGGTTCTTGGGCATTTACGCCGCGTTCCGCTCGAGAATGCGATGGAAACGTCGGGTCGAAATGGTCAATCAGGAAACCGGGCTGGCGAAGCTGCGCGCTTTGGAAGCCCGGCTCATTCGTGACTCGGTGACCAATGGCCACATCGTCATCGCCAAGATTCAGAACTACGAGCGCGTGCTNAAGACACTGAGGGCCGATGACAAGGGCAGCTACGTGCTCAAACTCGTCGATCGGCTGCGCGCTGCCGATAGCAATTTGGTCGTTTACAGCGACGGCCACCATCTCGGCTGGCANGTCGCAAACGACGACACCGATGCAGTGGTCGAGCACCTCGAAGGGCTTCGCGCCATATTTGCCGCCCCGATCCAGGTAGGTGGATTTTCCGTCGATGTCGGCATCACATTCGGCATCGCCTGTGTCGAAGGCGACCCTTCTGCCCGATTGGCGGCTGCGGTCGCTGCAGCAGAGGAAACCTCCGAAGCGCACAATCCGATTGCGATTGCCGAAACCGGTTCGCAAACCGACCTGCTGTGGGACATTTCGCTGCGGGCGCGCATCGACGATGCGATGGAAGCAGGCGAGATTTACTGCGTCTATCAGCCCAAGATCGACCTTCAGTCAAACGCAGTCGTCGGGGTGGAGGCACTGGTCCGCTGGCACGATCCGGCACGCGGCTTTATCTCGCCAATGCATTTCATTCAGCAGTGCGAAAAAGCCGGACGGATGGAACATCTCACGCGCTACGTGCTGCAGAGCGCATGTTCCGCCGGACAACTCCTGCATTTCCGCGGGCATATGATTTCCATGTCGGTCAATATTTCGGCCACCCTGCTCAGCGACATGCGAGTGGTCGGCCTCGTGCGAAATGTGCTGCAGGCCACCCGTTTCGATCCCTGTTTTCTGACATTGGAAATTACCGAAACCGCGCGCATTTCGGACCATGAAGTAGCTGCGACCATTCTCAACGAATTACGCTCTATCGGCGTGCGCATCTCGATGGATGACTTTGGCGTTGGAGCCGCGAATTACGAAGCCTTTTACGAGTTGCCGTTCGACGAGATCAAGATCGACCGCATGTTCGTCGCGAATATTGCGAAGGATCCCAAGGCCCGCGCTATCGTGGCCAGTATCGCTGCCATGGGGCGCGGAGCCCGAATCACTGTCGTCGCCGAAGGGCTCGAGAACCCGCAGGATATCCCAATGCTGCAGGAAGCCGGTTGCCAACAGGTTCAGGGGTTCGCGTTCTCGCGCCCCCTCTCATTATCCAATTTGCTTGAATATCAGGAGCTTGCCCCCGAGCAAACGTTATCAAACATAGTTTAGACTTTACAAACATACATGGTTAATGGCACTTAACTCTTGAGCAATCAGGAGTTGTGATCATGTGGAATATCTGGGAATGGCTGTTCGACGGTTGATCGAACACGATCTAGAATTACGAAGGGCCCCTTTCCGGGGCCCTTTTTCGTGGTCGCGCCGCAGCGGCTTGCGCGTGGAAACGAAGCTCCCGGCAGCTCGTTGCTTGATAATGCTGCCAATCCGCCCCTGTGCTTCGCTGTTCTGCCTCGGTGGAAACACTCGTGCGATCTTTCCGACGAAGAATAGGAATGCAGCCGACTGGCACGCCGGCTCCTGCGCTGATAACCGCTGCATCCATGGATATAGCTGCATGATCCCCCGGACCTTCGCATGAACCTGCCTGCAGATCGCTTGCTGCTGTTCGGCGCCACCGGGGACCTCGCCCAGCGCATGCTGCTCCCCTCGCTCTGTGCGCTCGACGCCGACGGCTTGCTCGACAACGATCTCAAGATCGTCGCCACGGCACGTTCCGAAATGTCGACGCGCGACTATCGCGACTTTGCGCGCGCCGCGCTGGAGAAATTCCTTCCCGATCACCGCCGCGGCGGGGTTGCCGAATTCCTCAACCGGCTGAGCTATGTCCCCGTCGATGCCACCACGCGCGAGGGATACGATGCCCTGGCGACCGAAGTCGGCGCATATGACAAGGGACTGGCCATCTTCCTTTCGACCGCGCCCAGCCTGTTCGAACCCACGATCGAGGGTCTCGTCCACGCTGGCCTGACGCAGGGCAATGTTCGCATCGGGCTCGAAAAACCGCTGGGAACCGACCTCGCCTCGAGCGAGGAGATCAACGACGCCGTCGCCAAGGCGTTCAGCGAAGACCGCATTTTCCGTATCGACCATTACCTCGGCAAGGAAACGGTCCAGAACCTGCTCGCCCTGCGCTTTGCCAATATGCTGTTCGAGCCGGTCTGGAATGCGACCTATATCGACCATGTGCAGATCACCGTTGCCGAGACGGTCGGCCTGGAATCGCGGGTGGCCTATTACGACGACAGCGGCGCGCTGCGTGACATGGTGCAGAACCACATGCTGCAACTGCTGGCGCTTGTCGCGATGGAACCGCCGACCAGCTTCGATGCAACGGCGGTCCGCGACGAGAAGGTAAAGGTGCTGCGCGCGCTGCGCCCGATCGCGCGGGAGGAGACCGTTACCGGGCAATACCGCGCCGGTGCCGTCGAAGGCACCGCCGTGCCTGGCTACGACCAGGAACTTGGCAAGGACAGCGATACCGAGACCTTTGTGGCCTTGAAGGCGCATGTCGACAACTGGCGGTGGAAGGGTGTTCCCTTCTACCTGCGGACGGGCAAACGGCTGCCCGAGCGCGTGACCGAAATCGTCGTCCAGTTCCGCTGCGTTCCGCATTCCATATTCGAAGGACGCGGCGCCAGCACCAAGCCCAATCGGCTGGTGATCGGGATCCAGCCCGAAGAGAATGTCCAGCTGTCGATGATGGCCAAGGTCCCCGGGCTGGACCGCGACGGGATCCGGCTGCGGCAGATCCCTCTCGATATCGCCATGCCCGACGCGTTTTCGGGTACGGTCCGCAGGATCGCCTACGAACGGTTGCTGCTNGACCTGATCGAGGGCGACCAGACGCTGTTCGTGCGCCGCGACGAGGTCGANGCGCAATGGGAATGGATCGACGCCATCCGCACCCTGTGGGAGCGCGAGGACATCAAGCCGAAANCCTATGGTGCGGGCAGCTGGGGGCCCNGCGCCGCCATNGCCCTTGCCGAACGCGACGGAGTAAGCTGGCATGACGAATAAGCCGCTCAACGACACGATCCACCGCGTGACCCAGCGCGTCATCGCCAATTCGCGCGACAGCCGCGCCGCCTATCTCGACCTGATGGACCGCGAGAGCGAGCGGCAGGTCGANCGGACGTCGCTGTCCTGCTCCAACCTCGCCCACGCATTTGCCGGGGCCGAGGAAGACCAGGCGGCCATNATGGCAGCCAAGGGCCCGAACCTGGGTATTGTCACCGCCTACAACGACATGCTGTCGGCGCATCAGCCCTATCACCGCTATCCCGAACGCATGAAGATCTGGGCGCGCGAAGTNGGCGCCACTGCGCAGGTCGCCGGCGGCACGCCGGCCATGTGCGACGGCGTGACGCAGGGCGAAGCNGGCATGGAANTGTCGCTGTTCAGCCGCGACACGATTGCCCTGTCGACCACGGTCGCGCTNAGCCATGCGATGTACGATGGGGTCGCGCTNCTCGGCATCTGCGACAAGATCGTCCCCGGCCTGCTGATGGGNGCGCTGCGCTTTGGCCACCTGCCAGCCATTTTCGTGCCCTCGGGCCCGATGGGGACGGGTATCTCGAACAAGGAAAAGCAGCGCGTGCGCCAGCTTTATGCCGAGGGCAAGGCAACGCGCGAGGAATTGCTTGCCAGCGAAATGGGCAGCTACCATTCGCCCGGCACATGCACTTTCTACGGCACTGCCAATTCCAACCAGATGATGATGGAGATGATGGGTCTCCATGTCCCCGGAGCGGCGTTCGTTCAGCCGGGGGCGAAACTGCGGCAGCAACTCAGCCGCGCCGCCACGCATCGGCTGGCCGCCATCGGCCAGGCGGGCGATGATTTTCGTCCGCTGAGCCGCGTGGTCGATGAAAAGGCGATCGTGAATGCGGCGGTCGGCTTGCTGGCCACGGGCGGGTCGACCAATCACGCGATCCACATCCCGGCCATGGCGCGGGCGGCGGGCATTCGTTTCGACTGGACCGACCTGTCGGAACTGTCGTCTGCAGTCCCGCTGGTTGCGNGCGTCTATCCCAATGGCGCGGGCGATGTGAACCACTTCCACGAAGCCGGGGGGATGGGTTTCGTCGTCGGCACGCTGCTCGAAGAAGGACTGGCGCATGCCGATATCCTCACCGTGTGGGATGGCGGGTTCGAAAGCTACAGCCGCGAACCGGGCGTCGACGGCGACGGCGACACACTGGTCTGGCGCGACCCCGGGCCGTCCGGCGACAACGACATGCTTCGCCCGGCATCGGCACCGTTCCAGGCGGACGGCGGGATGCGACTGGTCGAAGGCACGCTGGGCCGCGCCTGTTTCAAATCCTCGGCCGTCGAACGCGAACGGTGGACCATCGAGGCGCCGTGCCGCGTGTTCGACACCCAGCGCGCCGTCAATGAGGCCTTCACGAGAGGTGAACTCGATCGCGACGTGATCGTCGTGGTCCGCTTCCAGGGGCCGCGCGCCAATGGCATGCCCGAGCTGCACAAGCTGACCCCCGCGCTCGGCGTGTTGCAGGATCGCGGCTACCGCGTCGCCCTGGTCACCGATGGCCGCATGTCGGGAGCCTCGGGCAAGGTGCCGGCGGCCATCCATTGCACTCCCGAAGCGCTTGGCGGCGGGCCGCTCGCCAAATTGCGGGACGAAGATGTCATCCGCATCTGCGCCGCNNCCGGCGAGCTGTCGACCACCGCCGATCTCTCCAGCCGCGAGCCTGCCGAGGCACCGCCGCCCGAGACCGGCATGGGCCGCGAATTGTTCGCCATGTTCCGTGCCGGCGCCGACGGCGCCGAACAGGGCGCTTCGGCCATGCTGGCGATGGCGGGCCTGTGAGCACCGACCTCGTCACTGTCGATATCGGCGGAACGCATGCGCGCTTCGCTATCGCCANGATCGGNGAAGATGGCGCGATCACGCTGGGCGAGCCCGAGACGCTGCACACCGATGACCATGCCAGCTTCCAGACCGCNTGGGAGGACTTCCGCAAGCGNATGGGCGGGACGCTGCCGCCGCGCATNGCCATGGCGATTGCCGGCCCGGTCGGTGATGATGTCATTCGGTTCACCAACAATCCATGGATCATCCGCCCGGCGCTGGTCCGCCAGAAACTGGGCGTGGACGATTACTGCATCGTCAACGATTTCGAAGCGGTGGCCCATGCAGTCGCGCGCGCGCNCNAGGACCAGTTCCTCCACCTCGCGGGCCCCGACCAGCCATTGACGGACGACGGCACGATCAGCGTCATGGGCCCGGGTACCGGGCTCGGCGTCGCGCATCTCTGGCGGTCAGCGGGCGAATACCGCGTCCAGGCGACCGAGGGCGGCCATATCGATTTCGCCCCGCTCGACACTATCGAGGACGCGATCCTCGCGCGGCTGCGCAAACGCCACCGGCGGGTGTCGGTCGAACGCGTCGTTTCTGGTCCGGCCATTGTCGACATCTACGAAACGCTTGCGGCGATGGAAAATCGCAAGACGCGCGAAGAGGACGACATTGCGATCTGGACCCGCGCCCTGGAGGATGGCGAAGGNCTGGCCGCCGCGGCGCTCGACCGGTTCTGCCTNTCGCTGGGTAGCGTGGCCGGCGATATCGCGCTGGCACAGGGCGGTTTCGGGGGCGTCGTGATCGCCGGNGGNCTTGGGTATCGCCTGCGCGACCATCTGCCCAAATCCGGCTTCGCCCAGCGGTTTCGCGCCAAGGGCCGCTTCGGCGAACTCATGGCGACCATTCCCGTAAAATTGATCACCCACCCCCAGCCGGGCCTGTTTGGCGCGGCAGCTGCCTTTGCCAGGAACCTGCGATGACCATTGCCGAAATCATGCAGACTGCACCGGTCATTCCGGTGATCGTCGTGGACGAAATCGAGCAGGCGCGACCGCTTGCGCGCGCGCTTGTCGCGGGCGGGCTGCGCGTGCTCGAAGTCACGCTACGCACCCCGGCAGCGCTCGACGCTATCAGCGCCATGCGCGAAGTCGACGGCGCGATCGTCGGCGCCGGTACGGTGACCAACCAGCAGGAGNTGGCCGACGCGATCGCGGCGGGGAGCGAATTCATCGTATCGCCCGGACTGACCGAANCGCTGGGCAAGGCCGCGATTCGCGAAGACATTCCCTTCCTGCCCGGCGTAGCGACTGCGGGCGACGTCATGCGCGGGCTCGATCTCGGCNTGACCCACTTCAAGTTCTTTCCCGCGATGGCCGNTGGCGGCCTGCCCGCGCTCAAGGCGCTGGCAGCTCCCTTCGGCCAGTGCCGCTTCTGCCCGACCGGAGGGATCACACTCGCCAATGCGCCCGAATGGCTGGCGTTCGATCCGGTGCTGTGTGTCGGGGGCAGCTGGGTCGCCCCGCGGGGGCCGGTGGACGAAACGAATGTATCCCACCTCGCCCGCGAAGCTGCCGACCTCTCGCGTTAAGGGTTCGGTGCCGAGTGTGCGAAAACGGCACGCGGCGGCAGGCATAGGTGGAAAATTCACCTCTTTATGCGCATAAGGTGCGCATGGATGTCATTCTGAAATGGATCGGCGGGGGCACAGTNGCGGCTGCGCTGGTGCTNTCCGGNATCGCCATCGGCGGCAGCGCGACCGCGGAGAGCGAGGTCGTGANGACCGAACGGGNTGCGCCGCAGCCTGTCGCCAAGCCGCTTGCCCCGCATGGCGCGATTGCAGCCAAGGCNGTCGCCGATGCGAAACGNCTCTACACCGTGCGCCGGGTGCTGCCGATCGACGGTCCGATCCGCTATGGCGAGTGGCACTGGGACGACGAAGGCGTGCCCGAAGGCCCGCTGCTGGTGACGGTCGACCTGCAGGCNCGGGTCATTTCGATCTTCCGTGGCGGCTACGAAATCGGTGCCGCCGCCGTGCTGCTGGGTACCGATGAGCATCCCACGCCCACCGGTGTCTTCCCGATCCTGTGGAAGCAGCGCCACAACGTGTCGGAGAAATACGGCAACGCACCGATGCCGTGGAGCATGTTCCTGACGAGCGACGGCGTGGCTATCCACGGTGGCAGCGAAGTCGAGAACGGATACGCCAGCCACGGATGCATCGGCGTGCCCGATCCCATCGCCGAGCGGCTTTTCGCGATTGCGAAAGAGGGNGACAAGATCGTGATCACCGACGGCGCACGGCTGGGCCTGGGCGACGCCATCATCTGATCGCGCTACCCGCCGCGACGCGGCGGCTCGGGGGTACAGACGTACCGGTCCGAGCGTCGTTCGATCAGCACGCCGCCGATGTTGCCGCGCGTACCCATCGTTTTCAGGAACGCCTGCGCCTCACCCGTGGAAACCGTCCCGCCCACGGTCCGCACTGCCCTTGCGATCAGCCTCGCGGCAAGATCGGGCTGTGACGGGACTCGAATTTCNACCTTCTGCCCGCTTTCGACAGCCGCGGCATTCCAGAGTTCTTCGGCCAGTGACTCCAGGGTCTGCTCCGCTTCNGACAGGTGTGCGGCGCTGCGGGCAAATGCCTTGCNGTCGATCCAGTCCACTCCGGCGATCTGTTGCCGGATCCGCACCCGGTCGTATCGGTCGTCGCGATTGCTCGGGTCCTGAACCACGGGCAGGCTTAGACAGCCCACGACGGTTTGCAGCTCACCCTTCGTGAAGCCCAGCAGGGGGCGCAAGACGGGGACGGGACAGCCCTCGATTTCCGCTCGCGCGCGAATACCCGCGAGACCGGCCAGCCCGCTACCCCGGTTGAGCCGCATCAACAGCGTTTCGACCTGGTCGTCCGCATGATGCGCGGTCGCGATGGCAGCAAGGCCGCGTTGGCCCGCCCAGCGGCCCAGCGCTGCGTAACGCGCCGCGCGCGCGCGGTCCTGGCGATTGCCTTCTGCCACGGTGATTCGCAGCGTCGTGCACGGGATCGACCGCTCTGCGCATACGCGCTCGACCAGCGCGCACTCCTCGGCAGCCTCTTTCCGCAGGCCGTGATCCACGGTCGCGACCTCGACCGCCCCATCGAAGCTCGCGGCTGCAAGACCCAGCAAGGCCATGCTGTCGGGACCACCGGACACCGCCAGNCCCAGTTTGCCTTCTGGGCGAATGGCGGCAAGATCGGCCCTGAAGCGCGCTAGCAGCGGCGGGTCGATCGCCGGGTCAATCGCAGGTCACCTTGGCGCGATTGGCTTCATACTGACCCTGCAGCCGTCCGGCGGCCAGTGCAGGATAGGTTTCGGAAAATTCGGCCAGCGCGATGCAGGCGCGGCGGGTGTCGTCGAGCGCGATCATCGCCTCGGCCAGATACAGCAGGCTGTCACCGGCGCGGGCGCCCGTCTTGTCTTCCTGGTAGTTCTTGAGGAACCAGGGCGCGGCTTCCTTGGCCTTGCCGTCGTCCAGATAGGCGCGCCCGAGCAGGTTGCGGCCATAGGTCGTGCGCCAGTGATCCGGGTGCTGTTCGACGAACATGGTCAGCTGCTGCTGCGCTTCGGGGAAGAAGCCGGCATCCCACAGACGGAAACCGTAGGAGTATTCGTCGTCTGCCGGATCCTCGGTCTGCGGCTTGGCAATCGCCTGCACTGCGGCCAGCCGTTCCGCGCTGGGGCCCGACGCCTGCGTCGCCGCGACCGTTCGCGCGGCGCCAGCGCTGCCCGTCGTCGCGGCCATGCCACCGGCCGGTGCGCTTGCAGTGGTACGGGTACCCGAGGCTTCCAGAGCGTCGATGCGTTCGGTCAACTGACGCAGCGCATTGGCGTTTTCCTCGTTCTGCGCGGTCTGCCGCTGGAGCTGCGCTTCGAGCGCGTCGAGCCGGGCGAGGATATCGGTCACTGCAGTGGTCGATGCCCCGGTGGTGCTTGGGCGGGTCGCCGGCTGGGCGCTGATCTCGGGTTCGAAGAAACGGCCGTCGCCGCCCGGGAATACCGTGCGCTGCAGGGCGCGCACTTCGGCTTCCAGCCGGCGCAGGCGCGCTTCGTCGTTGCCGTCCTGCGGCAAGGCGGGTGTGGCCGTGGCAAGCAGGGCGAAACCGGCGCCGAAGAACGACAGGTTACGGGCGAGCGATGCGAAAGTCATCGAGGGCTCCTGGTGGAAAATCGGTAGCGGAAGAAAACTGCCCTAGCGCCGCGTCGCTGTCGAGGGCGCGAGGCGCGCTTATCCCCTTAACAAAGCAGGGTTCGTTAACCCTCGCCAGCCGCGGCTGGGGCGGGCTGCGCGGGTGCAACACCGTCTTGGCCACGTGCCAGCAGCGCTTCGGCGGTGATCGGTGCGTCCTTGATCACTTCGTCCTCTTCGGAAAGCTTGGGCACCGACCGGCCGCCGACCGTGATCGCCAGGGCATAGGGACGCCCCGTCCACACTTGCGGCCCTTCGGCATCGCTGGGCACCGTGAAGCTGTCGCCGGCATCCATCTGCGCTTCGTAGAGACGTTCTCCGTTGGCATCGTAGAACTTGACCCAGGTCCCGTCCATTTCGCTGGTGAAGACGACGGGGCCCGATGCAGCGGGCGCTGCCGCCTGGCGCGGCGCAGCATCATTCTCTTGGGCGGCGGATGCTGTGCGGTCTTCGGGCGCCTCGAGGGGTGCCGGGCCGAGGCCCGGAGCGAAATANCTGCTGTAGAAGGCGTATATCCCGCCAATCAGCAGGATCCCCGCGAACAGCGCGAACCACGCCAGCCCCCGGCCCGGCACCCGTGCCGGATCGCCCGGCTCGAACTTGTCTGGCGAAGCGGTGCGTTCTTCGTCTTCGGCGAGTTCCATGCGCGCCTGATCGACGATCTCGCGTTCGTCGAGCCCGACGAGCCGCGCATAAGTGCGCGAAAAACCCACGGCGTAGGTGCGCGCGGGCAAGTCCGACAGCGCACCATTCTCGATGGTGAGCAGGTGGCGTTGCGGAATCCGGGTCTCCGCGGCAACCTGCGTCAGATCGAGCCCCCGCTCTTCGCGCGCGGCCTTGAGCCGTGCGCCGACACCGGTGTGNGTAACCACTTCCTCTTCAAGGTATTCTTCGTCGCTCATGCGATCCCCGATAATGCGAACCTGCGGTTTACCCGCATGTTGTCTTGACGCAGGCAAAGCGAAGCGCGGGCAGCCCTGTCAAGCACGCATCATAGCACAGATGCGCACGACCGACGAAAAGAGCCGCTTTCGCGGTGAAATCATTCAACCTCGATATCCCGTTCACCGGCCCATTGCTGCAAGGCGCCGCGCATATCCGGCGGCGGGGCGGCAAGCCAGCGGCTCATCTGCGCAGTAAGCTCGCCCAGATCGACCTTGCGCACCAGTTCCTTGATCGGACCGACCGCGGCCGGAGTGATCGAAAGCCGGCGATAGCCGATACCCAGCAGCGCCAGCGCTTCGAGCCGGCGTCCGCCCATCTCGCCGCACACGCCAAGCTGGACATCGTGNCCGACGAAGGATCGCGACACCCGGGCAAGAAAGCGCAGGATCGCCGGACTCAGCCAGTCGTAACGCTCCGCCAGCTTGGGATTGGCGCGATCCGCCGCAAAGAGGAACTGGGTCAGGTCGTTGGTGCCCACCGACACGAAGGACAGCTTCGGCAGCAGCACGTCGAGCATATCGGCGAGCGCCGGCACCTCGAGCATGCAGCCATAGCGAATCGTTTCGGGGACCTGCCTGCGCCTGTCGCGCTGGAACGCGAGCTGGTCTTCGAACACTTTCTTGCCCGCATCGAATTCCCACGGTTCGCTGACCATCGGGAACATCACCGACAGCGACCGCCCCGCCGCAGCTTCGAGCAGCGCGCGGGCCTGAGCCTTGAGCAGGCCCTCGCGCTCGAGCGACAGGCGCAGCGCGCGCCAGCCCATCGCGGGGTTCTCGTCGCGTTCGGCCACCGCCGTGTCGAGATAGGGGACCGCCTTGTCGCCGCCGATATCGACGGTGCGGAAGATCACCGGCTTGTCTCCCGCCGCGTCGAGCACGTCGCGGTAGAGCCGCATCTGGCGGTCGCGCTGCGGCAGCGTGGAGGACACCAGGAACTGGAACTCGGTTCGGAACAGGCCGACCCCGTCGGCCCCGCTCATCGCGAGCGCGCTCATGTCGTCGCGCAGCCCCGCATTCATCATCACCGTGATCCGGGTTCCATCGCGCGTGAAGGGTTCGACATCGCGCAATTCGGCATAGGCGGCCTGCTTCTCGCGCGAGCGGGCGAAGCGCGTTTCGAACGCCTCGAGCACCTGCTGGTTNGGCCTGAGCGTGACCGTGCCGTGATCGGCATCGAGGATCACCTCGTCGCCTTCGGCCACGCGGGTGCGCAGTCCCGATACGCGGCCGAGCACGGGCACCCCCATCGCACGCGCCACGATCACGACATGCGCGGTGAGCGAACCTTCCTCCAGCACCACGCCCTTGAGCCGGCGCCGGTCATATTCGAGCAGTTCCGCAGGCCCCAGATTGCGTGCGAACAGCACCGTGTCGCGCCGCAGACCCTGCGTCGCCGCCGTGCCCAGCTGTCCCGAGACGATCCGCAGCAACCGGTTCGACAGATCCTCGAGATCGTGCATGCGATCGGCCAGCAGCGGATCGTCGATCTCGCGCATGCGCATCCGCGTACGCTGCTGCACCCGTTCGATCGCCGCCTCGGCCGTCAGCCCACTGTCGATCGCCTCGTTGATGCGCCGGCTCCAACCCTCGTCATAGGCGAACATCTTGTAGGTCTCGAGCACCTCGACATGTTCGCCGCCCTTGCCGAATTCGGGCTCGCGCGCCAGCGCATCGATCTGGTCGCGCATCTTGTCGAAGGCGCGGTACACACGCTGGCGTTCCGCCTCGACATCTTCCGCCACGACCTGGTCGATCTCGATCCGCGGCTGGTGAAACACCGCCTGCCCCGCCGCGAGCCCTTTGACCAGCGGCAGTCCTTCGAGGATGTCGTTTTCGACATNCGATATCTCGAGGTCGATCACGCTTTCGCCGTCGACCAGTTCCTTGTGTGCGATCAGTTCCGACAGCACCATTGCGGTGGTCTGCAGAGCTTCGATCTCGACATCTTCATAGCGCCGCGGATCGACATGCTGNACGCACAGGACACCGACCGCCCGTTCGCGGTAGACGATCGGGACGCCGGCAAAGGAATGGAACTGTTCCTCGCCCGTTTCGGGGCGGTAGGCGAAATCGGGATGNGCCTTGGCCTCGGCCAGATTGAGCGTCTCGATATTGTTCGCGATCGTGCCGGTAAGCCCCTCGCCCACGGCCAGCCGCGTCACGTGCACCGCTTCGGGATTGAGGCCCTGCGTCGCATAAAGCTCCAGCGCACCTTCGCGCAGCAGGTAGATCGAGCAGACCTCGCTCGACAGGCTTTCGGCGATGATCTCGACCACCCGGTCGAGCTTGTACTGCGCATGCGTGCGCCCGGCCATCACCTCGTGCAGGCGGGTAAGGATCTGGCGGGCGGAGGCTGCAGCTGTCATGGCTGCAGCCTATAGCAAATTGATGGGAGGGCGGAAGCGGGATGCCAATCCCCGCTTCCCGAAAGATCCGATCAGCTCGACGCGATCTCTTCCTTGATCCGCAGCTTCTGCTTCTTGATCTGGCGGATCATCGCAATGTCAGGCGCAGGCCGGATTTCTTCTTCGTGCAGGCGAGCCTCGAGCCCGGCGTGCTTGGCTTTGAGCGCGTCGACATGGGATGAGTGCATCGAATTGTCTCCTAGACGGTTGTGCGACCTCTGGAGCGACTCGTGCGCTTGCGCGGCACGCGCCGCAGGGGAGTATCAAACCACAGGATTGCCGATTTACAAAACGCAGAGTTGGGGCCATGCGGCGAAACGGTCGCGAAGGGCGATCATCCGGGAAAGGTTCGCGTGAACGAACAGGAACTGCGCAAACGGCTGGCCCTGCTCCGCAGCGAGCACCGCGATCTCGACGTCGCGATTGCGGCGCTGATCCAGACCGGCGCGCAGAGCGGCTTCGTCGACCAGCTGCAAATGGCCCGCCTTAAAAAGCGCAAACTGGCTCTGAGGGACCGCATCGCGGCGATCGAGGACGTGCTGATCCCCGATATAATCGCCTGATCACAACGACTTCGCCGCAAGNCGTCCCATCGCAGGACTGCCATGGTAAACGCAGTGGCGAGCCCCCCGACCGGGGCGTAGGGTGCATCCATGCCCACACGCGACATCAACTGCGAAATTATCGAAGAACTGTATTCGCAAGCGCTCGTGCTTGCCGATGACGCGCGCACCGTGTTCGATCTGCGGCGGACCGACACCGCGGTCCAGCCCGACGATNTGACGCGCGTCGCGCTGTCGATCGAGGGCCTGCGCACGACCACGCGGTTGATGCATGTGCTTGCCTGGCTGCTCAACCAGCGGGCCTATCGCTCGGGCGAACTGTCTGCAGGCCAGCTGGCCCGCAGCGGGCGGCTGCCCGACGAGCCCCCTGCAGATGCGGACAATCTCGCGCTGCTAGAGCCCGCCACGCGGGCGCTGATCGAAGAGGGCGAGGCGCTGCATGCACGCGTTGCCCGACTCGACCGCGAATGGCGCGCAAACGCCGGGGAGCCGCCGGTGGAAGAACTGCGCGGCCGCATCACCGCGGCCTTCGCGCGCGGCTGATCAGGCCGCGGCCAACGCCTTGGCATAGCGCGCCAGCCGCGCGTCGCGTACATCCTTCGCCATTTCGGCAGCAAAGCACCGCGTGCCGCCGCGCATCGCCGGCGCCGCGTCATCGAGCGTGGCGAACAATCCGCAGCCGACCGCTGCAAGGATCGCCGCGCCAAGCGCCGTGGTCTCGACGAAATCGGGCCGTTCGACGGGCAGGTCGAGGATATTCGCCAGGTCCTGCGCCATCCAGTCGTTGACGCTCATGCCGCCATCGATGTTGAGCCGGCACCAGGGCGCCCCATCGGCCGCNAAGGCGCTTGCCAAGTCATGCGTCTGGTGCGCCATCGCCTCGAGCGCCGCGCGCGCGATCTGCGCCCGCCCGCTGGCNAAGCTGAGCCCCGAAATCACGCCGCGCGCATCGGGCTTCCAGTGCGGAGCGCCCAGCCCGGCCAGAGCGGGCACGATCACAACCTCGCCGCTATCCTCGATCGAACGGGCCAGCTCCTCTGTTTCCGCAGCGCTGCCGATCAGCCCGAGCTGGTCGCGCAGGTACTGGACCAGACTGCCCGCAACGAAACACGACCCCTCGATCGCATAGGTCCTTACGCCATCCTGCTGGTAGAGCACGGTACCCAGCAGGCGGTGGTCCGACCGCGGAATCGCCTGCCCCATATTGGTCAGTACGAAAGCGCCGGTGCCGTAGGTAGCCTTGGTTTCGCCGAAACCGAGGCAGCCTTGCCCGATCGTGGCCGCTTGCTGATCGCCCGCCAGGCCGCAGATGGGTATCGCCCTGCCGAGCCATTCGGGCTCGCTCGTCGCCAATGATCCGTGCGTATCGACGACCTCGGGCAGCGCCGCACGCGGCACGCCGAACAGTTCGCACAGATCCTCGTCGAACTGCGCCCCGTCGAGCGCCAGCAACTGCGTGCGGCTGGCATTGCTNGCATCGCTCAGATGCGCGCCGCCCGACAGTTTGTAGACCAGCCAGCTTTCTACCGTGCCGAAGGCGAGCGCCCCGTTCTGCGCCGCGGCCTGGACGGTTTCGTCATGGTCGAGCATCCANCGCATCTTGGTGCCCGAAAAATAGGGGTCGAGCAGCAGCCCGGTGCGCTGCTGCACGGCGGCTTCATGGCCATAGTCTTTCATGTCGGCGCAGAACTGCGCGGTCCGGCGGTCCTGCCACACGATGGCGCGGGCCAGCGGCTCGCCCGTATGGCGGTCCCACGCAACGACCGTTTCGCGCTGGTTGGTGATTCCGATCGCTGCGATCGCACCGGCCGCCTCGCCAGTGACTTGCCGCGCGCAGGCAAGCGTCTTGGTCCATATCTCGGACGCATCGTGTTCGACCCANGCGGGGCGCGGATAATGCTGGGTCAGCTCCTCCTGGGCGACCGCTTCCATCGTCCCGTCGGGTGCGAAAATCATCGCGCGGGTGGAGGTGGTCCCCGCGTCGAGGACGAGAATGCGATCGGCCATGCTCTCTCCCTTGCGAATGGCGGGTGGTGACATGGCGCAAGCAAACCCCCATATGCAAGACCATGGCAGGACCTCCTCCCAAACCGTGGCCCACCGGGCAGGCGATGCAGCTCGAACCGCTGGTGCGCCGCGTGCTCGCCCCCAACCCCTCGCCCTACACCTACACAGGGACGCAGTCCTACATCGTCGGTATCGGCGATGGCTGCGCGGTGATCGATCCCGGCCCGGACGAGAAGGAGCACTTGCTCGCGCTCGATGCCGCGATCGGCGAAGAANATCTCTGTGCGATCATGTGCACGCATACGCACCGCGACCATTCACCCGCCGCCAAGACGCTGGCGGCGCGCACCGGCGCGCCGATCGTCGGCTGCGCCCCACTGGTGCTCGACGACAGCGGGCCGCGCGCCGATGCCTCGTTCGACCGCACATATGAACCCGACAGGGTCATGGACGATGGCGAACAGATGACCGGCCCCGGCTGGACGCTNACCGCGGTNGCCACNCCCGGNCANGTGTCNAACCACCTNTGCTTCGCGCTCGAGGAAAGCGGCGCGCTGTTCACCGGCGATCATATCATGGGCTGGTCGACCAGCGTCGTGATCCCGCCCGATGGNGACATGGGCGACTATATGAAAAGCCTCGAGAAGCTCTACGCGCGCGAGGACCGGGTCTTCTATCCCGCGCATGGCGAAGCGGTCGAAAAACCGCGCCAACTGGTGCGCGGCATGATCGGGCATCGCCGCCAGCGCGAAAACCAGATCGTCAGATTGCTGGGTGAAGGGCCGCATGAAGCCGGCGATTTCGTGCCCAAGATGTACAAGGGTCTCGACCCCAAACTGCACAAGGCGGCGGAAATGTCGGTAACCGCGCACCTGATCGATCTGGAACAGCGCGGCCTCGTCGCTCGTTCGGGCGAGACATGGCAGACGATCTGAAACGAAGCGAGCGCACGGTCGCACCTGAAGTCCAGCAGGACCTCCCGCTCGCGCGCGTCCAGGCGGTACCGTGGCTGATCGTCATCGTTCTGCTCGCGGCAGTCGCGTGGCTCGGTTGGCGCGCGTTTTTCTACCAAGAGGAAGGCGACCCGGTGGGAAGCGCCATGCTGGCGTTCGAGAAGCAGAATTCGCTGACCGTCTTTTCCAGCCGCTTCGAGGTCGTTGCCGAAAGCGTCGATCGGCGCGGCGTGCTGAATATCGACCTGCTCGAAAGCCGGCAGGCGGCGATCATTCCCGCCACAGTCGAATACCGCCTCGACCTGTCGAGCATGGACCGCGACCGGTTCGCNTGGGACGCGGGAAGCGANACCCTTTCGGTGGTGCTGCCGGCGCTGCGCATCTCGCGGCCCAATCTCGACGAGGCGGCGCAGAAAACCTTTACCGAAGGCACCTATGTCAGCCGCGATGCGAGCGCCGACCTTGCACGCAACAATTCGCAGCAGGCAGAACGCAAGGCCGCCGCCTTCGCCAAGAACCCCGAAGTCCTCGCGCTGGCACGGCAGGCGGCAAAGGATGCGGTACGGCAGAACCTCGCCATTCCGTTACAGATTGCCGGCTATGGCGATGTGACGGTCGCAGTGCGGTTCGACGGGGAAGCCCCTCCCGGAAATTGACGCTCCCCGAACCGCCGGGTAGCTTCCTCCAAAAATAGCCAGGTCGCGTTATTGGAGGAGATACGGGATCATGGCGATCATTCATCCGCCGCATGTCGCAGCGCCGCGCGAACAGACGCGGTTTTTCTTTGTCATGGCTTTGGTCATGGCGCTGGTGATTGTGGGCGGCTTTACCCTCCAGCTGGCGATGGGCCGGTCCAGCTTTGCAGTCCCTGCCGCCTATCACCTGCATGCCGCGGTCTTCATGGGGTGGATCGGGATCTATCTGATGCAGCACGTCACCGCGCTGCGCGGGCAATGGGCATTGCATGCCGGTTTTGGTCGGATCGCCTATCTCTGGATCCCGCTGATGCTGGTCTTCGGCAGCGTGCTGATGGTGGTGGTCGCGCGGCGCACCGGCGGGCCCTTCTTTTTCCACGTGAGCGAGTTCCTGTGGAGCAATATGATGCTGCTGTGGTGTTTCGGCGGCCTCGCCTTCTGGGCGCTGCGCCGGCGGCGCTACACCGGTTGGCACAGGCGCTTGATGCTGTGCGCCATGGCGATCCTGACTGGACCCGGTCTCGGCCGGATCCTGCCCTTGCCGCTGATGATCCCGCATGCCTGGACGATCACCACGCTGGCTACGATGGTGTTTCCCGTAATCGGCATGATCGCCGACAAGCGCGCCAACGGACGCGTGCATCCCGCCTATCTGTGGGGCCTCGGCATCTACGCCGCCGTGTTCGTCCTGTCGTTGCTGCTGGCCCATTCGGAACCGGGCATGGCGATTACCCGCAGCGTGATCGCGGACACGCCGGGCGAACTGCGTCCGATGGAGGCGTTTCTGCCACCCGGCTTCACAATGTAGGAACGCCCTCGCCTTCCGGGCCGTTCGGTCTATAAGCGCCCCAAACGTAGCAGACGGGACCCCACATGACCGCACAGACCGACCTGCCGACCGGCCAGGACCTGCTCGCCGAGATCAATCGCCTCCGCAAGGAGAAGAACGCGATCATTCTCGCGCATTACTACCAGACCGCCGATATTCAGGACCTTGCCGATTTCGTCGGCGACAGTCTGGAATTGAGCAAAAAAGCCGCCGAAACCGATGCCGATGTCATCGTCTTCTGCGGCGTGAAGTTCATGGCCGATACGGCCAAGATCCTCAGCCCCGAAAAGATCGTGGTGCTGCCCGACATGGACGCGGGCTGCAGCCTCGAGGACAGCTGCCCGCCGGACAAGTTCAGGGCGTTCCGCGAAGCGCATCCCGACCATATCGCGCTGACCTACATCAATTGCTCGACCGAGGTGAAGGCGCTCAGCGACGTGATCGTCACCAGCTCCAGCGCGGAAACGATCATCAGCCAGATCCCCGAGGACCAGAAGATCATCTTCGGCCCCGACCGGCACCTGGGCGGCTATATGAGCCGCAAGTTCAACCGCGAGATGCTGCTGTGGCCGGGCGTGTGCATCGTCCACGAGGCCTTCAGCGAGACCGAGCTTCTGAAGCTCAAGGCGCAGCATCCCGACGCCCCGGTCGCCGCGCACCCCGAATGCCCGCCGACCATCGTCGATCATGCCGATTACGTCGGTTCGACCAGCGGCATATTGCAATTCGCGGAGACCTTCGAGGGCGATACGCTGATCGTGGCGACCGAGCCGCACATCATGCACCAGATGGAAAAGGCGCTGCCCAACAAGACCTTTATCGGCGCGCCCGGTGCCGACGGCAACTGCAGCTGCAACATCTGCCCCTATATGGCGCTGAACACGATGGAAAAGCTCTACGCCTGCCTGCGCGATCTCGAACCGCGGATCGAGATCGAGGAAGGGCTGCGCCTCAAGGCCAAGCAGAGCCTCGACCGCATGCTCGAAATGGCCAGCGGCACGATCGGCAAGGGCGATCTGGGCCGCGTCTAGGATACTAATTCAGGGAGAGAATTGATGGTCGCACGTCTGGCGCTGGCCGCCGCGCTCGTTTTCGCCGCCGCACCGATAGCGGCGCAGGAGAGCGATGCGGAGGATCCGTATATCTGGCTCGAGGAAATCCAGGGCGAGCGCGCGCTGGCCAAGGTCGACCAGTGGAATGCCGATACCGAGGCGGTGCTGACCGCGCAGGCGGAATATCCGCTGGCCAAGGCCTGGGCCAGGCAGATCCTCGACGATACGCGGCAGATCGCCATGCCCGATGCGATCATGGGCGATCAGGTCACGAACCTGTGGCGCGATGCGGACAATCCGCGTGGGTTGTGGCGCACCGCGACGCTGCAGAGCTATCTGGCGGGCGCCCCCGAATGGCGCACGCTCATCGATGTCGACCAGCTGGGCGAGGACGAGGGACAGAGCTGGGTATGGCACGGCGCCAACTGCCTTGCGCCCGAATACACCCGCTGCCTCGTTTCGCTTAGCCCGGGCGGCACGGATGCCGACGTGGTCCGCGAGTTCGACATCGCTACCGGCGCTTTTGTCGAAGGCGGGTTCACGCTTCCCGAAGCCAAGTCCAATGTCGCCTGGTATGACGAGAACACGCTGTTCGTCGGCACCGACGAAGGCGCCGGATCGTTGACCGATTCGGGCTATCCGCGCCTTGTGAAGCTATGGGAGCGCGGAACCGATTTCGCGCAAGCCCGGCTGATTGCCGAAGGCCAGCAGACCGATATCAGCATGAGCGGCTTCTCGGTGCTCGATGGTGAAACGCGGTGGCGGTTCGTCCGCCGGGGCCCCGATTTCTGGACGGGCGAATACAGCCTCGTCGCCGAGGACGGATCGCTGATTGCCCTGCCGCTGCCTCGGGACGCGGGCTTCGAGGCCGTGCTCGACGGCCATGTGATTGCCAAGATGAACTCGCTGCAGGTGTCGAGCGCCGGGTGGAGCGCGCCGATGGGCGCGTTGGTCGCCTGGTCGCTTGCGGATATCGCAGCCGGCCGCAGCGTTGCGCCGACCGTGATTTTNAGACCGAGCGAAACGCAGGCGGTCGAAGATGTCGCGGCGTCGGAAACCAAGCTGTGGGTCAAGGTGCTGGACGATGTGTCGGGCAAACTGATCGAGCTGACGCCGGGCGCCGAAGGCTGGGCCCAGCGTACCATGGACCTGCCTGCCAACAGCACGATCCAGATCGCCGAGACCAGCGGCAAGGGCGACACCGCCTTCGTCACGGTCGAGAGCATGCTGACTCCGCCCACGCTCTATGCGGTGCCCAGCGATGGCGCACCAGAAGCGATCGCGAGCGAGCCGGCACAGTTCGATGCGAGCAAGTTCACGGTCGAACAGAAGTTCGCCATTTCGAAGGACGGCACCAAGGTGCCCTATTACCTCGTCCGTCCCGCAGGCGCCGAAGGGCCGCTGCCCACGCTGATCCACGCCTATGGCGGCTTCCGCGCGGCGCAGACGCCCAAATACCTTACCGCCGAACCCTATCGCAGCGGGCCGCTTGGCCTGTTCTGGGTCGAAAGCGGCAATGCCTATGTCCTCGCCAATATCCGCGGCGGCGGCGAATACGGGCCCAGCTGGCACGAAGACGCGCTGCGCGAAAAACGCCAGAACAGCTTCGACGATTTCCATGCGGTGGCCGACGATCTCGTCGCCAACCGGCTGGCTTCCCCGGGCCGCATCGCCGCTTCGGGCCGCTCGAACGGCGGCGTGCTGGTCGGCGCGGTCGCGAACCAGCGCCCCGATCTATACGGCGCAATCATTTCGGGCAGCCCGCTGATCGATATGAAGCGCTACAACAAGCTGCTCGCGGGCGCATCGTGGATGGCCGAATACGGCAATCCCGACGTACCGGCGGACTGGGCCTTCATGCGCGAATGGTCGCCCTACCAGAACATGCGCGATACGCCGGACGTCCCCGCGGCGTTCTACTATCTCTCGACGCTCGACGACCGCGTGCACCCCGGCCACGCGCGCAAGGCGGCGGCCAAGCACGAAGCCTGGGGCCAGACCTTCTATTATCACGAGTACCGCGAGGGCGGCCATTCGGTCGGATCGGACCATGAAGAAGACGCGAAGCGCGCCGCATTGCTGCTCGCCTATCTCAACCGCGANATCGGGACGGGCGCGCAGTAAGGCACGCATTCCGGGCTGGCGCGTTACTGTCCCTGTCCTTTAGGATAGGGGCGTCCGCTATGAGAAGGAACGGCATTTGGCCGCCAAGGGCCCGCTTCGCGGCATCTCGCAATATGTGATCCACCGGCTGGTGGCCAATTACTGGTCGCTGCCGCTGATCGCCGTGTTCGGAGCCCCGCTGCTGGGTGCGGCGGTNCTGTGGNCGGACCGCGCCTTTGCCGGGGAATGGCTGTTCGAGCGCGGAGNCACCCTGCTCGTCGCCGGCGATGCGGCGCAGGACCTCGCNATNGCNATTGTCGGGGTGAACGCGGCGCTGCTGACGCTCTACTGGTCGGTCACNCTGATCGTGTTGACGCTGGCCACNGCCAATCTGGGCGTACGGCTGGTCGATCGCTGGCTCGACAAGGTGCTNACCCGNGTCTCGGTTGCCGGGCTGACCTTCTGCCTCGTCTTCTCGATCGTGGTGCTGTCGCGGATCGATCCCGAAGCAAGCCTTGCCGAATTGCCGCACTTCGCGCTGGCGGTGCTGTTCGCGCTCGAACTGGTCAACATCGCCATGCTGGGCGTGGCAATCCACGATCTGGGGCGTACGATGTTCGTCGACCGCTCGATCGCGCATCTTGGTACCGAAGCGTCGAGCATTGCCATCCCGGTCGTGGCGGCAGAACCTTTCGCGGGCGAATGGCGCTTCGCCCTGCCCGCCCCGCGCGAAGGCTATGTCGAGGGAATGGACCTCGAGCGGTTGCGCAAGCGCCTGGCCACGCACGAAGGGCAGGTCCGCTTCTGCGCGGCACCGGGCCAGCATGTCCTGAAGGGCGAACCGCTGGTCCAGTTCGAATATGAACCTCGCAAGACCAAACCCGTGCTGCGCACCGTGGCAATCGGCGATTTTCGTTCCAGCGTGCAGTCGACGGTCTATCAGGTCCGGCTGCTGGTCGAAGTGGCCAGCCGCGCCCTCTCGCCCGGGATCAACGATTTCTACACCGCGCTGGCCTGCGCTGACCAGCTCGCCGCCGCGATGGCGGGCCATGCGCAAACTTGGGTCGATGACGGGCTGGTCGCAGTGTACGAACACGATCCCCGGTTCGAACTGCCGGGGCAGGATTTCCGCGGGCTGTTCGAAGGCCCTCTCAAGGCGTTTCGCCAGGCCGCCGCCGATTATCCTTCGGTCTCGATACGGATCATCGAAAATCTCGCGCGGTTGAGAACGCTGCTGGCCGGACAGGGCTGCCCGGGCGCGCTGCTGCAGTTCTTCCAGACATGCNCAGCGGAAATGCATGCCCATGCCCGCGCCAATGCCGAACACGATTCCGACCGGGCGGACATCGATCGTGCTTTCGACAAGTGCCTGCTTGCGGTAGCCGGCGAAGCATGATCGCACGGCTGCGCAAATTCTGGCACGACATCAATGCCAGCTACTGGTTCCTGCCGGCGCTCTTTTCGATCGTCTGCGTGGCACTGGCGCTTGGTACGATCTGGCTCGACCGCAGCGGATGGGCCGATTTCCTCAACGACGTGGATTGGCTCGAACCGGCGCGCCCCGACGGGGCGAGCAACATCCTAACGGTCATCGCCGGGTCAATGATCGGGGTCGCATCGACCGTGTTCTCGATCACCATCGCCGCAGTCGCCTATGCCAGCGGCAATTACGGCCCGCGCCTGCTGACCAATTTCATGGAAGACCGCGGCAACCAGTTCAGCCTGGCGACCTTCATCGGCACATTCGTTTATGCCATCACCGTGCTGCGCAGCGTGCGGGCGGAAGNTCGAGGTGGCGACCAATCTGGAAGACGCCGCCGCAACCGCGCTGCCGGGCTTCGTCCCGCAGCTGTCGCTGCTGGTCGCCTTCGGCCTGATGGCGCTTTCGGTCGCGGTACTCGTCTATTTCCTCAACCACATTCCTGCCTCGATCCGCATCAACACGGTCCTGAAGGACATCGGCGCGCGCCTGCTGACCGATATCGAGGCGCGGTTTCCCGATCCCAACACCGGCCAGCGCGCCGGGACGGCGCCCGACGGCAGCCCGATAACCGCGCGCGAAACGGGATACGTACAAGCGATTTCCTTCTCGCGGCTCGAACGGATCGCGCAGCGCGAGAACGGCAAGCTCAAGCTGGCCGTCCGCACGGGGGACTTCGTCCACCCCAAGGTCGTGATCGCCTATTGGGCGGACATGGATGTGGTCGAGGATTGCCCCGACGCGGATGTCCGCGAATGCTTCACGCTGGGCAGCATGCGTACGCCGAGCCAGGACATGCAGTTCCTGATCGACGAATTGGTGGAAATCGGCTTGCGCGCGCTCTCGCCCGGGATCAACGATCCCTTCACTGCCGTTACCGCGGTCCACTGGCTCGGCGCGGCGACGGCCGAACTGGGACGGCGGGACCTCACGCGCAGCTATGCCAGCAATGGCGAAGAGCCGCGCGTGGTCCTGCTCGAGGACGATTTCGAACATTTCGTCAGCCGCGGTTTCGGCGCGATGCGCGGCGGGCTGGCCAACAACCGGATCGCCGCCCAGGTCGCGTTCGAGGCGATGGTCGATGCGGCGTCCACGCTCGATGACGAGACGCGGCGCGAAACCCTCGCCCGCGAAGGCAACCTGCTGATGCTGCAGGCGCGCGAGCATCTGGTCGGCCCCGAGCTCGACATGGTGGAGGCACGCTACCAGCGCTTCCTCCAGGATATCGAGCGCTAGCGCANNCGCGGCTTGCGCTTCNCCCNCGCCAGCACCAGCGCCGTACCGACAAGCACCATGCCGACCACATCGAGCGGCACCAGCGTTTCGCCGAAAACGAGCCAGCCGACGAGGGCAGCCAGCGCGGGCTGGGTCAGCAAGGCCATGCCNATGATCANCGGNGGAAAATGCCCNAGCGCGAAGACCAGCAGGCCCTGCCCGACGATCTGGCTGCTCAGCGCNAGGATCAGCACGGGGCCCCAACCCGCCGTGCCCGGCCACACCGGCTCACCTGCCACNAGCGCAATTCCGAGCAGTATCGGTGCCGCNGCGAGGCTGACCAAGAGCAGGACCGTCCACTGCCCCAGCTGCGCCCGCGCGCGCTGGGCCGGGAGCAGGTAGAAAGCGTAGAACACGCCCGCAAGCAGGCAGAACAAATCNCCCGCGAAGCTGGTCGGCGAGATCTCGAGGCTGCGGCCCANCAGTATGCCGGCCCCNGCCAATGCGGCAAACACNCCGATGCCTTCCTGNCCCGTCGGCGCCCGCCGCGCCGCGACCAGGCCCCAGATCATCAGGATCACGCTGCCCGAATTGCCGAACAGCGTNGCGTTGGCGAGCCGGGTCTGCTCGATCCCGACATGCCAGCTGGCAAGATCGACTGCGAAGAACGCGCCNGCCAGCAGGCAGAGCAGCNCCAGGCCGCNATCGAGCGCCAGCGGTGAACGCCCCCGCCACGCCAGCAGGGCGAGCAGCGGGATCGGCAGCAGCAGGCGCCAGAATCCGGCCGACACCGGCCCGGTGTCCGCCAGCCGCACGAGCCAGGGCCCCAGCGCCAGCGCGACATTGCCGGCGATCAGCGCCGCGAAGTGCCATGCGCTCGCCTGATAGCCATTCTTGTCGCGGGGAGCGGTTGCGCTGGTCATTGGCCGCCCCTAGCTCTTTGATCCAAACGCGTCAGCAAGAAGGATTGCCCTGCATGCACGAAAGCCTGTTCCAGCCGCTCACCATGGGTGCCCTCGAAACCCCGAACCGGATTTTCATGGCACCGCTCACGCGGGGGCGTTCGACCCAGCCGGGATCGGTGCCCAACGAGATGATGGCGACATATTACCGGCAGCGGGCAAGTGCCGGGCTGATCATCTCCGAAGCCACNGGGATCAGCGTCGAAGGACTGGGCTGGCCCGCCGCCCCCGGTATCTGGAGCGATGAACAGGTCGAGGGCTGGAAGCAGGTGACNCAGGCGGTCCACGATGAAGGCGGGCTGATCGTGCTGCAGATGTGGCACATGGGCCGGCTGGTGCATCCCGATTTCCTCGGCGGCAATCCGCCGGTTTCCGCCAGCGCGACGACCGCGCCGGGCCACGCGCACACATTCGAAGGCCGCAAGGACTATGAACAGGCAAGAGCGGCCACCGTCGAGGACATCGCGCGCATCGTCGAGGANTACCGCAAGGCGGCCGAGAATGCGAAGAAGGCCGGCTTCGACGGNGTCCAGCTTCACGCCGCCAATGGCTATCTGATCGACCAGTTCCTGCGCGACAGCACCAATCTGCGCGAAGACGAATATGGCGGCAGCGCCGAAAATCGCACCCGGATCCTGCGCGAAGTGCTGACCGCGCTGATCGATGTATGGGGNAAGGACCGGGTCGGCGTCCGGCTGTCGCCCAATGGCGAAACGCAGGGCTGCGACGATAGCGATCCCGCAACCACCTTCGGCGCGGCCGCCAAGGTCGTCGAGGAACTCGGCGTGGCCTTTCTCGAACTGCGCGAGCCCGGGCCCGACGGCACTTTCGGCAGCACCGACGTGCCCAAGCAGAGCCCGCTNATCCGCAAGATCTACTCGGGCACCCTCGTTCTCAACAGCGACTATTCGGCCGCAGAGGCGGTGGCCGACATNGATGCGGGCCGCGCCGATGCGATCAGCTGGGGCCGCGANTTCATCGCCAATCCCGATCTGCCCGANCGCTTCAAGCTGGGGGCGGACATCGCCCCNAATGTGGATGTCCCGCGCAGCTGGTATGGTAAGGGTCCACACGGATACATCGATTACCCTAAACTAACCGATGAGGATCAAGCTGCAGTGGGCTGATTTGCCCTTGGCGATAGTCTGGAGGTTCAATGCGATCGTGGATCCTGATCCCGGCAGAGAATGACAAGGCTATCGCCGCGGCCGCCGGATCGGGNGCNGGTGCCATCGTCATCGACCTCGCCCGTCCGCTGGCGCCCGGCTTGCAGGCTGCGGCCCGGATGGCGGCGAGCGCATGGCTGCGCGCGCATCGCGAACAGGTGGTCGCCGAACGCCGGTTCGAACGGTGGGCGCGCATTCCGGGGCTCGATACGGNGGACTGGCGCGAGGCGCTNGGCGCCGCGATGGAAGGGTCCCCGCATGGCATCGTGCTCGCCAATTGCCGCGGCGCCGAGGACATCCGCCAGCTGGCNTCGGTGCTCTACGAANTGGAAGACCGGCTGGGGCTGGCCGCCAACATCACNCGGATAATCCCCCAGCTCGGATCGCGTCCGGTCGATGCNCTGGCGATCGGCCGGNTGGCGGACGATCTGCACCCGCGCGTGTCNGGGCTGACATGGGATGCGATCGGCCTNGCCCGNGCNATCGGCGCGCGGCGCCTGCGCGGCCCCGGCGGACGCTGGAGCGACCCGCTGGCCCATGTCCGGGCGCAGGTGGTCCTGATCGCGCATGCCCGCGGCATCGATGCCATCGAACATCCCTTCCGCGACGCGCAGGACGCCGATACCGGCCGCCGGGTGGCGGAAACAGCGCGGGCCGACGGCTTCACCGGCATGGTCGCGGTCCATCCCGCGCAGGTTCCCTGGATCAATTCCGCCTTCGCTCCGCTGGAAAGCGAGCTATCCGAAGCCTTCAGGATCGTTGCCGCCTTCCGCGCCGATCCCGATGCGCCGTTCCTGGTGGTGGGAGACCGCCGGGTCGAACGGTCCGAGTTGCAACGCGCCAGGCGGTTGCTGGGCGAAGACTAGCCCTCGGGGCTATCCTGCCCTGCGTCGTCGGGCTGCGCCGGCANNTCGTCCGCATCGTCATTCGGTTCGGCCACGGCAGGCGCGCTCGGAGCGGGATCCCCCGCGCCCGCACCCTGCGAAGCGGCAGGCGCATCGGCCACCGGAGGCGATTGCGAACGCAGCCGGTCGAGCGGGATCATGTCGTCGCTGATCGTCCCGCCGAGCACCTCGCCCTTGGCGGCGCGGCCGGCCTCGTCGACGTTTTCCTCGAGCGGGGCCTCGTCCTGACAGGCTGACAGGGCGAGCGGGCCAGCGACGAGCAGGACCAGCGAACGAAATCTCATGGCAGCGCGGAGCCCTTCCCTTCGAGCGCTTCGAGGAAATCACCGAAGCGCCGGTGCAATGCCTCATCGAATGCCGCAGGCGCAAGCGCGATTCCCAAACGCTCGAGACTGGTTACGCCGAAATCCTCGATGCCGCAGGGCACGATGCCGCCGAAATGGGCAAGATCGGGGGCCAGGTTTACCGAGAAGCCGTGCATCGTCACCCAGCGCCGCACGCGCACGCCGATGGCTCCGATCTTCGCCTCGCGCCCATCGATATCGCGCGTCCAGATGCCGATCCGGCCTTCGCTGCGCCAGCTGTCGACGCCGATATCCGCCAGTGTGGCGATCACCCAGCCTTCGAGCGAATGGACGAAACANCGCACGTCGCGGCCGCGTTGCTTCAGGTCGAGCATGACATAGCCGATCCGCTGNCCCGGACCGTGATAGGTGTACCGTCCCCCGCGCCCCGCCTCGACGACATCGAACCGCGGATCGAGCAGTTCGGCGCCATCGGCACTGGTCCCGGCCGTATAGACCGGGGGATGTTCGAGCAGCCAGACCAGTTCGCCCGCTGCGCCTTCGGCGATCGCATGATTGCGCGCAGTCATGCTGTCGAGCGCGGTGCGGTAGTCGATCCGGCCCGGCTCGGCGCGCCATTCGACGGTTTCGGGTGAAGCAGTGGACATAGGCGATTGCGTGGCGACTGGCGGAACGCTTATCAAGGGGCAAACGGGAGTAGCGCTGCATGAAATTCAACCTCGATACCGCCTGGAAGGACGCCTCGCGATTGCTGTCGCGCAACCTGGGGCTGCTGGCGGTCGTCGCCGGGGTCTTCTTCTTCCTGCCCTATGCCGGTGTCGCCATGGCCCTGCCCGAGATGGGCGATCTGCAGGCCGCGCAGGCCAGCGGCAATTTCGACCTGATGGCAGCGGCCGCAAGCGATCTGTACGCCAGCTATTGGTGGCTGTTCCTGNTCCTCGCGATCATCCAGGGGATCGGCCTGCTGGCCATGCTCGCGCTGGTCCGGCAGCGCGCCAATCCCACGGTGGGCGAGGCGCTGGCCGCAGGCGGGCGGTCGGTGCTCAGCTATATTGCCGCGCAACTGCTGCAGGTGGCGCTGATCGTCTTCGTCGCCGTCCTGCTGACCGCGATCGGCGCATTGACCGGGTTGCAGGCGCTCGCGGTGCTTGGCGGTATCGTCGCCTTCGTCGTCACTTGCTATATCGTGGTCAAGCTGTCGCTGGTCGCGCCGGTCATCGCGATCGAGGGGGAACGCAATCCGGTCCGGGCGCTCAGGCGGTCCTGGACGCTTACCCGCGGGCAAAGCTTCCGCCTGTTCCTGTTCTACCTGCTGCTGCTGGTCGCCTTCATGGTTCTGTCTGTGGTCATCACGCTGGTGCTGGGCCTGCCCTTCGCGCTGGCCGGGGAACAGGCCGCGCTGCTCGGCGAAGGCGTGCTTTCGGGACTGGTAAATGCCGTGATGGTGGTGGTGGCAGTCTGCGTGCTGGCCGCGGTGCACACGCAGCTGGCCCGGCTGGGCCATGAACGGACGCCGTCAGCCGACGGCTAGTCGGCGCGGTCTTTCCAGCCCCAGAACAGCTGGCACGGCAGGACATTCCAGAATTCGAACCCGCGATCGATCCGGCGGAAATGCTTGGCCATGAAATCGCGTGCCTTGGCCGAGAACTGATAGACGAGGAACGCCCCGCCCGGGCGGATCACGTCATGGGTGGCCTTGGCGATTGCAGGTCCGACGCCATCGGGCAGGGTCGAGAACGGCAGGCCGGAAAGGACATAGTCGGCGCCGTCATGGCCGTGCGCCCTGACGATTTCGACCACGTCGGCCGCCGAGCCGTGCACCGCGTGGAAACGGCTGTCGCGGAAGTGCTTGCGCAGATAGTCGATGTACAGCGGGTTGGTGTCGATCACGATCAGCGTGCCATCGCGCCGCAAGCGGTCGAGCACGGGTTGNCAGAAAGTGCCAACTCCCGGGCCGTATTCGACAAACACCTCGCAGCGGTCCCAGTCGACCGGCGCCAGCATCTTGCGGATGGTGAAGCGCGAAGAGGGAATGATCGACCCGACCATCCGCGGTTCTTCGATGAACCCGCGAAAGAACACGCCCCACTGGCCGAAAGNCCGCGCGAGCCGTTTGCGCATGTTCGGCCGCGCGATCACGCCAGCGCCCTGATGTCCGGTCAAAATTGCCAACCCTATGACAGTTCGATGAAGCCGCCGGTTTGCCAGTCCCGCTAGTCCATTGCAAGGATGCGGGCGCGCGCCTACCGCTGGTGCCGATGGCCGATATCGATCCCGCCCGCCCGCTGACGGAGCCGCCTGCCGAACGCGCGCGCGCCATCCCGCGGGGACGNATGGCGTTGCTGTTCGCCGTGATGCTGACCACCGCTGCTGGCAATACGGCGATGCAGTCGGTGATGCCTTCGATCGGCACATCNCTGGGCGTGGACGACGTTTGGATCAGCCTGGCCTACAGCTGGTCGGCGCTGCTGTGGGTGGTGTGCGCACCGTTCTGGGCGCGGAAATCGGACCAGCGCGGACGCAAGGCGATGATGGCGCTCGGAATGCTCGGTTTCATCGCCAGCTTCGTCCTGTGCGGATTGATCCTGTGGCTGGGCCTGGCGGGCATCTTCCCCGCGCTCTGGTGCCTCCTGCTGTTTGCTGCAGCGCGCAGCCTCTATGGCGGTTTCGGCAGCGCCGCCCCGCCGGCAGTGCAGGCCTATGTCGCCAGCCGGACGCCGCGCGCCGAACGCACGCAGGCGCTGTCGCTGATTGCGTCGAGTTTCGGGCTGGGCACGGTCATCGGCCCCGCCCTTGCCCCATTGATGGTCCTGCCCGTGGTCGGGCTGGCCGGGCCGTTCCTGGTGTTTGCGCTGATCGGCGCGATCACACTGGTCGCCGTGCGGTGGCGGCTGCCCAATGACGAGCCGCAATTCCCGGCGCGCGGCACCGCCTACGAATCGCCCCATTCGGGCAGTCCGCCCAACGAGGTCGGCAAGGACGAGAGCGACGAAGACGATGCGGTCGGGGCCGAGCCGGGCAAGCTGCGCTGGTTCGAACCGCGGCTGCGGCCGTGGGTCGTATCGGGCCTTCTCGGCGGCCATGCCCAGGCGATGGTGCTCGGGATCGCGGGATTTCTCGTGCTCGACCGCCTGGGCCTGCGCGGCGACCCCGCTGCGGGGGCGGGCCCCGTGGGGCTGGTGCTGATGGCGGGCGCCATTGCCACGCTGCTGGCGCAATGGGGCCTGATTCCGCGCCTCGACCTCGGCCCGCGCGCCGCATCGTTATGGGGCATTGCCATCGCTGCGGTGGGGACTGTGGTGCTCGGCCTCGGACAGACGATCCACACCATCGCGCTGGGCTATTCGATCGCCTCGCTCGGCTTCGGGCTGTTCCGTCCGGGGAACACCTCGGGCACTTCGCTGGCCGTCAGCCGCGCCGAACAGGGGCAGGCTGGCGGGGTGACCGCTTCCGTTGCGGGGGCGAGCTTCATCTATGCCCCCGCGCTCGGCGTGTGGCTGTACAACCATTCGGATTGGCTGGGCTTCGGTTTGATCGTCAGCCTGTGCGCCATCGTCTTCGCCTATGGCTGGCTGGCCTTGCAGCCGGACGCCGCGCTCACCAGCGAACGCCGCTAGAGGATTTCCAGCACCTGGTCCTGCGGCCGGCACAGCCGCGCACCCTTCTCGGTTTCGACCAGCGGCCGTTCGATCAGGCTCGGTTCGGCTGCCATCGCCGCCAGAACATCCTCGGCAGGTGCATCGACCAGCCCGCGTTCCTGCGCATCGGTCCCGCGTGTGCGCAGGCCTTCGTTGGGAGTGATGCCGGCATCGCGATAGAGCTGCCGCAGCTTGTCCGCAGTGGGCGGGTGCTTGAGATACTCGATCACTTCCACCTCTAGCCGCGACAGGTTTTCCAGGATGGCCAGCGTCTTGCGCGAGGTGCCGCATTTCGGGTTGTGCCAGATTGTCGCTTTCATCGAATGGATCTCCTTTTCGCACAGCTGGCTAATCGAGCTGCGCGGGGGAGAAAAGGGCACAAAACCGATCCCGCCTCATTTTCCGTGTTGCGAATGAGAGTGATTCGCAATATCAGCTCGCCGCATACCAACGGACACCACAGGGGATATGATGAGATCGACACTCGAACCGGCCACGCGCGTTTTCGGCGCGCCCGTCAGGAACCGCAGCGCTGGCTGGAAAACGGGATCGGCCCTCGCCGCACTGGCCGCTGCCTGCACGCCCGCAGCGGCGCTGGCGGCGGATGAGGCGGCCACGGAAAATGACGAACAGATCGTTGTCACGGCGACCCGCATTCCGCTGCAGATTGCGGACGCCCCGGCGACGGTAACCGTGATCGACGACGAGCAGATCGCCGACGAACTGGCCACCGACATCAAGGACCTCGTGCGCTACGAACCCGGCGTTTCGGTGCGCCGCGCNCCGGCCCGCTTCGGTGCCGCGCTCGGCGCGACCGGGCGTGCCCGGAACGAAGACTTCATCATCCGCGGNATNGGCGGGAACCGCGTGCTCATCCAGGTCGATGGCATCCGCAGCCCNCAGGGCTTTTCCTTNGGCGCGCAGGATGCGGGGCGCGGCGGGTACACCGATGTAAGCCTCGTCAAATCGGTCGAGATCCTGCGCGGTCCGGCTTCCGCACTTTACGGCAGCGACGGGCTGGCCGGCGCGATCAGCTTCACCACCAGCGACCCGGTCGATCTCNTCGANNCNGGACAGCCGGTTCGGCGGATTTGTCCGTGCCTCCTATTCGAGCGCCGATGAGGAGTTCACCGAGACCGCGGCGCTTGCCGGCATCTTCGGCGATGTCTCGGCGATGCTGTCCTACACCCGGCGCGACTTCCAGGAACTGGAAAACCGCGGNGAAATCGGCGGCCTCGGCAGCTCACGCACGCTGCCCAACCCGCAGGACGGNANNTCNNACGCNNTNCTNGGCAAGCTGGTGTGGGANACNGGCGCGCACCGGNTGCGGCTGACGGGCGAATATCTCGANACCGAAGTCGCCACNGATNTCCTNTCNGGNCAGGGTCCGGCNTTCCTCTTCGGCCCCTTCCCCAGCTGGATCGTCGACGATCTGACCGCGCTCGACACCACCGAACGCGGNNGCGTCTCGCTCGACTGGACCTATGCCGGTGAAGGCGTGATCGATTACGCGCATGCNGCGGCCTATTATCAGGACGGGCNGGANGTGCAGTTCACCGANGAGGACCGCTCGCCCGTCNGCGCCACCCCNCGCCCCGATCGCGANCGGCTGAACACGTTCGAGAACGAGGTCTACGGCGCCTCGGCAGAAGCGCGCAGCGTCTTCGGCGGCGATGCCTTCCGCACCACGCTCGCCTTTGGCGGCGATGTCAGCTGGACGCGGCAGGAGGGCCTGCGCGACGGAACCGAACCGCCGTTTGGCGAGGTCTTCCCCACGCGCGCCTTCCCTGCCACCGACTTCATGCTCGGCGGCGTGTTCCTCGCCACCGAATTCACCTTCCTCGACGGGGCGGTGACGCTGTTTCCCGCGCTGCGGTACGATTTCTACGATCTCGATCCGACCGACGATCCGCTGCTGCCCGAATTCGCGGGATCGGCGCAAAGCGATGATCGCCTGTCGCCCAAGCTGGGCGTGACGGTCAAGCTGGCGAACGACGTCCTGCTCTACGCCAATTACGCGCAGGGCTTCCGCGCCCCGACGCCGTACCAGGTGAACAACTTCTTCGAGAACCTGGCCTATGGCTACACCTCGCTGCCCAATCCGGACCTGGGCCCCGAGACCAGCGAGAGCTGGGAGGGCGGGATCAAGTTCTCGACCGAGGCGGTGTCGCTGCAGCTTGCCGCCTTCACTGCCGACTATGACGACTTCATCAGCCAGCAGGTGGTCGGCGGGTCGTTCACCCCGATGGATCCGGCACAGTACCAGTTCGTCAATTACGATGCGGTCGCCATCGATGGCGTCGAGGCCAAGGCGAATTTCCGCATGGGCAACGGCTTCTACAGCCGCTTCGCGATTGCCTATGCCGATGGCGACATTCTCTCGCCGGGTCAGGCCCCCGCCCCGCTCGACACGATCGACCCGCTCAACCTGGTTCTGGGAATCGGCTATCGCNAGCCGCANGNNCGCTTCGGCGGCGAGCTGATCGCAACGCATCACGCACGCAAGCCGCTCGACGANACCGACGGCGGCTATCGCCCNGATGCCTTCACCATCCTCGACGCTACGGCCTTCTTCGCCATGACCGACGCGCTCAAACTGCGGGCGGGCATCTTCAACATCTTCGACGAGAAATACGCCTACTGGCAGGACGTCAGGGGTCTCTCGGCCACATCCACCACGACCGNTGCCTATACCCGGCCCGGCCGCAATGCGAGCGTTTCGCTCAGCTTCCAGTTCTGAGGGAGGACACCATGACCAACGTACGAACTTTCTTCCGCACCGCCCTTCTCGCCACCGCGCTCGTCGCCGCCCCCGCACTGGCCGACGGACCGATCGCGGACCGCGGCGAAGCGGTCGAGAACGCCCATTTCGAGCGCGACCGCGAAACCATCCTGAGCATGGCAGGCGATTACAAGGTCCGCTTCGACATGCAGGAATCGACCCCGTGGATGACGGGCTACGAACCACTCGACCGCAAGATTTCGGGCGGACACGAATCGGTCCGCGTGGCGGAGGATACCGGCACCAGGATCGTCCTCCAGCACCTGCTCGTCGTGGGCGAGGAGGGCGAGGAATTCGTCATCAAGCACTGGCGCCAGGACTGGGAATACGAGCCTGAGAAAATCCTCGCCTATACCGGCCCCAACAGCTGGGAATGGGTCGAAATGCCCGAACGGCTGCGCAATGGTCGCTGGTCGCAGACGGTCTATCAGGTCGACGACAGCCCGCGCTATGCCGGGTGGGGCGAATGGCAGGACAGCCAGGGCATCCGCCGCTGGCGTTCGAACTGGACATGGCGCCCGCTCGCCCGCCGCGATGCAGTGCGCGACCCGGTCTACGATCGCTATGCGTCGATCAACCGCCACCAGCTGACCCCCACCGGCTGGATCCACTGGCAGGACAACACCAAGATGATGCCCGATGGCTCCGCCGCGGATGGCCTCACGCCGGTGGTTCAGGAATATGTCCTCAACACCTATGACGCCTTCGACGACTACAATGTCGCAGCGGCGGATGCCTATTGGGCGGACACTGCAAGCTACTGGAAAGCGGTTCGCGCCGAATGGGATGCGGTGGCGCAGGCGCGCGGCGGCATCACCATCGCCGAGGAAGCGCAGACCGGGACGGTGATCAGCGGCCGCCTGCTGACCATCGCGAACGAGATCCGGTCGGGCGATCTCGGCGAAGCGGCAGCGATTGCCGAAGCGCGCGAATTGATTCGCACGGCGACGGCCCCGGGGGCTGCGGCTGCGGCGAATGCGGCAACCGCAGCCGGATACTGATGCGCTGAGGCAACACTATCGCAGGGCGGCACGGGTGAAAGCCGTGTCGCCCTGCGCGAAGACTACGGGATATCCCCGACTGCCCTTGCAAGTGCGAATACTTCTCAATAGCTGACCGGGGCAATTGAGACCTCTATCACTTGCGAGATCCGGATGCCCCATCTTCACCGCCGCGCCGCCCTGCTTGCCGGGGCCGCCCTGCTCTTCCCCGCCGTGGCCCACGCCGACGACGACGNGCAGCCCGAGCGCAGTTACCTGCCGACCGATATCGTGGTCACGGGCAATGGCGAGTCGGANTACGGCACGCAGGACGGATCGAGCGCGACCAAGACCCCGACCCCGCTGATCGACGTTCCGCAGGGCGTCAGCTATATCACCGAGGACCAGCTGGAAGACCAGTCGATCCGCCAGCTGAACGAAGCGCTGCGTTATGTCCCCGGCATCAGCATGGAGACCGGTGAAGGCCACCGCGACGAGGTGTTCATCCGCGGGCAGGAAAGCACCGCCGATTTCTACATCGACGGGCTGCGCGACGATGCGCAATACTACCGCTCGCTCTACAACATCGAACGCGTCGAAGTGCTTAAGGGCGCCAATGCGCTGATCTTCGGCCGCGGCGCGGGCGGCGGGGCGATCAACCGCGTCGCCAAGCGCGCGGAACTGAACGGCCAGGCAGTGGCGGGCGAAGCCAGCATCGACAGCTTCGGTGCCTTCGCGCTGCTGGCCGATGTCAACCAGCCGCTGTCCGGCAGCGCCGCGCTCCGGCTCAATGCCACCTATGAGGAATTCGACAGCCACCGCGACTTCTACGAAGGCCGCTTCTTCGGCATCTCGCCGACCCTGACGGCCGAGCTCGGCCCGCAGACCACGCTGGTCGCCAGCTACACCTATGACGACGACCGCCGCGTGACCGATCGGGGCGTGCCCTCGGTCGCCGGGACCGGCCCGCTGCGCGGCTATGACGAAACCTTCTTCGGCGATCCCGGCTTCAACCAGGCCGAAGCGCAAGTGCATATAGGCCGCGTCCGGATCGAACACGAATTCGGCGGCGGGCTCAGCGCCAATGGCACGATCCAGTATGCCGATTACGACAAGGTCTATGCCAACATCCTGCCGAGCGGGCTCGACAGCACGGCCGATACCGTGTTCCTCGGCGGCTATCGGGACTATACCGACCGCGAAAACTGGATCGGCCAGGGCAATCTGGTCTGGCAGGCGGGCGGGGATACGCTTGAATCCACGCTGCTGCTGGGTTTCGAGGTCAGCCGGCAGGACACGCGCAACGGACGCGATACGGTCAGCTTCACCCGCGCCCCGGGAACCGGCGGGCTGGCTCCGAACGAGACGCCCCTTGGCGAGACGATCTTCATCCCGCCCTACACGCTCGACGCAGGTGCGCGGCTGCGCGATTCGCAGCTGGAAACACTGAGTTTCTATGTGCAGGAGCAGCTCCAGATCGGTGACCACGTCGAACTGGTCGGCGGTCTTCGGTGGGACCGTTTCGACCTCGACACGCTCGATCTGGTGGGCGGCGTTGCGGGGGACCGGGTGGACGAGAAGGTCAGCCCGCGCTTCGGCGTGATCGTGAAGCCCAACCGCGACCTGTCGATCTACGCTTCCTATGCGGAAAGCTTCCTGCCGCAGGCGGGCGACCAGTTTCTCGTGCTCAGCCCGACCTCGGCGCAGTTCGAACCGGAAAAGTTCACCAATTACGAACTGGGCGTGAAATGGGCGCCGCTGGCAAAGGTCCTGGTGACTGCCGCGGTGTTCCGCCTCGACCGCAGCAAGACCCCCTTCACCGACAGCACCGGCGTAACCACCCTGACCGGTGAAAGCCGCGTCGAAGGGTTCGAGATCGGCGCGGTGGGCGAAATCACCGACTTCTGGAAAGCCAATATCGGCTACACCCATCTCGACGGCGAACTGCGCACGGCGAGCAGCTTCGGCCCCGCGGGCCAGCGCCTGCAGCAGACGCCCAAGCACCAGATCGCCGCGTGGAACCGCTTCGATGTTACCGAACAACTCGGCTTCGGCTTCGGTGTGATCCACCAGTCCGACCAGTTCGCGAGTTTCTCGAACACGGTCGAACTGCCGAGCTACTGGCGGGTCGATGCCGCGGCGTTCTACACGGTCAGCGATCGCCTGAGCCTGCAGCTCAACATCGAGAACCTGTTCGACGAAACCTATTACCCGAGCGCGCACGGCAACAACAACATCCAGCCCGCCGAACCCTTCAGCGCGCGGATCGGCGTGCGCTTCGCGCTCTAGTCGCGCGTCGCCGGGGCGCTGATCGCGGGAACTTCCCGCGCGGCGTCCCGGGCATCGATGCCGGGCGCGGGCGCGGCGCTGATCGTCTCCGCCCGCCGGGCCACCCGGCCGGCCCGCTCGATCGCGCGAACCAGGCGCGGATAGACCCCGCAGCGGCATAGATTGGGGATGGCCGCCTTTATTTCCGCTTCGCTCGGCGCGGCGGTCTTGGCCAGCAGCGCGCTGGCGGCCATCGCGATGCCGGGCGTGCAATAGCCGCACTGGATCGCCTGCTCGGCCACCAGCGCCTGCTGCACCGGATGCGACCGATCACGGCTGAGCCCCTCGATCGTGGTGATGAACCGCCCTTCGGCCTCGGAAATGGTGATCAGGCACGATCGCAGCGCCTCGCCATCGACATGCACCATGCAGACGCCGCAATCCCCCTCGCCGCAGCCATATTTGGTGCCGGTCAGATTGGCCGCATCGCGCAAAGCCCANAACAGGGGGGTATCGGGATCCATCAGGAAGCGCATCGGCTTCCCGTTCACGGTCATGCTGGTCATGCGCGGCGCGGCCTAGTGAGGCTTCAATGTTTCCAGCTGTCGTCGATCTTCGACACGCGGCGCTTCCACGCTTCGAAGTCGAACACGCCCGCGCCGCCCTGCGATTGCATCACCGACAGATCGCGCTGGTGCACATCGACGACTTCCTGCGAGATGACATTGGCTTCACCCTGGCTCAGCGTGGCGACCTGGATTTCGCACGCGCGTTGCAGCGCCCACATTTTCACGAACATCCCCTGGATGGTCTTGTCCATGACCACCGGCCCGTGATTGCGCAGCATCAGGATCGAATTGTTGCCGAGGTTCTGGACCAGCCGTTCGCCTTCCTCGGCGCGAACGGTGACGCCTTCGAAATCGTGATAGCCGATCTGCCCCTGGAAATTGCAGGCATAGAAATTGGTCGGCAGCAATCCGTCCTTGTGGCTGCACACCGCCATCGTCGCGGTGGTGTGGACATGACAGATCGCATTGGCCCGCGCGCCCAGCTTCTCGTGGAAATAGGCATGCTGCGTAAAGCCCGCCTTGTTGACCATGTATTGCGACGGGCCGACATTGTTGCCCTCGACATCGATCTTGACCAGGTTCGACGCGGTAACTTCGTCATAGAGCAGGCCGAAGGGATTGATGAGGAAGACGTTTTCCTCACCCGGGACGGCAACCGAGATATGGTTGTAGATGCTCTCGCCCCAGCCGAGGTGATCGAAGATGCGGTAACAGGCTGCCAGGTCCTGCCGCGCCTGCCATTCGGCATCGCTGCATTCGAAATCGCGGGTTTTCATCTGGGTGGCCATGGCTCGCTCTCTCCGTAAGCGGTTTCGTTTGAAGACCTGTATCGCACGCCCGAAGGCTTCTTCGCAAGCGCCCGAAGGCTACTTCGCGAGCGGGAAGAGTTCGCGCTAGGCAAGCGCGCGAGCGGGCGCTAACGCCCGCAGCGATGAGCGAGATGGCCAAATTAGCCAGCGGCAGTATCCGCGGCCATCTGGTGGGACAGACGCTGCCNATGGTCTTCGGCGTTGCGGCGATCATGTCGGTCGGCCTGATCGACGCCTATTTCATCGGCCAGCTCGGCGCGCAGGAACTCGCTGCGGTGAGTTTCATCTTCCCGATCACCATCGCGCTTTCGAGCCTCGGCGTCGGGGTCATGGTCGGCATCAATTCGGTGATCGCTCGCGCACTCGGCGAAGGCGATGCCGAACGCGCCGGCCGGCGGGCCAATTTCGGCGCGGTGTTCGCGCTTGCGACCGGGGTGGCGCTGGGCGCGATCCTTTACCTGCTGCTCGATCCGCTGTTCCGGCTGATGCAGGCATCCGACGAATTGCTGCCGCTGATCGGCGAATACATGCGCCCCTATGCGCTCGGCCTGCCAGTCATGCTGCTCCAGATGGGGCTGAACGGCGTGCTGCGCGGCCAGGGCGAGGCGCGCAAGACCAGCTATGTCTCGCTGACCTATTCGGTGGCCAACTGGGCGCTCGACCCGATCCTGATAACGGGCGCTTTCGGGATCGGGGGCTTCGGCGTGGCGGGCGCGGCCTATGCGACGATCGCCGGGTTCTTCATCGCGATCCTTGTCGCCCTGTGGCTGATCAAGGGCGCGCGCCTGCAGATCAACCCCGCAGCGATCCGCGACTGCAACGTCGCGGAATCGAGCAAGGCCATCCTCTCGGTNGCCGGTCCGGCGGCGTTNTCCAACGCGATCAACCCGATCGGCCTCTCGGTACTCACCGCGCTGCTGGCCAGTCAGGGCGAGGCNGCAGTCGCCGGGTTCGGCGCGGCAGGGCGGTTGCAAAGCTTCGCAGTGGTGCCGCTGNTGGCGCTGTCGGGATCGATCGGGGCGATCNTCGGGCAGAACTGGGGCGCAGGGCACGCCGACCGCGCGCGCCGCGCCATGTGGTGGTCNGGCCTGTTCTGCGTCGGCTACGGCCTCGCAATCGCCGTGGTGCTGTTCTTCACCGGCGACTGGTTCGCGGATATCTTTACCGACGATCCGGCCGTGATCGAGGAGTTCTCGCGCTATCTGGCGATTTCGGTATGGGGCTATGCCNGNTTCGGCCTGCTGATCGTGGCCAATGGCGCGCTCAATGCGGTCGACAAGGCCGGNCTTGCGCTGGCGCAAAGCGCGGCGCGGGTCTTNCTGGTCATGCTGCCGTTCGGCTGGGTGCTGCGNTCCGGCTGGGGTTCCTCGGCGATCTACGCAGCGGAGCTGGTCGCCAATCTCGCCGGCGGCGCGCTGGCCGCTTTCATCGTCTGGCGCGTGCTGCGGGCAGGCCCCGATCGAGGGCGTGAGGCTCAAACCAATACTTAACCATCATGGTCCATAGCCCTTCCGATCGTACGAGGGGCAATGATACATGGATGACCTGCTGGCGGACTTCGTCGCCGAAACTCGCGAGATGCTGGAAGCCAGCAGCGGCGAAATCGTCGCGTGGGAAGCCGATCCGTCCGATACGGCGCGGCTCGATACCATTTTNCGTTTCGTCCACACGGTTAAGGGAAACTGCGGCTTCTTCGACTTCCCGCAGCTCGAGAAGCTCAGCCATGCGGCGGAGGATGCCCTGTCCGAATGCCGCAGCGGACGCCGCGAACCCGACCGTGCGCTGGTATCGGCAGTGCTCGCNATAATCGACCGGATCGGCGTGATGACCGATTCGATCGAGGCTGGCGAGGAATGTTCAGCCGAAGGCGACGAGGACTTGATCGCCGCGCTGCAACCCGGCGAGATCACCAGCGTCGTCGGCGAACCCAAGGCCGCGGCGCCGCAGCAGGCGGAACCCGCCGCCGGCGAAGACGATGCCGCGCCCAAGGCCGCGCGCAGCAATGGCGTCCAGCGGTCGATCCGCCTGCCGACCGAATTGCTCGACGAGGTGATGAAGGGCGTGTCAGACATGGTCCTGGCGCGCAACGATCTGGCGCGGCGCCTGCGCGAGGCGGGCGAGCAACCGACGATCGACGGCCCCTTCGATAGGCTCAGCGCGATCCTCGCCGATGTTCGCAATGCAATCACCCGCATGCGCATGCAGCGGCTTGAACATCTGTTCGGCTCGCTCCCACGGCTGGTCCGCGATCTCTCGAACGAGCTGGGCAAGCAGGTCATGGTCGATTTCGAAGGCGGCGAAGTGGAGCTCGACCGCGAAATGGTCGAAATGGTCCGCGATCCGCTGACGCACATCATCCGCAACGCGATCGACCACGGGCTCGAAGGGCCGGGCGAACGCATNAAGGCCGACAAGCGCGAGATCGGCCTGCTCAAATTCGCCGCACGCCAGTCGGGCAACCGGATCACGCTGACGATCAGCGACGACGGNCGCGGCATCAATATCGAACGCCTGGCGGCAAAGGCTGTCGCGGCAGGCATCTACAGCCAGGCCGAAGTCGACGCCATGTCGCAGCGACGCAAGCATTACCTGATCTTCGAACCCGGCCTGTCGACGGCCGACGAGGTCAGTTCGGTGTCGGGCCGGGGCGTGGGAATGGACGTCGTGCGCGCAAACATCGAACGCGTGGGCGGGTCGATCGACGTCGCCAGCAAGCCCGGCGAGGGCACGAGCTTCTATCTCAAGCTTCCGCTCACACTCAGCATCATCGCCGCGCTGACCGTAGGCAGCGACGGGCAACGCTACGCCATTCCGCGCAGCTATGTCGAAGAGATCGTGTTCGGGTCGAGCGACCATATCGACTTCGCCGAAGCGGGCGATCGTCGTCTCATCACCTTCCGCGGGAAACGCGTGCCCTGCCTTTCGCTGGCCGAGATCCTCGGCACCCAGGCCGACGATGCAATGGACTGGGAAGCCAGCACGCTGGTGCTGGTGCGCCTTGCCAGCGACGATATCTTCGCGCTCGCCGTCGATCGGGTCTACGATCACGAAGACGTGGTGGTCAAACCGATCGCACCCGCGATCATGGACACCGGACTCTACGCTGGCACTACCCTGCTCGACGACGGCCGCCCGATGATGCTGCTCGACCTGCCCAGCATCGCGCAGAAGCACGAGCTCGTGAACGAGATGCGCAGCGCGACCCGCGTGCCCGAGGAAGAGACGGCCGAGCAGCGCAAGGCCCAGCCGATCATGCTCTTCACCGGGCTCGACGGTCGCCGGCGCGCCGTACGGCTCGAACTGGTCCGCCGCATCGACACCATCGCCCGCGAGGCGATCGATATCGAGGGCTCGCGCGTGCAGGCGGTCATCGACGGCGCGATCTACCCGCTTGCCGGCCTCGAACATGGTGAACTCACCGCGGACAGGTGCCGCCTGCTGCGCCTGTCCGATGGCGACAGCGAAATCGTCTACGCGGTCCGCGAGGTTCTCGATGCTGCCGAACTCGAGGGCGAGGTCATCCCATCGGATGCCGATGCCATGATCGAAGGCGTCGCGCTGATCGACGAGCGGCCCGTGCCGGTCATCGACGGCCATGCGCTGTTCGCGCGCCACAGCGGGGGCCAGCGCAAGGCCCCGCCCCTGTCGTGCCGCCTGCCCGCCGACAGCGACTGGGCGCGCACCATACTCGAGCCGCTGGTCGAAGCCGCTGGCTATCGCATTGCCGGTGACGGGGATGAAGAAAGCGACGTCGCGATCGAGCTGGCCGAAGCCCCGGCGGTGGCCGCGGGACCGGCGCGGCGCGTCATCCGCCTGCGCCACGAACCCGATGCACCCGGCGACGGGGCGGACAGTATCTACCGCTATGATCGCGAAGCGCTCTTGAACGCGCTCAAACGAGCCCGGATGGGAGAAACAGCATGAACGACCTGCTGCTCATGTGCATGGTCGCGGGGCGCCGGGCGGCGATCCCCGCGATACGCGTCCAGTCGGTCATCGAGATCGAGGACATCACGCCGATTCCCGGGGCCCCCGCTTTCATCCGCGGCCTGACCGCGCTGCGGAGCCAGGCGTTGACCGTGATCGATTGCTCTGTCGCGCTGGGTTTCGAAACCGCCCAGGCGCCGCCCGACCAGCGGGCCGCGGTCGTCGAGATCGACGGCCATCTCTATGCCCTGCTGGTCGATGCTGCCTACGATGTCGGCGAAGCGCTGAGCGATCCGATCGAGGTGCCCGGCGGGTTCGGCGCCGGGTGGCAGGCGGCAACGCGCGGCATGGTCGAAACCGATGGCGGTCCCACGCTGCTGATCGATGTCGAAGCGCTCGTGTCCGGCCCGGTTTCGCAGGCGGCTTAAGCGATTGGTTACCCTCGGCCGCTACGGATGGCTGGCAAACACCAGAGGTCATTGAAATGAAATCCTGCCTAATCGTCGATGATTCGCGCGTCATCCGCAAGGTTTCGAGGCATATCCTCGAGACGCTCGGCTTCCAGGTCGAGGAAGCCGAAAACGGTCAGGAGGGACTGGACAAGTGTGCNGAGAGCATGCCCGACGTCGTCCTGCTCGATTGGAACATGCCGGTCATGACGGGCATCGAATTCATCACCCAGCTGCGCCAGCGCGAGGGGGGCGACAAGCCCAAGGTCGTGTTCTGCACCACGGAAAACGATGTCGCGCACATTCGCGAGGCGATCAATGCCGGGGCCGACGAATATGTCATGAAACCGTTCGATCACGAGACGCTGCAGATCAAGCTCCAGCTTGTCGGCATGGCCTGAAGGATCTGACATGGGCGCGCCCCTCCGTTCCGAAATACTGAAACCAGCCGGCACCGGGGGATTCTGCCCCGATCCGGTTCGCGTGATGATCGTCGATGATTCGTTGACCGTGCGCACGGTGTTCTCGCGCATGATCAAGCAGGAACGCGACATGTCGATCCTGGCGACTGCGAACAGCGCCGAGAGCGGCCTCGCGGAACTCGCCAAGGCCGCACCCGACGTGATGCTGCTCGATCTGGAAATGCCCGGCATGGGCGGGCTCGAGGCGTTGCCCCGGATCATGCAGGCGGCTCCGCAAACCAAGGTGCTGGTGATCTCNTCGCTGACGGCCGATGGCGCCGAGGCAACCGTCAAGGCGCTGTCGCTGGGCGCGGCGGACACCATGCTCAAGCCCCGCCCGGGCGGGTTTAACGAGGACTACAAGTCGAGCCTGCTTGGCAAGATCCGCGCACTCAAGGGCCCTTCGGCCAGCGACGCAGCGGCTGCCGCGGACGGCGTCGCCGCGCCTGCCGAGGTGCAGCGCGTCGGCAAACCGCCGCAGATCGTCGCCATCGGCGCCTCGACCGGCGGCATCCATGCATTGAACCTGTTCCTGCGGCAGGTCCCNAAGAATTTCGACCTGCCGATCCTGGTTACGCAGCACCTTCCGCCCAGCTTCATTCCCGTATTCGCGCAGCAGCTGGAAATGGCCGCCGAACGCCCGGCGATCCTCGCCGACGAAGGGACGATGATCGAGCGCGGGAAGATCTACATCGCGCCTGGCCACGGACATCTGGTGGTCCGCAAGTCGGGCGGCCGCCGGGTTCTCGGCCTGGCCTATCATCCGGTGAAGAGCGGCTGCATGCCCTCGGTCGATCCGATGTTCGAAACACTGGCCGAAGTGTATGACGGCCATGTCGCCGGGGTCCTGCTTTCGGGGATGGGCCGCGACGGCACCGACGGCGCCCATTCGCTGCTGGCCGCCGGCGGCACCATGTATGCGCAGAATGCGGAAACCTGCGCGGTGTGGGGCATGCCGCGCGCGGTCACCGAAATGGGCCTGGCTGCTGCGGTCCTGCCGCCCGCCGAATTGGCCGACGCCTTGCTGGCCAATGCGGGAGCCGATGCATGGCGGTAGACGATGCTTCGCACCGCATCATCGGCGACCTGCTTGCACAGCGTACGGGACAGCAACTGACGGAAGGACGCCGCTGGCGGGTTTCCAGTGCATTGGCTGGCCTGTTCCGCGAATGCGGGATCGAGAATGTCGACCAGCTGGCGTGCATGCTCGAGCGTCCCGGCGAACAGCAGCTGGCAACCCGCGTGGTCGAGGCCCTGCTGAACAACGAAACCTATTTCTTCCGCGACAACGCTTATTTTTCCGTCCTCGCCAACCAGGTCCTGCCCGATCTTGCGCAGAAACGGGCCGCCACCAAACGGCTGTCGATCTGGTCGGCCGGTTGNTCGACCGGCCAGGAAGCGCTGAGCCTGGCNATGATNTTNGCCGAACAGNCGNNNCGNTGGAANNACTGGACGATNGAAATNCTNGGNACCGACGTTTCGNNNAAGGCNNTCGNGACNGCGCGCAGCGGNCNNTANACNCANTTCGANATNCANCGCGGNATCAGCGTNGCGCAGATGCTGAACTTCTTCACCGACTGCGACGGTCACTGGCAGGCCGCCGACAGGATCCGTTCGATGACGCGCTTCCAGCAGCACAATATCCTCGATTATCCGCCNTCCCCCGGACGGTTCGATCTGGTGATGTGCCGCAATGTGCTGCTGTATTTCGATCCGGAAACGCGCGCCGCCGCGTTCGACCGGCTCGCGGGCGGGATTGCCCGCGATGGCTGGCTGATGCTCGGTGCGGGCGAGACCGTGGTGGGCCAGACCGAACGGTTCAAGCCCGCCGCTTTCGGCTCGTCGCTTTACAGTCCGGTCTATGAGGACCTCGCCGCGGTCAGCCGGCCGCCGCTGCGCGCCGCGGTCTCCTGAGCCGCCGCCGACGCCGCCCCAAAGGGTAAACCGACCATTTACGCTTCCTTAGCGAATACCGCGTAAACCCTTAGGGTAAGACGAGAAAAGGCGCGATTCAGGGATGATGAGCAGTTCGTACGGGTATCGCGAAAGCGAAAGCGCATGGGCGATCGTCTTTGGTCCCATGGCTGTGCTCGCTACGATTTTCGCGCTGACGTGGTCGACCACGATCGCCAATCGCTATCTCGGCTTTTCCTCGCCCTCCACCATTCTTTCGATGGGTGCGCTGGCCTTCGGCCTGGCCACCGTCGTGTGCGCCTATGTCGGACGGCGGCACCTGCGCCGGGTGGAGCATCTCTCGCGCAGCGACAGCCTGACCCGCCTGCCCAATCGCCGCGCGCTGCACTTCGATATCCAGCGCGAATACCGGCAGGGCCACGAAGTCGCGCTGGCGATGATCGACCTCGACGGCTTCAAGCTGATCAACGACCATTACGGCCATTTCGTCGGCGACGCGGCGATCCGCGAATGCGCCCGCATCTTCGGCGACATCTCGGATGGCGAAGCCGGCATCTACCGGCTGGGCGGTGACGAATACGCCATGATGATCGGCGGTCCGGTGGCCGGGACACTGCTCGAAGGCCTGTGCCGACGCATCATCGAACGGCTGGCCAAGCCGATCCATGTCGAAGACCGGCGCCTGACCCTGGGCGCGTCCATCGGCTTGGCGCGCAGCACCACGCAGGACTTCGTCCCTTCCTCCGAACTGCTGCGCCGCGCGGATATTGCGATGTATGCGGCGAAGCGCGGCGGCAAGATGCGCTGCACCTGGTTCAGTTCGGCGCTCGACCGCAGCCGCGAAAAACTGCAGGAAATGGACGACGAGTTGCGGCGATCGCTTGCTGAAGGGCAGTTCCGGCTGCACTACCAGCCGCTGGTCGATTCCAGCACCCGGACGATCAATGCGGTCGAATGCCTGCTGCGCTGGGAACGGCCCGATGGCGCATGCATCGGGCCCAGCACCTTCATCCCGGTCGCCGAAGAAAGCGGGCTGATCAATGCGATCGGCCTGTGGGTTTTGCGCCAGGCCTGCCGCGACGCGTTGCAGTGGGGCGATATCGCGCTGTCGGTCAACATCTCGGCGGCGCAGCTGCGCAATCCCGAATTTCCCATCCAGCTTGGCCATATCCTCGAAGAAACCGGCTTCGATCCGGAGCGTCTCGAACTCGAGATTACCGAAACCTGTCTCGTGCTCGATCCGGTGGTGGCGGAGCGCAGCCTGTCGGTCGTGCGCAGCTTCGGGGTCAAGATCTCGCTCGACGATTTCGGNACCGGCTATGCATCNATCGGNTTCCTGCGCCAGTTCCGCTTCGAAAAGCTCAAGCTCGACCGCAGCCTGGTGGTCCAGGCCAGCGAAGACGACGGCAGCCGCGCAATGATGCTGTCGAGCATCACCGTCGCCCGCGCGATGAAAATGAGCGTCGCGGCCGAAGGCGTCGAAACCGAAGAACAAGCAGCCATGGTTCGCGCCGCCGGGTGCGATCAGATCCAGGGCTGGCTCTATTTCAAAGCCATGCCGCCCGAAGAAATCGGCCAGTATCTCGGCAAGCCCGTCGGGCTGCGCCGGTCGAAGGCCAACAGGAAAGAACAGATTGCATGAGTGCGTTGCAGGATATGGTTGGCGGCATGGTTGCCGAGGGCGAGGCTTCGCCCACCCAGCGGCCGCAGGAATTTACCGGGGCCCCGCACTACCGCGGCGCCGCTCATGAACAGCCGGACCATACGGATTCGAGCGGTATGAACGGCTGGCTCGCCGACAAGTCGGTCGGGGAGAAACTGCGCGCCATCTCGGCGGCCAATATCGCCGTTGTCCTGCTCTGCCTGTTTGCCACNTGCCTCGGCGGCTTCTTCGCTTTGCAGGCGCGCTCCGAACGCATGGCGATTTCCGCCGCTTCCGNAATGGCCGAACGGATGGTCGCCGATATCAACGAGGGCCGGCTGTTCGTCCAGCGTTATGCCGTTTCGGGCGACGGCAACGACCTGGTCGCCGCCAAGGCGGCCTTCGACCAGACCGATCGCAATCTNGGCCGCGTCGAAGCCCGTGCAGCCGAAGTCGCNCCGCAGGTCCTCCCGCAGATCGAACAGCTCGACACGAGNCTGGCGGCGCTGCGTACGCGCGTGGTTGCCGCACAGAATTCGCGCGGGACGCAGGGCCAGTGGCAGGAATTTTCGGACAGCGTCTATGGNGAAAGCCAGGAGGTCGTCGATCTCGCCATAGCGGCGCGCGAAAGCATTGAAGCCGCAGGCGAGACGTCGGATGCAGCGTCGCAGACGCTGATCGGGTGGCTGTTCGCGTCGTTCTTCGGCGTGGCGGTCATCGGTCTGGGGATTGCCTGGCTGAGCGCGCGTTACATCGGGCGCGACGTATCGGGCACGCTGCGCCGGATGACGCATGTCGCATCGCGGCTCGCCGATGGCGAGAAGGACATTCACATTCCCGCGACCGAGCGCCGCGACGAGATCGGCGACCTTGCCCGCGCCCTCGAAGTCTTNCTGCAGGCCGCTTGGGAAGTCGAGCGGATGGCGCAGGAACGCGAANCNCTGCGCAACGAGCGCGGCGCGGAAATGGTCCGCTTCGCCGAGCGGTTCGAAACCACCGTGGGCGAAGTGGTCAACGGCGTCGCCACCGCTTCCGCGCAGCTCAAGCTGACCGCTGGTTCGATGGCGGCCGCCGCCGAACAGGCCACCACGCAGACCACGCATGTCACGGCATCGATGGAACAGGCCGCCAGCGGGGTTACCGCGGCTGCGGCCGCGTCGGACGAATTCGCCATGTCGATCGGCGAGATCAGCCGTCAGGCCTCGCATTCGGCCGAACTCGCCCGCAAGGCCACCGCCATGGCCGGCAATGCGGACGATACGATTTCCACGCTTGCCGTTTCGGCCGAACAGGTCGGACAGATCGTCGAGCTTATCCAGTCGATCGCGAAGCGGACAAATCTGCTTGCGCTCAACGCCTCGATCGAGGCGGCCCGCGGGGGCGAGGCCGGCCGCGGCTTCGCGGTCGTGGCAAGCGAAGTGAAGGAACTCGCCGCGCAGACCAGCCGTGCGACCGAGGAAGTCGCCGAACAGATCCGTACCATGCAGAATTCCACCGGCGCCAGCGTCGGCGCGCTGCGCTCGATCGCGGAACAGATCAAGGAACTGGAGGGCGCGGCCATTTCGATTGCCAGCGCGGTGGATCAGCAGTCGGTGGCCGGACAGGATCTCGCCCGCAGCATCGATCTGGCGGCGCGGTCGACCGACGACGTGTCGAGCAATGTCGGCCAGGTCCGCGAAACCAGTCTCGCGACCGGCGCGGCCGCCAGCCAGGTGCTCAATTCCTCGACCGAACTGGAGGCTCAGGCCACCACGCTAAAATCGCATGTCGCGCAATTCGTGGAGCACGTTCGCGCGGCTTAACGTGATTTCAAGCATTCTCGCTCAGGGTTGATACGGCCTTAAGAGGGGGATGCTTGGGGATGAACGCACATAGCACGATCATCGCGGACGATCTGGCCCGCGAAATCGCGGAAATCGAAATCATCGATGCCGCGGAAGATCATCATCGCGGCGCGGTAGGCGCCTGGTTCATGGCGCGGCCGCTGGCTGCGAAAGCCAGGATCGCGTCGATTTTCTCGCTGGGCGGGCTGACGCTCGTGACTGCGATCGCGCAGGCGGGCTTTCTGTTCCCGTCCTTTGCCGGCACCGCACAGGTACTCACATTGATCGTCCTGGCAGTCGCCCTGCTCGGCGGCCTCGCCAGCCTGCGTTTCGTCCTACGACACGTCATCGATCCCTATATCAAGCTCAAGGACGACATGGCCCGGCTTGCCCAGGGCGAGCGCGACATCCAGGTGACCGATACGCACCGCGTCGATGAAATCGGCGATCTGGCGCGCTCATTTTCCGTTTTCCTGCGCTCGGGGCACAAGCTCGACGAACTGTTTGCCGGGCGCAAGAAAGCGGCCGAGGAACGCAAGGCCGAAATCATCCGCATGGCGCGCGATTTCGAAACCGGCGTGGGTGATGTCGTCAGCGGTGTCGCCACTGCGGCCAGCCAGCTTAATTCGACCGCTTCGGGCATGGCTGCCACTGCCGAACAGGCTGCGCGCCAGTCACAAAGCGTTACCGAAACGATGGAACAGGCCGCGGGCGGCGTGACTGCCGCAGCCGCGGCATCCGACGAATTCGCCATGTCGATCGGCGAGATCAGCCGACAGGCCGCCCACTCCGCCGAACTGGCACGCAAGGCCACCGATGCGGCGAATGGCGCCGACGAAACCATTTCCGCGCTGGCCAATTCGGCCGATCAGGTCGGGCAGATCGTCGAACTGATCCAGTCGATCGCCCAGCGCACCAATCTGCTGGCGCTCAACGCCTCGATCGAAGCCGCCCGTGGCGGCGAGGCAGGTCGCGGCTTCGCGGTCGTGGCGAGCGAGGTGAAGGAACTGGCCGCACAGACGAGCCGGGCGACCGAGGAAGTCGCGGACCAGATCAAGGCCATGCAGAATTCGACCGGGGCCAGCGTCGGCGCGCTGCGGTCGATCGCCGGCCAGATCAAGGAACTCGAATCCACTGCGACCTCGATCGCCAGCGCGGTCGACCAGCAATCGGTCGCCGGACAGGATCTCGCGCGCAGCATCGATCTGGCGGCGCGGTCGACNGACGAGGTTTCCGCCCATATCGACCAGTTCCGCGAAACCAGCATCGCCACCGGTTCGGCGGCCAGCCAGGTTCTCAATTCAGCCAGCGAGCTCGAAGGTCAGGCCGGTGCGCTGAAAAGCAGCGTGGAAGAATTCCTCAACCACATCCGCGGGACCTGAGAGGCCCGCACCGAGGACAATCGGGAGACGGCGGCAGCGGGGCAAATCCCCGCCGCCGCACTCTCCATCATTCCCACCAATAGGGCAGGCGCCGGGCAGAGCCGGTCTCGACCTCGTTCATCGTCCGCGCATCGTACAGCCGGCCGCCCAGCATGACGCGGTCGATCTTGTCCGAATTGCGGATGTTTTCGCTGGGATCGGCCGAAAGGACGAGCAGATCGGCCAGCTTGCCCACTTCGAGACTGCCGATGTCGCGCTCCATCCCCAGCGAACGGGCCGGTTCGATCGTCCCGGCTCGCAGCGCCTCGACCGGGCTCATTCCGCCGCGAGCGAAACTCCACAGTTCCCAGTGCGCGGCGACGCCTGCCTGCTGGCCATGCGCCCCGATACTGACCTTCACCCCGCGGTCGGCGAGTTTCTTCGCCTCGCGCGCGGCTTCGTCATCGACAAAAGCCCAGTCGGGAGCGGTAACGCGGCGTGCGGTTTGCGCGATCAACTGGCGCGGCGGCGTGTGGACCATCAGCGGATTGTCGAACACGTCGGTAGCCTGTCGCCAGTAGGGGTCGGCAGCAAGGCCGCCATAGGTCACGACGAGCGTCGGCGTATAATTCGATTGCGACCCTTCCCAGAACTGCAGCACGTCCTCGTAGAACACTTCGCCCGGGACATTGTGTTCGATGGTCGAATTGCCATCGGCAATCAGGTTCATGTCCATCCCGAACAGCGAACCGCCCTCGGCCACCACCAGCATATCCTCTTCACGGGCGGCCGCGACGACCTGCTGGCGCTGTTCGCGCCGCGGCTGGTTGTAGTTCTTNATCGAGATGCCGCCNTGCGCCTTGATCCGNCGAATNTGCGCCAGCGCATCNTCATAGCTGTCGATCCGCGCATAGACGCTGGGCGCCTTGGCCCCGTAGACGATCTCGGCAGTGGAGAAGATCCGCGGCGCCAGCAGGGTGCCGGCGCGCTGACGCTCCGCAGCGGANAAGATCATGCTCGCCCTCGACGAAGGATCGTGCAGCGTGGTGGTCCCCATGGCNAGGTTCTGCACCAGCGACCAGTTCTGCTGCGGNACGAGATCGTCGACGCCCTGCGGCCCGTGGGCATGCGCGTCGACCAGCCCCGGCATGATCGTCTTGCCTGCAGCGTCGATCACCGATGCGCCCTGCGGCACGGCAATTTGATCGGCCGGGCCGATCGCCGCAATGCGATCGCCCGTGATCACGATCGTGCCATTGGCGATTGCGCCGGCACCATCACCCGCCATCGTCAGGATCTTCGCCCCGGTAATCGCCACCGTACCGCTCGGCTTGGCAGCCGCGACGGTGCGTTCGAGCGAGGTACCGCTGGTCGGCGGCACGAAGGCCGGGGCGTCCTTTTCCTTCGGTGCATCGGCGAACATCGTATCGAGGCTGGCGCGGTACAGCACCGGCCCCATCGTCCAGGTCAGCATGTCGCCGCCCTGGGTCCAGCCGATGTAGTCCGCCCCACCCTTGGACGCGCGCACCACCGGTAGCGAACTGGCCTTTTCGCCCACGGTCACCGCCTGCCCGCCGGGCATCAGCGGTGTGGCGAAGACTTCGTAATTCTCGCGGAAGGCAACGAAATCGCCGCGCGGGCTGACGTGGTATTCGGTGGCCAGCTCGCCCTCGGCATGGACCTGCCGCGCTTCACCGTCGAGATCGGCCGAGAGCAGCTGCAGCTTGCCGTCCTTGCGCCCGAGCATGAACACACGGTCGCTATCCGCGCCGAACTGCGGGTTCGACGTGTCGCGTGCCACCAGTTCGGCGGTGCCGCCCGCCGCGCTTACGCGGTAGATGCCTTCGTTCTCCGAATAATCGGGAGAGGTCAGATAGCCGCCCGAACGCTTTTCGAAAACGATCGTATTGCCGTCGGGCGAGAACCGGGGCTGCGCATAATGACCGGGCATGCGGGTGACCGCGCGGGCACCGGAGCCGTTTGCATTGGCGCTCATTACCTGGCCAAGCCCTTCGTCGGTCCAGCGGATATAGGTGAGCCGCCGCCCGTCGCGCGACCACGAGGGCCACAGCTCGAGCGCTTCGTCATTGCCCGAAGTGAGCCGCTGGGCCGTGCCGCCCGCAACCGGCTTGGTGTAAAGCTTGCCGAGACTTTCGAAGACCACGGTGCGGCCATCGGGCGAAACGCTGGCAAAACGCGGTGTTTTCGCGGTGAAACTGTCGGGCGACACCGGGATGACCGGGTGCGGCGCATCGGCGACCTCGCGTGTGTCGTTTACGCTGAAGGGTATCACGCTGTCGCCGCTGCCATCGGCAGCCACGCGCCGCAGCTTGCCACCAGCCCACAGCACCAGCGCATTGCCGTCGGGCGTCCAGTCGATCAGCGGNTAGAACCCGTGGACCGCCCAGGTTTCCTGCATGTCCATATCGAGATCGCCATAGATCATCCGCTGCTCGCCGCTGGCGAGGTCCTTGATCCACAATTCGGTCTGGTCCTTGTCGCGGCGGATGAAGGCCAGGCTCCTGCCATCAGGCGATGGCTGTGGGCGAACCGCACCGCCATAGCCGCTGACCGCGGTAGTCACCTCGCCGGTCGCCAGATCGTAGCGTTCGATGGCAAAGGTACCCTGCGTCGAATCCTGAGCATATTCGAAGATCGGCCCCGGGGTGACATTGCGCGAATAATAGACCGCGCTGCCGTCAGGCGCGTAAACCGGTTCACCCAGCTCCTTCTGCAGTGCTTCGTTGGCGCGCGCGACCAGCTTGACGCCGCCGCCGCCCGAGACGTGATAAAGCCAGATCTCACCGGTACCGAGCGAACGCTGCGTGGTGAAATGCTTCTTGGCGACGATGTAATTGCCATCGGGCGACCAGCTTGCCTGGTTCAGCAGGCGGAACTCCTCCTTGGTGAGCTGGCGCTTGTCCGATCCGTCGGNGTTCATGATCCAGATGTTGTCGCCGCCGCCGCGGTCGCTGGTGAAAGCGATCCGGCGNCCATCGGGCGAGAAGCGCGGCTGCACTTCCCATGCCAGCCCTTCGGCGATCCGCGTCGGCGTGCCGCCGGCGATCGGCATGGTGTAGATGTCGCCCAGCAGCGCGAAAGCCAGCATGCGCCCGTCGGGCGAGACATCCACATCCATCCACGTGCCTTCGTCCGTCCGTATCGGCACCTGCCGGATCGTCGCGCCGCGCGGAGCGGTAACGTCCCATTTCTCCGCGCTGTCGGCGGCAGCCGGGTTGGCACTGGCGGGAGCGGCATCGACCGCAATCCCGCTGCCTTCGGCAGGACCCGTTTCCGCCGATGCATCGACCTCCTGTTCCTCCACCGGATTGGGGCTGGGCGGGTTGTCCTGCGCGTAAGCCGCCTGGCCGGCGAACAGGACGGCAAGGACGGATGCGATGCTGGTTTTCATGATGNTCTCCGGTTGGNAAAATGTGGTCAGCGCACGCTGGCGCGTTCGATCANATGGACGGGGACACGCCGCGCAGGCCGTTCGCCTTCGGAAGCGAGCGCGGTCTCGACGAGCAATTGCCCGGCGCGCGCGAAATCNGGTTCGACCGTGGTGAGCGGCGGCGCACTGAATTCGCCCGAGCCGAGCCCGTCGAAACCGATCACGCCGACGTCGTCCGGCACGGCGATGCCGCGCGCGGTCAGTTCTTCCAGCGCGCCTAGCGCCATGGCGTCGCAGGCGAAAAACAGGCCATCGAACCTGGCATCGGCGTCGGCAAGTTGGGCGATCGCATTGCGGCCTTGCGACACGCGGTCCGCGCCGCTGCTGACCACCGCCTCACCCGCTTTCAGGCCCACCGCTTCCATCGCGGCAAGATAGCCTTCGTAGCGTTCGCGGAACTGGCGCTGCGACGATGCGGGATCCCCGACGAAGACGATATGCTGCGCGCCGCCCTGCACCAGCCGTTCCACCGCCAGCCTGCCGCCATCGCGATTGTCCGAGCGCACCCAGACACTGTCGTCGAAAGGCGATCCCCAGAACGCCATCCTGCCAGCGGTCTTGGCGCAGGCGGTGAAATAGTCCCACGCCGCCTGGTTCGTCGCCGTACCGATCACCACGACGCCATCGGCCTGCCGCCGGGCGACATAGTGGCCGAAGAATTCCTCGGGCTGCGCCTGGAAGGATACCAGCGCCTCGTAGCCGCGCTCGGCCGCCGCTGCGCAGGTGCTGCCGAGCAGGCTGTAATAGAACGGGTTGATCGCCGCCGGACCCTGCCCGTCGCGGCCGATCACGACAATGGCGATGGTCCCGGTTTCACCGCGCCGCAGCCCGGCCGCACGCGCATTGACCTGGTAGCCCAGTTCCTCCGCCGCCAGTTCGACGCGGCGGCGGGTGGCTTCGGTGATCGTTTCGGAACCCGACAGGGCGCGGCTGACGGTCGACTGGCTGACGCCCGCGCGTTCGGCCACGTCGATCGAGGTGACCGGGCGCGGCCTGGTCTTGTCACTGCTGGACATGCGCGAAAGGCTCTCCCCTTTCCGCCTGCCCTAACCCAGCGAATTGGCGAAAGCGAGAGGCAAGCGGCGCAAGCGCACGATCTGTTTGAAACCAGCGATTAAGTTGCGCCCTGCAACTGAGACTGGCGCACGGGCCCGGCATCGGGTAGGCTCATGCCACTTGGGAGAGACAGATGAAGAATACGGCGACCGATTTCGACGTTCTGATTGTGGGTGCGGGCATCTCCGGCATCGGCATGGCGGCGCATATGAAGGACAAGGCGCCCGGTCACAGTTTCGCGATCGTCGAACGCCGTGACAATCTGGGGGGAACCTGGGACCTCTTCCGCTATCCCGGCATCCGGTCGGACAGCGACATGCATACGCTGGGCTTCGATTTCGAACCCTGGACGCACGAGAAATCGATCGCCGACGGCCCCGCCATCCTCGACTATCTCGACCGCATCGTCGACGAACGCGATATCCGCAAGCACATCCGCTTCGGCCACAAGGTGCTGTCCGCGGACTGGCGCGACAGCGAAGCGCGGTGGCACGTCACGCTCGAAACCGCGCAGGGCGAACGCAAGCATCTGACCGCCAACTGGCTCTATCTCGGCGCGGGCTATTACGATTACGACGAAGCCTATGATCCCGGCTTCGATCTGGGCGAATTCGCAGGCGAAGTCGTGCATCCGCAATTCTGGCCGAAAGACCTGGATTACAGGGGCAAGAACGTGGTCGTCATCGGATCAGGCGCCACTGCGGTCACCATCGTCCCCTCGATGAGCGACAAGGCCGCCAAGGTGACCATGCTGCAGCGCACGCCGACCTGGATGTTCAGCCGGCCGGCCAAGGATGCACTGGCCAATTTCCTGCGCAAGATCCTGCCCGAGAAGACCGCTTACAGGATCACCCGCTGGAAGAACATCACGCTGCAGGATCTGGGTTTCAAGCGGGCCCGTGCCAAGCCGCAGAAGATGGGCGAAGCGCTGCACAAGCGTATCCGCAAGTCGCTGGGCGACGATTGCGATCTTGCGCCGTTCACGCCGCCATACAATCCGTGGGACCAGCGGCTCTGCCTTGTCCCCGACGACGACCTGTTCGAAGCGATGAAGAGCGGCAAGGCGGAAATCGTGACCGGCCATATCAAGGCCTTCGAAAAGGGCGGTGTCCGCTTGACCGACGACCAGTTCATCCCGGCCGATATCGTCGTCACCGCAACCGGGCTCAAACTGGCGATCGCCGGCAAGATCGCGTTGTCGCGCGAAGGCCGGAAGATCGACCTGGCGCAGCACTATTACTACAAGGGCTGCATGTTCTCGAACGTGCCCAACCTGGCGGCAGTGTTCGGCTATCTCAACGCCAGCTGGACGCTGCGCGCCGATATCAACTCGGACTTCATCTGCCGCGTGCTGCAGGAAAGCCGGCAGCGCGGCGCGGACATCGTCGAACCGGTGCTGACCCCCGCAGCGGAAGCGGCTATCGTCGAAGACGACATCTTCGATTTCTCGTCGGGCTATATCCAGCGCGGCAAGGCGATCATGCCCAAGAACGCGGTGGCCTACCCCTGGCGATTGAACCAGGAATATGTCGCCGATCGCAAGCGGATGAAAGAAGACCCGGTCGACGACGGTCTGCTCGACTTCCGGCGGCACGGGGCCAATGCGCGCGGCGCTGGCGAACAGCTCGAAGCTGCGGAGTAGCTTTCGCGCGCGGACCGCGTTACGCCAGCACCCATGACCGAACGCATCTACACCGCGGGCCTCGTCGTGATCGGCGACGAAATTCTCTCGGGCCGCACGCATGACAAGAATATCGCGCAAATCGCCAGCTGGCTGCAGGTCCAGGGCATTCGCCTGTCCGAAGTCCGCGTGGTGCCCGATGTCGTCGAACGGATCGTCGAAGCGGTGAATGCGCTGCGCGAAGCGTACGATTACCTGTTCACCACCGGCGGGATCGGCCCGACCCACGACGACATCACCGTCGATGCCGTGGCCGAAGCGCTGGGCGTTCCGGTGATCGTCCATCCCGAGGCGAGAGCGATCCTTGAGCGCTATTACGCCAGCATCGGCAAGGAGCTGACCGAGGCGCGGCTTCGCATGGCCCGCGCGCCGGAAGGCGCCGAACTGATCCCCAACCGCATGTCGGGCGCCCCGGGGATCAAGCTTGGCAATATCCACCTTATGGCCGGGGTGCCGCACATCACCGCGGGCATGCTCGATGCGCTGACGGGCACGCTCGAAGGCGGGGCTCCGCTGCAATCCGAAACCGTCGGCTGCTGGACCCCCGAGAGCGAAATCGCCGACATCCTGCGGCAGGTCGAACAAGCGCATGAAACCTGCCAGATAGGCAGCTATCCCTTCTTCCGCGAAGGCCGGGTCGGCGCGAATTTCGTGGTTCGTTCGACCAATAGCGAAGATCTCAGGAGCTGTGTCGACAGCCTGTGCGACGGGCTGGCCACCGCCGGCTTCGATTTCACCCCCGGGGGAATCTGACCGGCGGCCAGGGTAATCGCACTGTTAACCACCGCGTGATACAGTGCCCCCGATGACCGCGGTCTATATCACGATCGACACCGAATATTCGGCGGGTCTNGCCGTCGAGCTGGGCCGCCATGCCCGCGCAGAGGTCTATGCCCGTTCGATCGCCGGCCGCACTGCTGCGGGCGATGTGGGTATCGANTATCAGATGGACNTGATGGACGCGCATGGNATTGCGGGCGTCTTCTTCGTGGATCCCATGCCCGCGCTGGTCTGGGGTGTCGAAGCCGTCGCNGCAGTGGTCGAACCGATCCTCGCGCGCGGGCACGAGGTTCAGTTGCACCTGCATCCCGAATGGCTCGAACTCGCAGGCGACGCCAATCCGCTCAAGGGGCGGACCGGNCGCAACCTCAACGCNTTCAGCGAAGACGAGCAGGTCGAACTGATCGAGCTGGCGCGCGCCTTTCTCGTCGAAGCGGGGGCGCCTGCACCNACCGCATTTCGCGCGGGTAATTACGGCGCCGACGACGCCACGCTCCGCGCGCTGCGACGNCTCGNCATCCGCTATGACAGCAGCCATGTCCCGGGTATCGCCGGCTCNGACTGCCGGATCTCGCTCGGCGCCGCGGACCGTGCGGTTATTCTNCACGAAGGCACGATAGAGGTGCCGGTAAGCGCAATCCGCAGCTTCGGCGGGCTGCGTCATGCGCAGATCACTGCCCTGTCGCATTGGGAAATGGCTGCTGCGCTGCAGTTCTGCGTGCGCGCAGGCGTCGAGATGCTCAACATCGTCAGCCACAGTTTCGAACTGATGAGCCGCGACCGGTTGCAGATAAATGCGATCGTGCGCGACCGTTTCGCGCGGTTCTGCCGAACGATTGCCGAGACCCAAGGGGCGCGCAGTGCCACGTTCACCAGCCGGCCTCCCGCTATCGGCGATCAGACCGGCGCGGGGACCATGCCGCACAATCCGCTGCGCACCGGCGCACGGATGGCCGAACAGCTGTGGGCCAACCGGCTCTACGGCGGCGGGTGAGAGCCACGGTGGTCGCTACGCCCTATCCCCTGCCCTTCACCATCGGTTCGCGCCGCCTGCTTGCGGTCGAGCGCGAGGTGGCGCCGATAGCCTTTACGTTGGAGGATATTTTGAGCGGCCGTTTGCCGGGTGTCCCCGCCATGGGTCACGGTGAAGGCTACCGCGTGCTGTCGGCGCCCGCTCATGCGGAAAAGCGTCTCCGCGAAGCGATGCCCGGCTTCCTTATCGGCGCACGCGAGGAATACGAGCGCAGCTATATCGCGATGTCGGGCAGCTATGACGACTATCTCGCACGTTTCTCGGGAAAGACCCGGTCGACGCTGCGGCGCAAGCGGCGCAAGGTCGAACAGGCCGGGGGCGGCGATCTCGACATGCGGACCTATCTCACGCCGGCCGAGATGGACGAATTCCTGCAGCTGGCGATCCCGCTGTCACGGCGCACCTACCAGGCCCGATTGCTCGACGCGGGCCTGCCCGATGACAAAGACGCCAGGGCCGGGATGCGCGAGCTTGCCGCGGATGACCGGGTGCGGGCCTATATCCTGTTCCTCGACCAGCGGCCGATCGCGTATCTCTACCTGCCCGTCGCCGGTCACACGCTGGTTTACGCGCATCTTGGATACGAACCGGATTATGCCGAGCTGTCACCCGGAACGGTGCTCCAGATGGCTGCGCTCGAACGGTTGTTCGCCGAGGACCGGTTCCAGTTCTTCGATTTCACCGAAGGCGATGGCGCGCACAAGAAACTGTTCCGCACCGGCAGCGTGCCCTGTGCCAGCTTCTTGATGCTGCGGCCGAGCTGGGCGAACCGGGCGCTCCTGAACGCGCATGGGCTGTTCGAAGCGGGTGTGGCAGGTGCCAAGCAACTGGCCGAGCGGTCCGGGTTCGCCGCGACCCTGCGCAAGCGCCTACGCTAGAGATCGACGTCCTTCTCCCGCCGTTCCGACAGCTCTTCGCGCAATTCGCGCGCGCCGCGTTCGGCCCGCTGATCGGTTCTCTTGCTCGACCGGCGCGTATAGAGCCAGGCGCCGACCAGCAGCGCGAGAAGTACGAAAGGCCCGACGCTGCGGGCGAAAAATAGAATGGTATCCACGAAAGTCTCCTGACTGGGGGTCTCGTGAATGGAACGCGTGCCGGCGGTTATCTTTCCGGTCCTTCCTTGCGCTTCCAGCCAGACATGGCCCAGCCAAACGAAAAGGGCCGGCGGATCTGCATCCGCCGGCCCCTGCTGTTTCGTTGTCGCAATGCGAAAGAAGCTTAGGCTCCTTCCACCTCCGCGAGGTCGACCTTGAGGCCCGGCCCCATCGACGAAGTCAGCGTAATCTTCTGGACATACTTGCCCTTGGCACCCGAAGGCTTCGCCTTGACGATCGCATCGGTCAGCGCCGCGAAGTTCTTCTTCAGGTCGGCGTCGTCGAACGACAGCTTGCCGATGCCGCTGTGGATGATGCCCTGCTTCTCGACGCGGAATTCGACCTGGCCGCCCTTGGCGTCCTTCACGGCCTGTTCCACGTTCGGCGTCACGGTGCCGAGCTTCGGGTTCGGCATCAGGCCCTTGGGGCCCAGCACCTTGCCGAGACGGCCGACGACACCCATCATGTCGGGCGTGGCGATGACGCGGTCATAGTCGAGATTGCCGTTCTGCATGTCTTCCATGAGATCTTCGGCACCGACCACGTCCGCACCAGCGGCCTTGGCCTTCTCGGCGTTGTCGCCCTTGGCGAAGACGGCGACCTTGACTTCCTTGCCGGTTCCGCTGGGGAGCGACACCATGCCGCGGACCATCTGGTCTGCGTGGCGCGGATCGACGCCGAGGTTCATCGCGACTTCGACGGTTTCGTCGAACTTCGCCTTGTGTTCGCGCAGCGTGGCGAGAGCTTCGTCGACGCTGTAGGTCTTTTCGCTGTCGAGCTTGGCGACGAGCTGCTGCTTCTTGGTCTGCTTAGCCATGATCTTAGCCCTCCACCACGTCGAGGCCCATCGAACGCGC
>FUFK010037463.1_pt1 | contig 77805 bp, 89 predicted proteins | sample 1021851 | NCBI WGS metagenome assembly FUFK01 (sample SAMEA51879418, study PRJEB19060) | metagenome | reverse complement strand
TGTTTTTTTTGTTAAAAAACTATTTGATAAATCAATAGGGTTGTAATAATTATCTGTATTCACAAACGGTGGTCCTTCTAAATTCATCCAAATTAGTGATTTCATCTGCAGTATTAACTAATAGTCTCCAAAAAACTGTTCCTTTATTTGTTGTTTGTATAGTTTTAATTTCTTCATTTTGGTTATTTGAATTAGTTATTAAAAATTCATATTTTTCATCTGCAATTTGTAAATTATTTATCTTAAACTCAACAGTTGTATTGTTATTGTGTACATGAACAACCCAGTAACGTTCATCTTCGGGCACTGGCATCGATACAAATAAATCACCATTATTTAAATCATATCTACACATGGTGTACATAAAATCATAATTGGGCATTCTTGTTGAGGATCTTTTAGAAATACAAACCTGATCTAAATATCCAATTATACCGTCATAAGTATCCTCACAGCCGTCGAAGGGATTTTCGATAGCATCAGCAATATTCCTATCCAATTGATTCATAACTATATATGGACCCATAAAAATTAAAAAAACGTGGGTGATCAAAGCAACTATTGAAATTTTTATAGTCCAACTTTTCATTTACAACCTTCATTGATAATGCTTGCGACAGGAATCGATATTGGATTTTCATAATAATTTAAGTTAGGTCCGTAAATTCTATAAATTAAGGTGAAATCATTTCCAAAATGACTTAATGTTCCATTTTGATTAATTAGATTATTATCTATTTTTATTATGTAATTTTCACCAATTATCGATGTAAGCTCGCTTCCATTTGTAACTTGAGCAAACAAATCATCAAAAGTTGGTTCATCAAATAAGCTATTAGGATCTTGTAGATAATAGTTATCATTTCCATAAATTGCATAACTCCAGTAACGTGCATCAGGAACTTCTCCTGATAGTGTGTAGCTGCAATTACCAGACAGTGACTCTCCCCCGTCATCAAAACTTGTCTGCAGATAAATAACTTCGGGACTAGCGCTAGGTAGTAATCCTAATAATGAAACATAAGCCCTTTGCCAAATATTTTGAGACTCTAATCCGTAATCAAGATAATAATTCCACTGATTAATAGCATCTTTCCCAAAACCAGTTAGGAATGCGGCTGTAGATGTTGGTCTTGTAAATGGTAAAAAACTTACGATGCCGATAATTATTCCAACAATATATGGAAGAGACTTATTGATAGTTTTTCTCATCATATTTATATTAATTTAAGTTTTTTAGGCTTGATAGTTACTTTGAAGTAAATAAGAAAATTTTAATCATGGTCACTAAAATATAGTCATGTCAGTTTTAAAAACAGATTTAACTTTATTTGAAAATCTAAGTGATTGGGAATATAAAGAAAATTTCACAACTGTAACATCAGAATTTGGAGAATTGGATATTCATTTTGTTGATGAAAATTCAACTAGTGATGAATGTGTTCTTCTTTTACATGGGAATCCTACTTGGGGATATTTATACAGAAACATGATCGATCCATTGAAAGAGAATGGATACCGAGTAGTTGTTCCTGATTTACCTGGATTTGGAAAATCTGATAAATTTTCAGTGAGATATAACTATTCCTATGAGGGATTTGTAGATTGGATGTCACAATTTATTGAGAATACTGATTTAAAAAATATTACTCTCTTTTGTCAGGACTGGGGTGGCTTGATAGGTTTGAGGCTTGCAGCAAAGTATGGTGATAGATTTGAAAAAATTGTTGCTGCAAATACAGGACTGCCTACTGGTAAGGCTCCTTTAAGCGAAGGGTTTGCTGTGTTTCGTGAATTTTTACAGATAAAATCTGATCTTCATGTTGCAGGACAAGTAAGGAATGGCACGACAAAAGGAATAAATGAAAATGCGCTTGCTGCATACAATGCTCCATTTCCAGATGATGATCACAAACAAGGAGTTAGACAATTTCCAAACTTAGTTCCAGGTACGCCTAGAACTCCAAGTGCGGAACCAAATAAAGAAGCCTGGAAAATATTAAGAGAATGGAAAAAACCATTTTTATGCGCATTTAGCGATAAGGACCCGATATTTTCTGGTGTTGAAAATTCATTTTATAAATTAATCCCTGGTTGCAAAGATATGCCTCATGTAACAATTGAAGATGCTGGACATTTTTTACAAGAAGATCAACCCGAGGCATGCGTTGATGCAATTTTATCAATAAAGAATATCTAGCGAACAGCTACACCCCAGTAATTGTATCCAAGAAACTTTACAGATCCTGGTAAGTACATTGTGTCTTTTTCAATAATATTTAATCCAGCATCAGTTATTAACTTTGGTATATCTCTATTTGCATGACAACCTCCTGATAATTTTGGATAAAATATGTTTGTCACATTCTGAAATAATCTCGTGGTCATATCTGGAGAAATTCCATGTTCACAGAAAAAGTATTTACCTCCTGGTTTTAAAATCCTAAAAATTTCATTTAAAGCTTTGTTTGGATCAGGAATAGAACACAATGAGAAAGTACAAACTACTGAATCAACAGAGGATGTTGGCAAATCAATACTTTCAGCTGAGGATAAATTAAATTCAATATCTAAATTGACTTTGTCAGCATTTTTTTTGGCAATTTTGTTTAGCTCATCTGAAGGATCTATTCCAATAACTTTGTTGACCTTTTCGAAGTTATAGTATTGCAAATTTAATCCTGGACCTACACCTATTTCAACAACATCACCAGTTGCTAATGGAACAACTTTTTTTCTTTGATAATGATTAGGTTTTGTATTACAAAGAACGGTCAATAGCTTCGGGACTACGTTTGTTTCGTAATATTTTTTACCAAATAATTTTAAAATTGGAAGAACCAAAAATATTGATATGTATGTAGAAATCTTAAAAGCTATTTTTTTCATTAATACCTTAGAATTATTCTACTTTTACATTTTGGACATTGCGATAGAAACGAGACATACTCAGTAAGTTTTGTTCTTTTCCATTTATGTTTACATTTAATACATTTCATTATTTTTCTAATAATATTAATTAAATGGAAATTAATTCTATTTTTTTAGATTTAGTACCGTATTTAATTCCACTCCTAATGATTGGGGTTGGTACTGATTTAGATATTGAAAGTTTTAAAAATTTAATTACAAATTCTAAAAGCTCAATTATAGGGCTTTTAATTCAAGTTACACTTTTACCAATTGTCGGAATAGTTACAAGTTTGTTCATTGATAATCAATCAGTAGCAATCGGAATAATTGTAATAATGTGTGCACCAGGTGGTCATATATCTTCAATGTATTCATCATTAATGAAAGGCAATGTTGCTCTAACTACATCACTTACAATTGTGACTCAACTTATCGCGTTTGCAACTATACCTTTTTGGCTAAATGTTGCCTCTATATTTAATGATAAAGTTGGTGTACAAGTACAAATTGACTCAACAGAATTATTAATAGAACTACTTTATCTTGTTTTGATTCCTGTAATTATCGGGATGGTTATAAAATATTATTTCCCAGAGAAAGCAACTAACTCTCAGCCAAATATTAAAAAAGTTTTTACTGTTGTTACATTAATTCTCGCTATAGGTGTACCAATAGAATTAAATGATGTTCTTGTGGATATCTTTAAATCATCATTTATATTTGTAGTTTTAAATCTGTTAGCAATATTTGTAGGAATTAATCTTGTATCAAAAATAACAAAAATTAGTGATGAAGACAGGAAAGGAATCATTGCTGAGGGTACATTACAAAATTTCCCTATAGCAGCAGCTGTAGCATCATTACTAGGGTTAAATATCATTACGATTGTTGCTTTGAGCTACTTCTTGATAAGCTCAATACTTGTTGGTTTTTATGCAGTATATAAAAGTAGAAGTTAATATTCTTTAATATTCAATAATTAATAATCTAACTTCTTGAGAACAAAACAACTTCGTTCAAAGGAATATGACTAGCTGTATGAGATCCATAAAATGCCTTTTCAACAATCCCATTTTCATCGATAAGTATGTCTGCTGGTATTCCTAAAAATGCACCGCTCATGTTTGAAGCAGGGTTATATCCTTTAAAAACAGCTTTAAAAAAGCGATCTACTCTAATTGTTATACCAACTAAAAATCTGAGGAAACTGTTTTGAACTTCAAACTTATCAAAATATATACGATCATCATCACATAAAATTGTGATTTCACCATCGTGTTTTTTTGAATTTTTAACTAAATCATCAAAGTCACAGTCAAATATTGCAACTGGTACAAAATTTTCGCCGAATTCACTTTTTTTTGAAATAATCTCATTAATTCGTAAATGGCAAAAAGGACACGAAGAATATCTGTAAAAGGATATCATAGCTTTCTTACCTTGTATTGATTCTAGATTAAAAGTTGAACCATCTACAGAAGGTAAAGTAAGTTCACTTATTGAGTCGCCTTTTTTTAATTTCATAAACTCCCTTCAATAAATTATAAATCAAAATCTTAGATAAAAAATTTCTAAAATATCAAATTAATGTCCACCCCGTGGCACACCACCATACTTCATTCTTGTATCCCCCATGTAAGCGACCCTTTCATCTGGGTTAAGTGTTTTACAATCAATAATCTCACCAATAAAGAAAGTGTGAGTTCCTAGATTAATTTTTTGGTTAGTTTTAAGTTCAAACCATACAGTTGCATTATCAAATATTGGAACTGAGTTTTTTGTTAAAGTTATTGGCTCTTTATTTAAAAAGCCCTCTGAGTACTCAGCAGGTTTTGAAAATTTTACGAAGACTTTTGTATATTCGGGTGAGAACATATTTAATGTAAAATGATCACTTCTATTCATTAAGTCAAAAGTTACACTTTTATTGTCAATGCCTACTCCGATAAGAGCCGGCTCCATACTAACTTGTGTGATCCAGCTAGCAGTCATACCGTTGAACTCACCTTCTGCATGACTTCCAATGATGCCAAGTGGGCTTGGAATTTTCCAAGTAGATACGTTTATATCTTCATTAGTTACTTCTGTCATATCAAAGCTGTATTTGTTTTAATTCTATCAAGTTGTATCTGACTTGGCTCTGCACAACAAAACCAAGTTTCTGATAATTTTGGTACATTTTTATAGCTGTAATTTAAATCTGATATCAAATTGGATTGTGTCATATTTTCAATAATTTTGACCATACCTAGATATTGACTGTGCTCATCCAAATCAGGAGTATCTAATAAATAATTAAAAAGAGACACTTGCAGTTTATTTACTTCTTCATCTTTATAATCCCACATGTAACTCAATGAGTTTTTATCATAATCCTTTAAATACCCTTTAATTTCTGACCTCTGGAGAATAAGTGAATTCTTAGGAATCAATAATTTGATGGTTAATTGTATAGGGTCGACCGTTTCTCTAAGTTTATAATTTTCAATTAATTTAATTATGTCAATTAAATCATTTTGGTTTGTCCATGGAGAAAAAGGCATCCATGTAGGACGAATATCAATATTATTTGTTTGTGATATCTCTATAGCGTTAGCTAAATCAACACTTGAATGATTTTTTTCTAAAATAGTTAAAACTTCATCATTTGTGGTTTCAAATGCAGATATAACAAAAATCATATTTAAAGAAGAAAGCTCTTTAAAGTACTTTTCATACTTAATTATGTGCTCTACTTTAATTGTTGAATCATAAGTCACTTCAGGAAATTTTGAATTGAGGTTTTCAAGAATTTTTAAAGCATGGATTGGACCATTAAAAAAATCTGGATCATTAAATGATATGTGCATTGCACCAGAGTTAACTTGGTTTTCAACATCAAGTAATATTTTTTCTAAACTGTAGGTCTTAAAATTACCGTTAAATGAGATTGGTATAGGACAATGTGTGCAAGAGTGTTTACAGCCATAGGTTGTTTCAACTGATCCAGCTATCAAGTTTGAAGATCCATTTACTAGATGGGCGTAATTAGATATATCGGGAAGAATGTCTCTATTTGGTATATTGTTTTTTAATGAGAATAATTTATTTTTATTTATATCTAAGAATGAATCTAACTCTCCATTTTCAATATTGCTAATGTGTTTGATTGATGAGTTAAAATCTTCAAGTACAGAACCATAAAGACCAAATGTAAATACTTTCTTTGGTAATGATTTGTTCTTTAGAAATTCAATAGATAAAACAGTTGCAGTATGCATTGGTGCATATATACCAAGTACGTCATATTGATCTATATTTATTTCGGGATTGTCTATTGAAAAGTCAACAATATCAAATTGAATATTTTCAGCTTTATACTTATCAACGATTTCAGCGATAATTTTTGGTTGTTTACCTAAATCATAAAACGATGTTAAAAGAATTTTCACAATAATTCTTTTATAAATTTAACCGTTTCAAAATCAATTGGAAGTGAGAGAGATATCTCAGTTATGTTACTTTCTTTCCAGGTTTCCAATTTCTTTTCTATGTCTTTCTTAGTACCTACAAGTGTTAATTCATTTAACAACTCTTTTGGAAAAAGTTGTTCAGATTCTTTTTTATTACCACTTAAATAAAGATTTTGAAGCTCATCTGCAATATCTTCATACCCATATTCACAAAATAAGTTGTAATAGAAGTTTTTTGATTTTGCGCCCATACCTCCAACATAAAGCGTATAAATATTTCGTGCGGGATATAGATATTGATCAATTTCATCCTCTTCGCAAACACGACCAAATACAGTTGTGACAATTTCAAATTTATTTTTTTTATCAGAATCACCAGATTTTTTAAATCCATTATTTAGTGATTCTTTATAGATATCCTCACCCTTAATTGGTGAGTACATAAATGGTAACCATCCTTCCGCAATTTCTGCTGTTAGTTCTACATTTTTTAATCCAACTGCAGCTAAATATATTGGAATTTCACTTCTGAACGGTTGCTCAATCAGCTTAAGTGGCTTGCCTAAACCTGTTGTCCCATCACCTTCTAAAGGTAAATCATAATAATCGCCATGATGTTCAACTTTTCCATCCCTGCTAATAATTTTTCGAACTAGTTCTACATATTCTCTAGTTTTTTTAAGTGGTTTTCCATATGGTACACCGTGCCAACCTTCCACAACCTGTGGACCTGAAACACCTAAACCTAATCTAAATCTTCCTTTAGACATTTGATCAAGTGTTACAGCTGTCATTGCTGTCATTGCTGGTGTTCTTGCAGGAATTTGCATAATCCCTGAACCAATTTTCATCTTCTCAGTCAAAGCGGAAAAATATGCAAGAGGTGTTACTGCATCGAAGCCATAAGCTTCAGCCGTCCAGACACAAGATACTCCAATATCATCTAATTTTTTTATTAAATCTTTGTCTTCTGAAATATGAGGTCCAAAATAACCAACATTGATGCTTATATCCATATTTTGTAATTTTAATGTATTTTTAAATTTTCGTTCTCTGTGAGAACATAATCCATAAGTATATCGTGTGATTCTTGGGGTAACTTATCATAAAGATTTACACTTGAACATATTCCTACCTTTATTGAATTTGGATATTTTGCTAAAAGTTTATCATAAAGTCCCTTTCCCCTACCGAGTCGTACTCCAGATTTTGAAAATGCCAATCCTGGTACAAAAAATACTTCAGTACTGTTAGCTATCTCTATATTTTGTGGTTCCATAATTTTAAGTTTGTTGATTACAAAAGGCTCTTGCAAAATACAAACTTTCAACTCATTATCATCAAGAAAAGTTGTTTGAATTTCTAAAAATGTATTTAAGAATAAATTAATATCTAGTTCAGAGTCCAATGGAATATATGTACATATTTTTTTTCTTTCTATTAATTTTGATATAAATTTTTGATTTTTATTCGATAGATTAAATTCTTTGTAATCAACTTTTTTTAAGTTACTTCTAAAAATTTTTTTTTCGTACATTTTTACTTATGAATATGATATCACTGTAATATAAGCCCATGCTCAAGAATAAATTATTAAGCTGGATCAACTTATTTATTATGGTGCTTTATACAATTCCTGTAACTTATAGCATTTGGTTAGTAGGCCTTTTTAGTAAGTACGGTTCTCTAAAATATCACATTGCACAATCATGGGTAAATCCATGGTTATGGGCAGCAAGAGCAAAAACATCATTTACAAAAGCTGTTGAATATAAGAACAATGAATCTTATGTTGTTATATCGAACCACTTATCAAATATTGATTCATTAATATTATTTAAACTTCTTAAAATTAAATGGGCATTTATGGCCAAAAAAGAAGTCTATAAATTACCTGTCTTCAGAACAGCAGCCAGAGCATTTAACTTTATAAAAGTTGATAGAGACAATCCAAATGATAGAGAATCAATAAATGAACAAGCTAGAAATCTTTTTAAGAATGGGTGGTCTTTAATGGTATATCCTCAAGGAACAAGAGTGGATAAAAATGAATTTAAAGAATTTAAAAGTGGTGCATTTCACATAGCACAACAAAACAATGTAAGAATCTTACCAGTAGTGATAGCTGGTACTGGTGATATTTGGCCTAAGGGTCGAAAATTCATGACTAGTGGAAAAGCATTCATTAAGACATTAGAACCTATAGACATGTCTAAGTGCACAAAAGAAAATATAGAGGATCTCGTAAAAGAAACTCATAAAAAGATGAAAAGTGTCTACGACGATATGACTATAAAACTTAAAAGCTAATTATGGAATTACTTTTAGCAGCTGGTTATATTTTTATACTTCGTCTTATCGACCAAAGTTTAGGAACACTAAGAACTCTCTATGTAAATAAAGGAAAGCCATTTTTTGGAGCAATTCTTGGATTTATTGAATCAGGTATTTGGATTATTGCCATATCTCAAGTAATTAAAGATTTAAATGATCCTTATTTGGCAGTTGGTTATGCTTTGGGATTTGCTGCAGGGACTATAGTTGGATCGTACATTGAATCATCTATTGCAATAGGTGATGTTGTTATCCGTATTTTTTCTCCAAAAGATAGTGATAGTAAAAAATTAGCAAAAGAACTCCGCAGTAATGGATATGGTGTAACTGTAATAAATGGAGAAGGTATGGAGGGAGAAGTAACTATTTCCTGGTGTGTCACACCAAGAAAAAAAGTTAAAGACGTTCTAAAAATTGTTTCAACTATTAGTCCAGATGCTTACATCACAACGGAATCAACAAATCCAACAAAACTTACTGCAAATCGTAAGTAATTAAATACCCTTCTCGAATTCGTCTTCGAAAGAAACTCTTTTTCTTTTCTTATTACCATCATTGTTTTCACGAGGCTTTGAAGATCTTGGTTTTCTTTCTCTCTTACCAGATTGTCTCTTCTCAATAGCATCTTCTGGTATTTCGATATCGTTTACAGGTGTTAAACCAACTTTTCCATTTTCAATTGAGTCAACTACTACCTGAATTTTATCTCCTACGGTAAGTACCTTTTCTGGGTCGCCGACTCTAATTTCAGAGTGAAATTTTGATATATGCATTAATCCATCTCTTCCAGGGAGAATATTAATAAAAGCCCCATATTTTGCAAGACTAACAACCTCTCCTTCATACTCTTGATTTAATTCAGGCTCCTCAGGATCAATAATTGCCATTACCATCTCTTTCGCAGTATCAAGAGATTCTTGTTCTGTTGAACCAAGTGTGAGTATTCCATCATCATCTATCTCAACACTTGCACCCGTTTCCTCTTCAATCTTCCTAATGTTTTTTCCTTTAGGCCCAATTACCTCACCAATTTTATCTTTAGGTAGTTCAATTGATTCAAGTCTTGGAGCATTACCAGATAAAGAATCAGCCGGTTCTGAAATAGTATCTTCCATGATATCCAAGATATGATGTCGAGCATCTTTTGCTTGCTCAAGAGCTTTTCTTAAAATATCGGATGGTAGACCTTCAATTTTCATATCTAATTGAAGAGCAGTTATCACTCCTCTGGTTCCTGCAACTTTAAAGTCCATATCACCTAATGCGTCCTCTGCACCTAAAATATCGGTTAAAGTTACAAATTCATTATTTTTAGATATTAAACCCATTGCTATTCCTGAAACATGTTCTCTAATTGGTACACCGGCTGCCATTAAAGAAAGACTTGATGCACATACAGAAGCTTGGGAAGTAGAGCCATTTGATGAAATAGCTTCACTCACAACTCTTATCGTGTAGGGAAAATCAGCCTTTGGAGGAATAACAGGTAGTATCGCTTTTTCTGCCAAAGCACCGTGACCTATCTCCCTTCTTTTTGGACCTCTCATCATATAGGCCTCACCTGTTGAATATGGTGGAAAATTATAATGATGCATATATCTCTTTGAGGTGACTGTATCTATGGTATCTAGCATTTGTTCAAGCCTTGACATGCCCAGTGTTGTTACATTCAATACCTGAGTTTCACCTCTAAGAAACAAAGATGATCCATGAACCATAGGTAATAAATTGATTTCAGAAGAAATATTTCTAATGTCTGTTGGAGATCTTCCATCAAGCCTTGGTCCTCCACTAACAACCCTATCCCTAACTAACTCTTTAAATATTGATTTATAAGCTAATTTGATAGCTTTAGAGTTATCCTCTTCTTCATCTAAAAATTCTTCAACAATTTTTTCTTGTAATTCATTTTGGCGTGAGCTTCTCTCAGACCTATCAATTATTGAGGCAATTTCATTAAGTTCGTCTTTGCAGCTTGTTTCAATTTTTGACTTTAGTTCATCGGTGTAATCTTCAATTAGTGGCCAATCAACGGATGGGATGTCATTCATTGAAACTAGCTCTTTTTGAGAATTTATTAATGATAAAATATAATCTTTAGACATGTCTATACCGTCTGCAACTATATCTTCGGATGGTGCAAGGCTTCCTTCGTCTATTTTTTCAAATGTATTTTCCTTAGCGCCAGCTTCAACCATGACAATATCAATTTCATTATTTTCATTGAGTTTTCCAGCTATGACCATATCAAAAATTGAATCTTCTTGTTCTGTATTCGTAGCTTGTACAACCCATTGATCATTAATGAGAGACATCCTTACTGCGCCAACTGGTGATTCCAATGGAATACCAGCAAGTTGTAAACCAAGTGAGGCAGCATTTAGAGATAAAACGTCATATTCGTTTTCATTATCAACACTCAAAACGGTTGCAATAATTTGTGTTTCACATCTAAAACCATCTTTAAAAGATGGCCTTAGTGGTCTATCTATTAATCGGCAAGCTAAAATTGCTTTCTCTGTTTGCCTTCCTTCTCTTCTAAAAAATCCACCAGGAATTTTACCAGCGGCATACATTCTCTCTTCGACATCGACAGTCAAAGGAAAGAAATCAATTCCTTCTCTTACTGATTCATTTGCAACTGTTGTTACAAGTACATTTGTATCTCCAGATGTTACAACTACAGAACCAGGAGCCTGGAGAGCTAATTTACCTGTTTCAAATTTAATTTCTTTGTCACCAATATTGCATGTGACATTTGTTACGGACATTTATCCTCATTTCCAAGATGAGGTTATTAATTGCCAGCTTTCCTTAAAAGCTCTCAATTAACAACGCTCTATCTTATATTTATTTACTTTCTTAAACCAAGTTTATCAATTAAAGAACGATATCTCTCAACATCTTGATTTTCAAGATATTGAAGAAGCCTTTTTCTTTTACCCACAAGCATCAATAATCCTCTTCTTGTGTGATGGTCTTTCTTGTGTATTTTTAAATGATCGGTTAAATCATTTATTCTTTGTGTAAGTAAAGCAACCTGTACTTCAGTTGAACCGGTATCATTTTCAGATTTACCGTATTCTTTAATTAATTTTTCTTTGGTTGTCATTCGAAACAATAATAGTAGTCAATAAATCTAAAGTGTAAATTATATGTATTTCTTTACTGATTCAATATCATCTAAAACTTGGTTTTTTAGCTCATCAATATTTTCAAACTTTTNCTCATTACGGATAAAATTTTTCAAAAAAAGCTTTATTTCCTTATGATATATATCATCATTAAAATCTAAAATATGTGCTTCAATTTTTACAGAATCCTCATCATCAACTGTTGGATTTAAACCTATATTTGCAACGCAATTGAACCTTTTTTTATCAACTTCAACAACACCGTAATATACTCCGTACGTTGGTAAAAATACTTCTTCATCTAATCTGAGATTTGCAGTTGGAAAACCTAATTCACTTCCTAGTTGTTTCCCTTTTTTTACCTTACCTGTAAGACAGTAATCTCTACCCAATAGATTATTAGCTTTATCAATCTCACCAGAAGTTAGATAATATCGTAATTTAGTAGATGAGACTTTTTCATTATTTATTAAAAAATCTTCTAAGAGAAAAACATTATCTTCACCAAAAGAATCAATCAAGGAGTTTATATCACCAGATCTGTTTTTACCAAATTTAAAATCTTTACCAACAACAATTTTTTTTATACCAAGGTTTTCGTTCAAGAACTTACAAAATTCTAAAGATGATATTTGATTGAATTGTTCAAAATCTAAATAAATTAAATTTTTTGGACTAAATGTTTCAAAGATTTCACTTCTCTCTTTTTTGGAAACTAAAGGTTTAAGAGAGTCATTGAAATAAATCTTGGGCAAAATATCGAATGTAATAATATCGAATTGTTTATTTAAATCTCTTGTTTTTTTGAATAACTCTTGGTGTGCTAAGTGAACTCCATCAAAAGCACCAATGCAGACAATTTCAGAATTATCATTTATTTTTTCTGTTGTATCTAATTTTTCGTAAATTTTCATATCAAAACTTTTTGTGGTTTGAACTTATTTTCATTGTATGGTTCATAAATGGCAACAATTGAATTATTATTTTCAATTATATGTGGCCCATCAGATTCAAATAATGAACTTTTCAGAAAATTTCCATTTTTAATATCATTTAAATCATCATCCTGAACTGAAATAATTGGTAAATCAAACAAGATTCTCCAATCTAATGGATCAGGTGTATTTCTTCTCTCTAACTGTTCAATATTTTTAATAACTTTTGCATTATTTTTATTTAAAGTTCCAATTTCAATTCTATTAATTGAAGATACCACTGCTTTTGTTTCAATTGATTTAGCTAAGTCTACAATTAATGATCTGATGTAGGTTCCCTTACTCACTGTTGCCATAAATTTTCCTTTATTTCCCTCGTAACTAATTAATTTAAAATTATTTACTGCTACATCTCTTATTGGTAACTCTACTTCTTTTTCTTGTCGTGCATACTTATAAAGTCGTTTACCTTTTACTTTTACTGCAGAATAAATTGGTGGTACCTGTTTAATATTGCCTGTAAGTCCTGAAATACCCTTATTTAATTCTTCTAACTTATTTTCCAAATTTATTGACTCGATTTCTACCAACTCTGAATCAGTATCATTAGTAGCTGATTCAAACCCAAACAAAGCCTCGAATTCATATGTCTTATGAGTGTTGTCAATGTAATCAAATAATTTTGTATATTTATTTGTTGCGATCAACATTAGTCCTTCCGCGCTTGGATCTAATGTTCCGGAATGTCCAACCTTCTTAAAATTATATTTTTTTTTAAAAAATGTACAAAGGTCTTGAGATGTCCAACTATTAGGTTTATAAAGTAAATAAAAGTCAGATTGATTTTCTAATTTCATGTTCAATTTTTTCAAGAATAAATTCAGGCGATTGATTACTAGAAAAACCACTTGCAGCTACATGTCCCCCACCACCAAAAATAGAAGCAATTTTTTGGACATCGATATCGCCTCTTGATCTTAGACTTCCCTTAAATGAACCATCTTCTTGCTCTTTTAGAAGCAAAGCAACTGTTGATTCCTTAACGAGTCTTACAACATCAATAAGAAAATCAGTTTCTTCTGGTTCTACTTGAAAATCTTTATAGTCATTTTGAAATACAATTGAATGTGCAAATTGTAAGTCTTCATTTAGGACTATTCTTTCGATTATCTTGCTTTGAAGAGTTAATGCGTTGAACTCTATTGATCCATATATATTTTCACTTATTTTAGAAAGATTAGCTCCGTTGCTTAATAGCTCGGCAGCAATACTAAATACTTCAGAAGTGGTGTTTGAGTACTGAAAACGACCCGTATCAGTAATTAAACCTGTGAGTAGACAGTTTGACATTTCTTCATTAATTTCAATATTTTCATCTTTAAATTGTCTAAACAATACTTGTGTTGTACTCGCTGCATGAGGATCAATAATCTGTACATCGCCAAAAGATGGATCAACATGATGATCAATAACAACGATATTCTCTGCTTCCAATACAACTTCTTCGTATTTACCAAGCCTTGATGAATTTCCACAATCAAATACAAATACGGTGTTGTATTTTTCTTTTAAGTCATCGGAAATTAAATGATAAGGTAGGTGGTTAAGATTAGATGGTAATTTAGTTGTTATATCGAAATCAACATCAGAAATTATATTTTGTGAATCTAAAAATAATTTTAGGGCAAAAGCAGACCCTAAAGCATCCCCATCTGGATTAACATGACCAGTTATAAAAATTGGACCATTCTCAACATAATCAATTAATTTAGTTTTCATTTATTGTTCCAATAATCTTATTTATTCTATCAATATCATCAAATGAATTATCTAGTTCAAATGTAATTGAAGGGACATATTTAGTTTTCATTTCCTTTGAAAGTACTTTTTGGATTTTTTGTTTGCTTCTTGCAAGAGAACTAACCAGTGATGATTTATTATTTTCAATTGAAGATACAAGTACGGTGGTTTTTTTTAGATCTGGTGAGGTTGAAACATACGTCACAGTCGCTTTATTAAGAACTGGATCAGAACTATTTAAAAGACAATCAGAAACAATTTGTTGAATCACTGGGTTGATTCTGTTTATTCTTCCGCCTCTTAAGTTCTTATCCATAAGATTTAGACAGCAACTTCTCCCAAGATTTCAATAACATCACCTTGTTTGATATCTTTATAATCAGATAAACCAATACCGCACTCAAGACCTTCATTTACACTTTCTACATCATCTTTAAATCTTCTCAAAGATACGATACTTCCTTCGTATATTACAACCCCATCTCTTAGTAATCTAGCTTTTGCACCTAGCTCAACTCTACCCTCTGAAACTACTGAACCAGCTACAACACCAACTTTTGGAGCTTTAAATGTTGTTTGAACATCTACCATACCGATTACAGCCTCCTCGGTCCTTAATGTTAACTCTCCAATTACAGCCTCACTTATGTCATCTATTAGTTCATAAATTATGTTGTATGTTCTTATATCAATACCTTTACTTTGTCCCATGTTTCTTGCTTGACTATCGGGTCTTACATTAAAGCCTACGATCATTGAACTTGTTGCGCTTGCTAGATCAACGTCTGATAATACAATACCCCCAACAGCTGCGTGAACAATCTGAATACTGACATCACCATCAGAAAGTTTTAAGAGACTGTCTTTTATTGCCTCAACAGAACCATTTGTATCAGCTTTAACAATTATATTTATAGTATTTAACTCACCTTCTTGAAGTAATTGCATCATCTCTGATACACGAGATTCAACTGTGTAAGCATTGTCATCAAACTGTTTTAATTTGTTTTGATTTTCTTCAGCTTTATTTTTTGCAGTTTTTTGATTCTTTGCAGAGACAAACTGATCTCCAGCGATAGGAGAGGTATCCCAACCAATAATATCAGCAGGTGAGCCGGGGGTAACTGATTTTAATGTATCTCCATTATGATCAAACAAAGACTTTACTCTACAAAACGCCCCTCCAGCATAGATAAAATCACCAGCTTTAAGAGTCCCTCTTTTTACAATTGCAGTAGCAACGTTACCTTTGCCAACCTCCATCCTAGATTCTATGATGAAACCAGATGGATCAGCTTTGTAATTACTTTTTAATTCTTCAATCTCAGCAACCAAATTTAGCGTTTCTAATAAATCATCAATACCGTCACCGGTTGATGCGGAAATCTCAACGACAGGAATATCGCCGCCTAAATCTTCAGATACTACTTCGTATTTTGTGAGATCAGCTTTAACTAAAGTTGGGTTTGCTTCGGGTAAATCACATTTATTAATTGCTACAACCATTGGTACATCCGCAGCTTTTGTGTGGTTTATTGCTTCTATAGTTTGAGGCATTATTCCATCATCTGCTGCAACAACAAGTATTACTATATCTGTAACATCTGCTCCCCTAGCTCTCATTTGGGTAAAAGCTTCATGTCCTGGAGTGTCTATAAAAGTTACACTCCCTGATTCATTTGTTACATTATATGCACCAACATGTTGTGTGATTCCTCCAGCTTCACCAGAAGCAACTTTTTCTTTTCTTATGTAATCCAACAAACTTGTTTTTCCATGATCTACATGACCCATAACTGTTATGATTGCCGGTCGAGTTTCCAATAAATCAGGCTCATCTTCAAATTTCTCAGATTCAATTATGTCTGATCTTTTTACTTCTACTTTTTCTACAAATTCTGGAATTGCATTATATTTTTCAAAAAGTTTTTCAATTTCATCATTACTCAAGTTTGATGTAAGTGACTGCATTATACCTAATGACATTAAGTCACCGACAACTGAGGTCGCATCAAGATCAAATATTGTTGCTATTTCCTCTGGAGTAGATCCTTCTGTGACTTCAATAATATTTATATCTACATTGTCAGCTTCATCATTTGTTTCATCTTCGTCACTATCTTTTTCTTCTTCTTCAGGAGTAGCTTCTTCCTCAGTTTCAACAATATTTTCTTCTTCAATATTTTCTTCAGAGGAATCTTCTGAAATAGCAAGTTTTAATAATTCTTCATCTTCTGGTGTTAATCCTGAAGATGCTGTTTTAACTTCAAAACCTAACTCTTTTGCTTTATGAAGAACGTCAGCAGATGCAATATCAAGTTCTTTAGCTATTTGGTGAATACGTTTTTTTGCCATTTAATCTATTCTTCTTCTTTTGTAGGCTCTTCCTCCTCAGGAGGTGAATCTCCTAAACCTTCAATATCGATTTTGTATCCAGTTAATTTAGCAGCGAGACGTGCATTTTGTCCTTCTTTACCAATTGCAAGTGAAAGTTGACTGTCTTTAACGATTACTTTTGCTGATTTTGTATCCTCGTCCAGAATTACTTCGTCGATGTCAGCTGGGCCAAGTGCTTCAATTATGAATCGAACTTTATCTTCTCTCCACTCAACCACGTCTAATTTTTCACCTTTAAGTTCATTAACTATTTGCCTTACTCTTGAACCACGTGAACCAACACATGCTCCTTTGGGGTCAACATTTGGATCGTTAGAGAATACTGCGATCTTTGTTCTACTTCCAGCTTCTCTAGCTATAGCACGCAACTCAACAGTTCCATCAGTTAATTCTGGAACTTCTAATTCCAACATTCTTTGTACAAATTCTGCCCTGTTTCTACTGACAACAATAGGTATACCTTTTGACTCAGTTCTTATCTCTGTAATTAATGCTTTTATTCGATTTCCTCTTTCAAGACGTTCAAAAGGTATTCGTTCACTAGATGGTATTACAGCTTCTGCGTCTTGTAAGTCAATTATTGTCTGGTTAAACCTTGGATCAAATTGAGTAACAATACCAGTAATTAACTCACCCTCTCTACCAATATAAGCGTCAAGTACAGTAGCTCTTTTTGCATCTCTTACTTTTGTTGACATCATTTGTTTGAATGATTGAGCAGCTATTCTTCCAAAGTCTGAATCACTAATATCAGGTTCCCATTCTTTAATTACATTTCCATCAACATCAAGCTCTTGAGCATAAACAGTTATTTCACCACTATCAGGATCTAACGTAACTCTTGCTTCTTCTGCAGCTCCAGGAATTCTCATATAAGCTGACCTGAAGGCTGATACTAAAGCTTCATACATACTATCTACATCAACACCTTTATCTAAAGCAAGAGATTCTATAGCTTGCTTAATGTCACTTCCTAATTTCATAGTTACCTCAATTTTTTACTTTTTGCCTAAATTTGTTAAATCTAATATTTGCTTTCTTAATATTTTCGTATTCAAAATTATAAGTCAGTCCATCATTCAAAATCTCTACATCTTTTTCGTTTATATTCACTAAGTTTCCAATGAATGTGTATTCTCCATTCTTTGGATTAATGAGATTAATTTTTATTTCTTCATTTAGAGCTAGTTCATAATGTCTTTTTGTTTTTAATGAACGTTCAACACCTGGACTGGAGAGGATTAATTCATACGTACCTTTTTCAAGCCCTGTGTCTTCAAGTAGTCTTTGTATTTGATAATTGAGTCTTTCAAAGGTACTCAATTCCTGGTCTTCATGTGAAAAGATAAATATCTCGACTTTAGAAATAGATTCGTTGCCTGCAATGTTTAAATCATATAATTCAAGATTTTCCGTTTCCAAATATGTTGAAATAGCATGGGAGATGTCATTTTTGATAACCACTTGATCACCTCCATTCATAAAAAAAGTGGGCTTTGAACCCACTATTTTGTAGTTAAGTTGTTAATTTAATATTAACGTAAATCTGATTTAAGATAAAGAATTTTTAATAAGCTTTAGAAAATATAGCAAAATTACCATCTTCAGAATCTGAATTAACTGCTTTTTCTGAATCAGTATTTTCTAAAGGGTAACATCTAAGGGTTGCGCTAGTCTCCTCCTTAATTTTTAACTCATCTTCCTTACTTTCCTTCCAAAAACACGATACAAAACCTTTTTTACTGTTTAATACTTCAATTAATTCGCTGAAAGATTTAACATGTGTCGTATTTTCTTTAAGAGTATTTTCAGAATTTTTATATAAGTTATCTTGAATTTCATTAAGAAGTTTTTTTATAGTATTTTGAACATCATCCATAGGGTATGAATTTTTGGATTCATCATCTCTTCTTGAAACAAGAATTGAATTTTTTTCAATATCTTTAGGTCCTACCTCAACTCTCAATGGAACACCTTTCTGCTCCCACTCATTAAATTTAAATCCTGGTGAAACTTCTGATCTATCATCAATGATTACTCTAAATTCACTAAGGGAGTCGTTTAATTGATTTACTACTGTCATTACTGAATCTTTATCTTTATCATTTGGGATTATTGGAACGATGACTATTTGATGAGGAGCTAATTTAGGTGGAAGTTTTAAACCTTTATCATCTCCATGAGCCATGATTATCATACCTACCAATCTTGTGCTCACTCCCCAACTGGTTTGATACGGATGTTGTAATTCATTCTTTTCATCAGAAAATGTAATATCAAAGGCTTTTGAAAAATTCTGTCCTAATTCATGAGAGGTCCCTGCTTGAAGTGCTTTCATGTCATTCATCATTGCTTCAATTGAATAAGTTGTTGTAGCACCTGCAAATTTTTCAATATCTGACTTGGTCCCTTTTATAACGGATACTGCTGCTGCTTGTTTTGCAAACTCTTCATATATATCTAACATTTTTAACGCTTCTTCTTTAGCTTCATCAATTGTTGCATGAGCAGTGTGGCCCTCTTGCCAAAGAAATTCTGATGTCCTTAAAAATAGTCTTGTTCTCATTTCCCATCTGACTACATTTGACCATTGATTTATAAGCATTGGAAGATCTCTATGGCTTGATATCCACTTTGCGAACATATGATTTATTATCGTCTCAGAAGTAGGTCTAACAATTAATGGTTCTTCTAATTCTTTACCACCTGCATGTGTAACAGTTGCTAACTCTGGAGAAAAACCTTCAACATGTTCGGCTTCTTTTTCTATAAATGATTTGGGTATAAACATTGGAAAATAGGCATTTTTATGACCTGTCTCTTTAAATCTTTTATCCAAGTAAGACTGTATATTTTCCCATATCGCATAGCCATAAGGTTTAATAACCATAGTTCCTTTTACAGGTGAATAATCGGCAAGATCAGCTAGCTGTACAATTTCGGTATACCATTGATTAAAATCCTCGGACATTGGTGTCAGTTTTTTTACCATAGGTATATTCTATTACGTTAACTAATCATTATCTTGTTTTGAAGTAATCTCAACAACTGATTTTTTTCTCTCCGTAAAGTTATTTATATCACCTTGAGAGTTTAATAAATCTTCAACATCTTTTTGAGCTAGTTCTGCTGCATTATCATCTGCAGCTGCCAATCTAGATTCGATTCCTTCTTCTACAATCAATCTCGCTTCATCTAGTAGAGAAGTAACCATGTCTTTTTCATTTACAACTCTTACAACCTCACCACGTATAAACAAATGGCCCTTATTTTTTCCTGCAGCAATACCAATATCTGCTGATCTAGCCTCTCCGGGTCCATTAACTACGCAACCCATAACAGCAACCTGAAGGGGTATGTCTTCTTTATTCAATGCCTCTTGTGCTTCTTCAGCAACTTTAATAACATCAACTTCTGCCCTGCCGCAGCTTGGACATGCAATCAAATCAAGAGAATTTCTCTCTCTGAGTCCTAAATATTCGAGTAACTGTCTACCACTTTTGGCTTCTTCTATTGGGTCGGCGGTTAATGAATACCTTATTGTATCTCCAATACCTTCATTTAATAATGTTGATATACCCGCCGTTGATTTTATAAGTCCTCCTGGAAGTGGGCCTGCTTCGGTTACCCCTAAATGTAAAGGGTACTCAACTTTCTCTGCAAGCAATCTGTATGACTCAATCATTAGTGGTACATTTGAATGTTTTACAGAAATCTTTATATTAAAAAAATCAACATCCTCAAGGTACTTTAATTCTGTCATAGCTGACTCAACCAAAGCTTCAGGAGTAGCGTCTCCATATTTCTCAAGCAAATCTTTATCAAGTGATCCACCATTTACCCCAATTCGTATTGGGATATTTGCACTTAATGCTGCTTTAGCTACTTCTTTAATCTGCGATTCTTTTCTAATGTTTCCAGGATTTAGTCTTAGCCCGTCTACACCTGCATCAATTGCAGCAAGTGCTAACTTATACTGAAAATGTATGTCAGCAATAATAGGGACTGGGCTTCTTTGGGTAATCTCAACAAGCCCTTCAGCAGCTTCAACCTCATTGCACGTAACTCTGACAATGTCAGCTCCATTTGAAGCAATTTCATAAATCTGTGCAAGTGTCCCGTCTACATCTCTAGTCTTGGTAGTTGTCATCGACTGCACTGATACAGGGAAATTAGAACCAATTCCAACTTTACCAACTTGAATTTGAGAAGTTTTTCTTCTGTTGAACATCATAAGTTAATTGGTTGTGTTATATCTAAATAAAATGCAGTTATCCCAATAAATACAAATACAACAATTACAACAGCTGCAACAGGGTAAAGTTTTTTATCTGATATTTTTTTCCCTGTTACTCCCTCTATCAAAGATAGCAAAACACGACCTCCATCTAAAGGTATTAAGGGAATTGCATTAAAAACGGCGAGAAAAACATTAACAAAAGCAAGTAAGCTGAAAAGATTTATATATCCATTATCAGCAATTTGACTTCCAGCCTGGGCAAGGCCTATTGGACTCAATGGTCTAGCTTCGTCTGGAACAATTTCTCCAGAGTAAGTACCCAATAGTGTTCTTATATTTTCTGGACTAAGTAAGGTAAATATTCCATCTACCGCAGCGATAGTCATTTCAATTTCTAAAGTAGTAGTAAATAATGCTGCATCTAAAATTCCAACATCTGTTTGTTGTATTACTGGTGAGACACCAAGATAACCAATTTCTGAACCATTGATGTTACGCGTTTCTAAAATTGCAGAAGTTAGGTAAACACTGTTTCCCCGAAGATATTTAATACTGACTTCTTGACCCGGATTAACTTCTATAATCGAAACTAATTGATCCCAAGTCTCAACATCTTGACCATTAAATTGAATAATTGTATCTCCAGGTCTTAGACCAGCTGATTGTGATGGAGAACTGTCTTGTTGATTGATTGAATCCCCTATCGTCTCAATATTCAAGGTTGGCTGTGTAACTCCACTTGTAATAAAGATTGCAAATATCATAATCCAGGCTGTTAAAAAATTAACAATTATCCCTGCAGAGGCAATAAAAAGTTTTGTAGTCCATTTTGAAGTATGAAACAATTCACTATCTTCATATCCTTCAACTTGCTCAGACTCGTCCATACCGGGTATCTTTACATATCCCCCGAATGGGATCCCTTTTAAACCATATTCTGTTCCATTTCGTTTAAAAGAAAATATTTTCGGGCCAAAACCAACAAAAAACTCAGATACAGCGACTTTAGAATATCTAGCAGCAAAATAATGTCCTGCTTCATGCATTACCACAAAAAAGGTAAGCATTAGTATAGTCAATATCCCATTCATATACTTATTATCTCACCTAGAGATTTAAATAAAAAAATTGTAAAACAATTAAAAGATAAGGAAAACTAATTAAATAGGAATCAATTCTATCAAGTAAACCTCCATGACCAGGAAATATAGTGCCAGAATCTTTAACATCAATTGATCGCTTAATCTTTGACATAAATAAATCACCAACAACTCCTAAAGAGATAAATAGGATTGAAACTAAAAATGATGAAAGATAACTTTTATCAAGATTAATTGCAATATTAAAGCTCATAAACAAAGTTCCAATTAAAAGACCAGCTAAAAATCCTTCCACAGTTTTATTTGGTGATATATTTTCAGCAAGTTTTCTAGAACCAAACCTTTTACCAATCTCATAAGCAAAAATATCAGATATTGCAATTGCAATTATTGACAGGTAAACAAAGATTAATTCTTGAGATTTTAAAAGCCACCCTATTGATGCAATCCCTATTGAAAACCATGAATGAAAAACCATAGCGCTTCCAAACTTTTCATAAATTGAAAAATTTGTATAAAAACCTAAATAAATTATCAATCCAAGTGGAAATATAAAATATGGAATAAATATGTTTGATAATTCATAAAAATAAACAACTAATAATGGTGCAAGTGCTGAAAATAAAAGTAAAGGATAGGGTATGAAAATACTATATTCAAAAAGGTCAAACCATTCTTTAGCAGCAATGAAAGCGACTAATACAAACAAGATAAAAGCACTTAGCTTAGATATAAAAAACAAGGATAGAATTGCAAATAATATTAAACCTGTAATGATTCGCTGATTTTTGTTTTCATCATTACTAGGCTCGACACTAGATACCTCATTATCTACTGGCAGTTCAACAACACCTGGCCAAAATGTTCCTTCTTCATCTGAAGAAAAAAAGAATTTAAACTTCGAGTAACTCATTTTCTTTTATTTTGTAAAGTTCATCAATTTTCTGGACAAACTTATCTGTTAGGTCTTGTATCTGAGCTTCATATCTTTTCAAATCATCAGCTGGTAAATCATCTTTTAACTTTGAAAGCTGGTCAATTCCTGTTCTTCTATGTGATCTAATGGAAACTTTTGTATCCTCTGCAGCCTTTGAAGCTACTTTAGTTAATTCTTTCCTTCTTTCCTCAGACAAAGCAGGTATAGGAATCCTTATAATATCTCCATCAGTTGCAGGATTTAATCCTATATCTGCATTTTGAATAGCTTTCTCAATCTCTTCAAATGAGTTTTTATCGAATGGTTGTACTACAAGCAGTCTAGGGTCGGGGACGCTTACAGATGCTAGTTGTTGAAGAGGTGTTTTTACACCATAATACTCAACCTGTATGCCAGTAACTAAACTTGGATTAGCCCTTCCAGTTCTAATTTTTCCAAACTCATCAATAAGATGCTCAATGGAGATGCCCATCTCTAGCTCAACTTCTGAAATGATATTATCTGCCATAATTACGAAATGATTGTACCCATTTTTTCACCCTGTAAGACTTTAAAAATATTTCCATCCTTTGTGCCATCAAAGACTCTAATAGGCATGTTATTTTCCTCACATAATGTTATTGCAGTTAAGTCCATTACTGAAAGTTTATTATCTAATACTTCTTTGTAAGTAAGTTGCTCATAAAGTTCAGCAGAAGAGTTCTTTTCAGGATCTTCACTATAAACGCCATCAACTCGAGTTGATTTAAGAACTATTTCAGCTTCAATTTCTGCTGCTCTCAAAGATGCGGCTGTGTCAGTTGTAAAATAAGGATTACCTGTACCAGCTGCAAAAATAACAACCCTACCCTTTTCAAGGTGTCTAATTGCTCGCAATCTTATGTATGGCTCTGCAACAGAAGTCATTGTAATTGCAGATTGAACTCTTGTATTTGTTCCATTTTTATCTAGTGCATCCTTAAGGGCAATTGCGTTAATTACAGTAGCAAGCATACCCATATAATCAGCATTTGCTTGAGCCATGTTTTTCGCAGATTCGCTTACTCCTCTAAAAAAGTTTCCTCCGCCTACAACAATTCCAATTTGGACACCTGATTCACTAGCCTTTGAAATTTCATCAGCAATTCTAGTTAGAGTATTAGATTCAATACCAAAATTAGTATCTTGATCTGCAAATGATTCTCCAGAAAGTTTAAGTAAAACTCTGGACATGTTTTATTTGCCTACCTCTAGATGAGAAAATTTCTTAATGTAAATTCTTTCACCTAATTTACCTGACATTTCTTCAATCATTACCCCAACTTTTCCTTCATAAATTTCAGGGTTTACAAATATTTGTTCATTTAAAACAGTGTCACTGTAGAAGGAAGAAATTTTACCTTCTACTATTTTTTCCATAACTTCTTTTGGCTTACCTTCGTTTTCAGATTGTTTCAAAATAATTTCTTTTTCTTCATTAATTTTATCTTCTGGAACATCTTCTATATTTAGATAACCAGGTCTCATTGCTGCAACATGCATTGCAATTTGTTTTGCAATATCTTTAAACTCTGGTGACTTAGCAACAAAATCTGTTTCACAAGCCAATTCAACTAAAACTCCAGCTACTGCTCTGTCTTGTTGAAAATGAATGTATTCACCAATTGTGCCTTGATTTGCTTCTCTATCAGATCTTTTTTTAGAATCAGCTAAGCCTTTTTCTCTCAGATACTTTACAGCAGCATCAAAATCGCCGTTTGTTTCTTTTAGCGCCTCTTTAGCATCCATCATGCCAGCACCTGTCATATCTCTAAGCTTTTTTACGTCTGAAGCTGAAATACTCATTCTTGATTTTCTCCGTTTTCTACTTCTTTTCTTTTTCCTAGACCTTTCAAGCATCCATCAGCTATTGCAGTTGCAACAACTTCAATAGACCTTATTGCATCGTCATTACCCGGTATAACAAAATCAACATTTTCAGGATCTACATTAGAATCTGCTAGACCAATAATAGGTATATCTAATTTGCTTGCTTCTGTTAATGCAGTAGTTTCATTTAGCAAATCAACAATAAAAATTGCCTCAGGCAATTTATTCATATTAACTATTCCACCTATAGATTTAGTTAATTTATCAATCTCTCTTCTGATACGTAATCTTTCAGGCTTTGGATAAGCATTTATTTCACCAGAACTTTCCAAAGCATTAAGTTCATTGAGGTAAACAACTCTTTTAATAATCGTTTTGAAGTTAGTTAACATACCTCCCAACCATCTGTGGTTTACATAAGGCATTTGAGCTCTCAATGCTTGTTCCTCAATAACTTTTTGTGCTTGAGGTTTTGTACCTACAAATAAAACCTTTCCACTATTAGCTACAAGTTTCTGCACAAAATCTTGTGCTTTTTCAAGTGATTCATAAGTAATTCTTAAATCGAGTATATGAATTCCACTTTTATCACCATATATATATTTATCCATTTTTGGATTCCAACGTTGTGTTTGGTGACCGAAATGAACGCCTGCTTCAAGCAGATCTTTCATTGTTGCTGACATATTTCTCCTTTGGTTGTTCATCCCATATTTCTTTGCTTTCGCGGTTTCCAAACTTTCGTTCACCAAGGAAACTTGTAAATATGGTGTCTATTTCAACTAAATGATAATCAAATTAAGGTTTTATTCAACCCCTCGGATGAGTTCTTTTATATTTTTCTTGTAGCTTCTTTTTTGAAATATGAGTATAAATCTGTGTTGTTCCTGGATCAGAATGTCCAAGTAATTCTTGAACAACACGCAAGTCAGCACCACCATCAAGTACATGCGTAGCAAACGTATGACGAATATTATGAGGGAATGTACCTGTAATTAATTTCACAACTCTTCTTACTTCCCTATCAGTAATCTGTTGACCTCTTACACCTAAGAATATAAATTGATTATCATTCTTTTTTAAAAATTCTCTGCGATTATTTTTTAACCAAAGTGTCATAATTTTATATGCTTGGTCAGTCATAGGTAGTATTCTTTCTTTTCTTCCTTTTCCAATAACTCTCAAAGATCCATCATTTTTTACATCATTTATCTTCAAATTAACTAATTCGGAAACTCTTAAACCAGAGGAATAAAGTAATTCAATAATTGCTTTATTACGAACATCTTTGGCTGTAGACGTTGGCAATTTATCTATGAGATTATTTATATAATTTGATGTCAAAATATTAGGTAATTTTTTCTCTGTTTTAAGATTTTCGGATTTTCTAAATGTTTTTCCTTTATATTTATCAAGTTTTGAGGACCATAATAGAAAGTTATTTACTGAAGTCAGTTTTCGGTTGATTGTAGATTTCGCAAGTTCAAGACTAAATAAATAATCGACAAAATCTTCATTATCAAATAAATTTTTTTGTGTATTTTTTAAATAATCAAAATATTGTTCTAAATCATTTTTGTATGCCGTGGTTGTATGATCTGAATAGTTTTTTACATTTTCAAGATAATTTATATAATTTTCTAGTAATTCTTTATTCTGTGTTTTCAAGCCTTCGTTCCAACCTTCTTTGTAAACCTGAAAGCAATAATGTAATTATTAAGTAGAGAACCGTAAGAACAAGATATGTTTCTGCAAATCTAAACGTACTACCAGAATATAATCGACCTCTATAAGTCAAATCTTCAACTGCTAAAACCGAAAGTAATGATGAGTCTTTCATCATTGATATAAAGTCATTACCTAATGCAGGAAGCATATTTCTAAAAGCTTGTGGCAATACAATAAATCTCATAATTTGTCTTTCAGACATTCCTAGGGATGCACCACCTTCTCTCTGACCAGCAGGAACTGATTCAATACCTGCTCTGAATACTTCAGCAATATATGCTCCATAAAATACTGACAAAGCAATTATTGCTCGAACTAACATTGGAACATTTCCGTTATTAATATTAAAAAATTCAGCTACATCTACGACAACGACAAAAGCAATGGTAAATATTAAAATCAGTACAGGGACACCGCGAATAAATTCAATATAAGTTCTTGAAATAGTGCTAGCAATTCTATTTTTGGATATACGACCAATTCCAGAAACCAAACCAAGGAAAATTGCAATCAAAAATGATACGACAGTGGAAAGAAATGTAATTCTTAAACCGGGAAGAATAAAATAAAAAGCCTTGTTATATTCAGGATTTGTAAAAATTGTAAACATCATCCAAAAAATGATTGATGCAAGTATTAATATCCACCAGTTTTCCGGTTTAAATAAGTTCTTTATTTTCATTTCTTACCATATTAAAGCAATAGGCACGGACTTCCGTGCCTATTACAAATTTAAATTATGTTTAATTTAAAGGTTAAACTTCACAGNCATCTGGACGATATTCTTCTGGGATGTTTTCATCACATTCTGCAATATCATCATAGGTTACTGAGAAATCTGGTGAGAAAAACTTATTATTTATCTCTTTAAGTTTTCCGTTAGCTTCCATTTCAGCCAAACCTTGATTTATGACATCTACTAATGGACTTCCATTAGGAAACGCGAAACCAAGTTGCTCGGATGTTAGATCATCACCAACCAATTTAACCTGATCTTTATTAGCTCCCATATACCCAAGACCAGCAGTTTCATCAATTATTGATGCATCTGCGTCTCCTGAAATGACAGCTTGAATAGCAAAGTTAAAGTCGTCAAAAGCCTGAACTTTATCCTCACCAAGTGCTGAAACAGCAAATTCATAGTTTGTTGTTCCTTTTTGAGTAGCAACTGTATAGTCACCATCTATAAGATCTTGGAGACTTGTAATTTCAGTATTACCTGAAGCTACAAGGACTCTTTGAGCTAAATTAATATAACCGTTTGAAAAATCAACAATTTCGTCTCTTTCTGCAGTTATAGTTATTCCATCACCTGCGATCATAAACTGACCGTCTGCTGTAGCTTGAATCATTCCGTCCCAAGCTGTTGGAACATAAACAGGTGTAAAGTTCATTAATTCACCCATATAGTTAAATACATCGTAATCCCAACCCATTGCTTCGCCAGTTTCAGCGTCAATGTAGTTGAAAGGTAAGTATGCATTTTCTACGGCAAATGTGAACTCACATCCGTCAAGATCTGGTAAACCATTTTCACCAGTTGTAATTTCTACTTCATCACAAGGAACTGCCGCACTGGAACATGCGGTTGCGACCATTGCTAAAGCAAAAAATAAAATTAATGTCTTTTTACTTTTCAAGTTATAGACCTCCATTTATATAAAGTNATTATTGCATATCTATTCATTAATTTGAATAAATATTAATTTAATTTATTCATCTAATGTATTTTTATATTCTGGTTGTCTTTTTTCTACAAATGCAGACATACCTTCCATCACATCAGAATGTACAAATCTGCTATTTTGATTGTCTGTTTCATTACTTAAAGACTCATCAAAGTTTGTGTTTAAACCTTTTCTTATTTGATCTTTTATCATGCAGATTGATATAAAACTTTGCTTGTCAAGAAGGGTAACTAAATTCTCTAATTCACTATCTAAATCTGATTTCTCAACTAGTTTGTATAGAACTCCGTAGTCATTTAATATAGATCCGTTTATCTCAGAAGCAGTCATCATAAGCTCCTTTGCTTTTTGAACTCCAATTATTCTTGGTAGGATCCACGAACCACTAAAATCTACGACTAAACCTCTTCTTGCAAAGACTTCGATAAATCTTGTTTCAGGTGTAGCAATAATGAAATCACTAAGCAAGATCATGTTTGAAGCAGCACCTGCGCAAACACCATCTACAACAGCAATCACAGGCTTTTTACATTCCCATAACATTTTTGAAGCTTCGGATACATCTTCCATAGATGCATTTAAATTTTCAGCTAATTGGGCACCGGAAGAGAAATTGTCATTAACTCTGTTTAAAACCAAATATTTTGTGTCACTTTTTTCAAATTCTTTAATTTTCTCTTTTAATTCTTTCCAATCATCAGCAGATATAGAATTTGAGGTTTTTGGACTATTAAAAGAAATAACCAAGCAATNATTTATTACGTTACTTTCTAAAACCATAATATAAATATTAATCAGTTTTTATATAGAATGTAGACATGGGTTTTGATCCAAATAAACCATATAAAGCTAACAAAGTAGATTATGCAAATATTATTTTTGCGTTAATTATCACCCTTGCGGTTGTTGCGTGGGCCCTAAGTTAAAAGAAAGTCTATGGATATCACATACTCCATATTTTTGAATCATATTTAAATGTTCCTTTGTTCCATAACCCTTATTTTTTTCAAATAAATATTGAGGGTATTTTGAACCAAAATTAATCATTAAATTATCTCGATACACCTTTGCAATAATACTCGCAAGTGCAATTGAGTAACTATTATCTTCTCCCCTAACCAGAGATATTGAACCAAATTTGTCTATTTTAAAATGATCAACATAGACTTTGTCTGGTTTCTGATACAACTTATCTATAGATTTAGACAACACTTCTTTGTTTGAGACGGATATTCCATTTTGGTCTATATGTAAATTAGAACGTTCTGAAATAGAATATTCGATCTCATTTTTTTTTACCCTCTCATAAATTTCTTCTCTTTTTTTTGGAGATAATTTTTTAGAATCTTTAACATCACTCACCAAATCTAAATGTTGAAATTCAAGCTTAACGGCAGCTCCAACAATAGGTCCAGCTAAAGAACCACGACCAACTTCGTCAGCGCCGATAATTCTTTGATTTTTATTTTTAGCCCAATTTTGATCTTCAATCATTTAAATTCTTGAATTCACTGAAAGGATATATTTTAAAATATGCTTTACCAATTATCCTATCGCTTGAGATAGGGCCAAACATTCTAGAGTCGAAACTGTTCTCTCTGTTATCCCCCACTAGAAAATATTCATTTTTAGATAATTTAATATCAAATGTATCTCCGCTGTAAATATTATTTACATTTTTGATTTCTAACTCAATGTCATTAACGAAAATTGATCCATTACTTCCTATATTTACTTGATCACCAGGAGTACCTACTATTCGCTTAATATATACCGTGCCTTGATTATTTACTTCATTTTGCGTAATTAGATTCCATATCTTTAAATTACTAATCAAAAGGTCGGTGCTTAATGGAATTGGAGACTGTGGAGCGTAAAATACGACAATATCGCCTAAATTATATTCGTAATTAATAATCTCATCTTTTACAACTAAAACTCTATCATCAACGTTTATATTGGGGAACATTGACAAGCTTGGGATGAAATATATTTGAAATAAAAATGTTCTTAAAACTGTAGCTAATACAAAGGCAGCTATTATCGTTGTGAAATTTTTAAGAAATTTAATAATAATTTTATTTTACTTTAGGTAGTTCTGTCTTCTTTGATTTTTGCAGATTTTCCGATTCTATCTCTTAGATAATAAAGTTTTGATCTTCTTACTTTACCTTTACGAGTAACCTCTATTGAATCAATAATTGGTGCATGTATTGGAAATATTCTTTCAACACCAACTCCAAAGGAAAGCTTACGAACTGTTATCGTTTTGTTGACAGAAACACCTTTCAAAGAGATAACAACACCCTCATAGGTTTGAATTCTCTCTCTATTACCCTCTGAAACTTTGACATTAACCTTTACTGTATCACCAGCTTTAATATCCGGTAAATCTGTTTTCAATTGGTTGTTTTCAATTTCTTGTATTAAATTCATGTTCCCTCAGATTGAAATTATAGATATAAAAAGAGTTTAAATGTCTTTTAAATTATTCTTTTTCCATTCTTCAATTCTTTTATGATCACCAGATAACAAAACTTCAGGAACATTCAGATTTTCATAAATTTCAGGTCTTGTATACACAGGAAAATCAGATTTGTTGTTTGTAAATGATTCATTTATTAAAGATTCTGAATTCCCAAGAATTCCTGGAATTTTTCTTACTAGAGCTTCAATTAAAAACATCGCAGGAATTTCTCCACCAGACACAACCGTCTGTCCGATCGCAATTTCATAATCGCTATGCATTTCGAGTATTCTCTGATCAAAGCCTTCATATCTTCCACAAATAATATTCGCTGATTCATATCCGTGAAGATCTTGTATCAAATCTTCATTTAACTGTTGTCCACTTGGTGTTAAGAATATGTTGATATCTTTCTTTGATTCCTTAATTGCATTATCTAAAGGCTCAACCATTAATACCATACCTGGTCCACCACCGTATGGAGCGTCATCAACTTGTTTATAACTACCAATGCCATAATCTCTTAAATTAGTACTGCTAAATTCAAATAATTTTTCTTCAATACCATGGGAAAGTACCCCAACATTAATCCACTTTTGAAATATCTCAGGGAATAAAGTAATAACGTTAAAGTTTGATAACATTCTCTAAATTTGAAATTGNAGACAAGCTCTTTTTTTCTGTATAAAGAGTATTTCTTAAAAAAGGCTTCTTATTACTTTTCTCAATAAGTTCAACAAATTCTATATCAGTTGTGTGCTGACCGTGATCAGCACCTGAAGCTCTACTAATATTTTCATTGATTAGTGTTCCACCAAGGTCATTTACACCTGCATGAAGTAGTTTTGAGGCACCATCGTGTCCCAGTTTTACCCAACTTGCCTGAATATTATCGATTGAACCATAAAAATAAATTCTTGCAAGAGCATGGATTAAAGTTACTTCATCCCAAGTAGGTCCTGGCATACTTTTTCCTTGAAGAAAAATTGGTGAACCCATGTGAACAAATGGCAATGGAACTATTTCAGTAAAGCCCTTAGTTCTCTTTTGAATCCTTTTAATTAAATCAAAATGATTAACCCAAGATTTTATATCATCAATATGACCAAACATAATTGTTGCTGTAGATTTAATTTCTAAAGAATGGGCCACTTCCATAACATATCCCCATTGTTCAGATGTAATTTTATCTGGACATAAATATTTTCTTATTCTGTTATCAAGTATTTCAGCTGCTGTACCTGGTAGTGTATTTAATCCTGCATCCTTAAGTAAGGTTAGGTAATCTTCGACACTTAAATTTATAGTTTCAGCACCCTGCCAAATTTCTAACGGAGTAAATCCATGTATATGTAAATCAGGTACTTCTTTTTTAATCTGTTTTACAAGTTCTAAATAAAATTTACCAGTGTACTCAGGATGAATACCCCCTTGCAGGCATACTTCAGAAGCTCCGTCGTTAAAAGCTTCAACACTTCGTTTCACAACTTCTTGTGGCTCCAAATTGTATGGTTTTTCTTTGAGGTTAAGACTTTTTGGTCCTTTGGAGAATCCACAAAAGCCACACTTAAAATAGCATTGGTTTGTGTAGTTAATATTACGATTTTTGACAAAAGTTACATCATCTTTATTAATTGAACGATTTAAATTATCTGCAACTTCTGCGATTTTGTTTATGTACTTACCGGACGTTTTAAAAAGTTCTTCTAGTTCATCATTACTAATTTCATTTCCTTCTTGAGCTTTAGATAAGATTTTTTCAAAATTAGTTGATTTGAAGGAAGATGAAACGTTATATGTTAATCCATTTAGTTTAGGAATTTCCTTTCCAGAGCCNGGAGACCAATTTGTAGGAAATCGTTTATAACCTCTTACATCTCGTAATTGTAAAAAATTAGTAAATTGAATTTTTGATAGTAATTTTCGAGCTTTATTTACATCAACAAGAGAAAATAGTGTTCTCTCGAATAATTCGAAGTTTGAATTATTTTTTAATTCTTTTATCTCTTTATAACTCCAGTCTCTTAGCCAAAGATCTTGCACTCCTTTTGCCATAGATTCCTTTGCCTCCTCTATGGAGTTAACATATTTTGAAATTTTAAAATTAAGTGAAGGTTGAATACTCTTTAAAAATTTTATGTTTTCTAAATCTGTAAGAAGTACATAGGATGGATTTAATCGTGTAATTACTTCCATGTCATTTTCTAAATTATTAGAGGGTCTATAAACTATCCTAAGGGAATCAACATCTTCAAATTCTTTCCAGTTTTTGTAAGTTACAAACCATTGAAATGACTCATCAAGTTTGTTGTCTGAAATTGTTTGAAAATCTTTTTTATGTATTTTTTCAAGATCAACTGGTTTGTCTATATAAAAAGATGAAGTTCCCTCTTTTTTTCTTGAATTTAAATAAATTTCATTATCTGAATCACATGGACGAATCCTCAGAAAAGATATGTTATTTTGTAAATTCATGTTCTTTTGGGTATCCATTTTCATTAACTACACTACTTACTTTTTCATAAATACTTGGGCTTAACCAGTCTTTATTTATATACGAAGGATAGACAGGTAAACGAGGGATAAGATTTTGATCTGTTTGTTTAATTACATTTTTAAGTTCGATTAGATTTGGCCAATTATGATCTGGATTTACCCAATCAATTGTTTTTGGAGATATTCCTCCAAGATCATTTATTCCAGATTTTAAAAATAATTCTATATTGCTTGCTAAATTTGGAGGTATTTGTAATGAAATATGATTTGGCAAAAATAACCGTGTTGTTGCAATAATTCTCATAAAGAGGTCGTTTACAATTTCTGAATGGTTCTTCATTAGTGTATTTTGCTTGGCTCTGAAATTTTGAAGTATCACTTCCTGAATCGATGTATTTACTTCACAGGTTTTAATAAGTTGATATATGTCTTGAATGATTTCATTTTTAGTATCAGTAATTCCCAACAATAGACCAGTGGTCATTGGATATTTTTCACTCATTGCATTTTCAAGAGTTTCTAATCTTAAGTTTATATTTTTAGTTTTTGCCCCATAATGTGCTTTACCTTTTTGAGATAAATTTTTTGAAAAGGATTCAAGCATTAAGCCCCCAGATGGTGATTGTTGCCTGTATTCTTTAATTTCGTTTCTTGACATTAAACCAGGATTAATATGGGGAAATAAATGGTATTTTTCATTCACTCTTTTTGCATTTTCAATCAAGTAATCAAAAGTTGTACTAAAACCTAATCGTTCTAGCTCCTCTTTTGCAAAAGACCATTTAATTTCTGGTTTATCCCCGAGTGTAAAAAGAGCTTCAAAACATCCTGATTTATCTCCCACATTTGCGATAGCATCAACTTCTTCAAATGTAAGATATGTACCTCCATCTTTGGGAGTTTTTACAAAAGTGCAATAAGCACAAGCGTCCTGACATAATGTTGTTAAAGGGATAAATACTTTAGGACTATAAGTAATTGTTTTACCAAAATTTTGAACTTTAACATCATAGGCCTTATCAAGTAACTCTGAAGTTGGCATATTTCCAAAAATATAATTTTCAATTTTTTTATCTAAAGTAGACATAATTTTCAACAATTCGATAATATTATGATTTGATTGTACCAATATTTTTGTAAAAAAAACAGAAGAGAGGAATGACAGTTGGTTAACGTATCTTTAGTTGGTTTCGGAAGAGTTGGTAGGGACATCTTTAGACAAACTCTGGAAGAAGACAATATAAATATCGTATCTGTATCTGATACTGCAGATAAAGATAATTTAATTTACTTACTTAAATACGATTCAATTTATGGAAAATTGAGTCATGAAGTAAATATCTCTGGTGACGTAATAACGGTTAATGGACAAGAAACTATCTTTAATTCCTGGAAAAATGCAGATGAATCTGATTGGACGAGTCTAAATACGGATATTGTCATATTAGCTACTGGTAAACCTCAAAATTTAGATGAAGCTCAAAATCATATCTCTAAAGGTGCAAAGAAAGTATTTATAGCTTCAACTCCAGTTGATTTTTCAAATATTCCATTGCTCGTGTCTGGATGCAACGATGAATCAATCAGTTTGGAATCAGACATTATTTCTTTTGGCTCAAATACTGCAAATGCGGTTGGTCCCATTCTAAAAGTTATTGAGTCTGAGTATGGAATTAATGAAGTATTTTTAACGACGGTTCATGGATATTCAAATTCGAATCGTCTTGCTGATGTTGCGGGTGCTGGATTTAGAAAAAATCGAGCAGCTGGAGAAAATATCATACCATCAGTTACTAATTCATCAAAAGTTATTGAGAGTGCGTTACCAATGCTTAAAGATAAAATAGCTTCGTTTTCAATGACAGTACCCGTACCAGATGGAAGTACGATCGATTTGACTCTGAATCTAAAAACTAAAACATCTAAAGATGAAGTAAATAGTTATCTTGAGAAAGTAACTGCAGATAATTCACTGAAAAATATTATTGGATTTACATATGATCCAATAGTTTCTTCAGATGTGGTTGGAAATTCTCTTTCTGGGTTAATTGATGGATTATCAACTATGTGTATTGATGAAGATAAATTAAAACTAATCATTTGGTTTGATAATGGATGGGGTTATGCCTCAAGGATAATTGAAGCTGTGAAATCATCGGAGGTACAATTTGAATAATATTGGAATAAATGGCTTTGGAAGAATAGGTAGGTCTATTTTAAGAATAATTGTTGAATCAAATTCAGATTTAAATGTAATTGCAATTAATGACCTAGGTGATAAGGAAACATTATCATATTTATTTAAACATGATTCAATAATGGGAATTTTAAACATGAATGTTGAATTAGAAGATGATTCCTTAATTGTTGGAGATAGAAAAATTAAATTAATATCCCACAGTGATCCTGGAGAGATTCCTTGGAGTGATTTAGGTGTTGATTTGGTAGTAGAATCAACTGGCTTTTTTAGGGATAAAGACTCGTTAGATAAACATATCTCCTCAGGTGCAAAAAAAGTTGTCCTAACAGTACCCCCTAAAGATGAAATAGATGCAACAATAGTTTTAGGTGTAAACGACAATTCCTTAAATCCAGACGATAAATTGATTTCTAATGCATCTTGTACGACTAATTGCTTAGCTCCAATAGCAAAAGTATTAAATGATAACTTTAAAATTAAATCAGGATTGATGACAACTGTTCATGCTTATACAAATGACCAAGCTCTAGCAGAGACAACTCATAGTGATTTTAGGAGAGGAAGAAACGCAACACAAAATATAATTCCAACATCTACTGGTGCTGCTAAGGCTGTTGGTATGGTTTTACCTGAGTTAAATGGAAAACTTGATGGTATGGCTATGAGAGTTCCTGTCCCGAATGGTAGTGTTGTAGACCTTGTTGTTGAAGTAGAAAAAGAAGTAACAATTGAAGACATAAATAATGCAGTAAAAAATGCCTCTGAAAATGAACTTAAAGGCATTTTAGATTACTCAGATATCCCCCTTGTTTCTACAGATATTCTCAAGAATCCTCATTCAAGTATTTATGATGCTTCATCAACACAAATACTAAATAACAACCATATCAAAGTAGTTTGCTGGTATGACAACGAATGGGGTTATTCAAATCGTGTTGTAGATTTACTTGAAAAATTATCAAAAGATGAATGATGAATTGCCTGAGGCACCAAAAGCAGCTGGCAACTATGTAACAGTGAAAAAGATTGGTGACTTTATATATACTTCAGGACATGTTCCGATTACTGACGAAAAGAAAATTATAGGGAAAATCCCTAATGAAATTTCTATAGAGGAAGGGTATGATGCAGCGTCATTATGTGCGGAACTTACTATTGCTTCACTTTTAACAATTTCAGATATAAAAAAATTGATTCCTGTAAATGTACTAGGATTTGTAAATTCTTCATCTGACTTTACAGATCAACCAAAAGTATTAAATGGCTTTACTGATAAATTAGATGAGTTCTTTTCGGAAAAACCAACAAGGTCTGCAGTGGGAGTTTCAAGTTTGCCACTTAATGTCTGTGTTGAAGTTCAATCAGTGTTTTATATAAATGAATAATTTTATAGTAGGAATTAGTACAGGGAATAAAGATGTAAAAATGTCTGCCGGTGAAATTGAATGCTCAGTTTTAAATTTTGATTTTATAAAACAATGTAACAATCATGGAGCACAAGTTAATATTATCCCGCAACAAAATAGGGAATCAATTAATTTATCTGGAATAAACGCACTCATAATTACTGGCGGAGGTGATATAAATCCGAAAATGTATGCCCAAAACCAAGATGATACGGTAGAAAGAGTGGATGATTTACGTGACTCAACAGAATTGAAACTACTTAAAGAGGCTGAGAATAAAAATATTAGAACATTGGCTATATGTAGAGGCCATCAACTATTAAATATTTACAAGGGTGGAACACTTCATCAAGATCTAAAAAAAAGTGGTTTTAATGAAATTGAACACCAAAAACCTTATGATGACGCGAGAAAATATGTTCATAGAATAAATATTGAAAAAGAAACAAAATTAGAAGGCATTGTCCAAGCAAACAATTTTGAAGTTAATAGTATACATCATCAAGGTATCGATAAATTAGGTGATGATTTAATTATTTCTGCAAGATCTGAGGATGATGTTATCGAAGGAATTGAAGTAACAAATGGCTGGGACGCAATTGGAATACAGTGGCATCCTGAATATTTAGATGATGAACCAACAAGTAAAATATATGACTGGTTAATTAACAGTTAGATAAAGACTATCGTCTTTGTAAAAAAAATTATCTTTATCATAAGATACAACAAATACCTCATCTTTTTTTTGAACATTACAAAGAATTAATTTTGACGAATAAAAGTAATCTAACACTATTACTTCATCAGATAATTCATAATTAATAAAAAATCCTGGCCATGGTAAGAGTTCTTTATTTTTTAAAGATCTGTACTTATCACTTATGTAGACATCGAAGTTTCTATTATTTTCAGCTTCATCAATTGAGTTGATATGTTTAAATTTAATTAAATTTCTATCTTTCAGGTGTGATTTAAAGTCTTCAATTTGAAAGGAACGATTATCTACAACGACGGAAACATCATTCATATTTATATCTCTAAAATATTTGTCAATATTTATGTACTGATATCCTTGAAGACCGTGAGGTTTACCTAATTTACCGATTAAATATGAACTATTTTCAGTCAATAAATTCAACAGTTGATTGAAGACCCTCTTCGTCTGCAGCAGCTTGTGCTACAGTTCTGATTGCTCGGGCGACTCTTCCGCGTTTTCCAATGACTCTTCCCATGTCACTTGGAGCAGTTCTTACTTCAATTGCAACATTCTCATCATCAGAAGATGAGATATCTACTTTTACAGATTTTTCATCTTCTACAATTTGTGAAATTATATATTCAACAACATTTCTGACAATTTTTCCAGTATCACTCATTCTTCTTCGCCTTTATTTCCTTCATCAGTGGATTCTTCATTAGTGTCTTCAGCTTGATCTTCATTTTTCTTGTTGTGTGCTTTTGAGCTGCTTTTTATTTTTGGTTCCGGAGGTGTAGGAATAGATACAACTTCGCCTTTTGAGGATCTCCACTGGGCCCATGCTCCCGATATCTCCAATATCTTCTGTGCTCTTTCTGAAGGTTGAGCACCTTTTTCTAACCATGACACAGCTTTTTCAACATCAATTTCAACTGATGAGGGATTATCTTGTGGATTATAAAATCCAAGATCTTCTATGAATTTCCCATCTCTCGGAGACCTTGAATCAGCAACAATAACTCTAAAAGTTCTATTCTTTTTTTTACCTCTTTGGGCAAGCCTTATTTTTACTGGCATTTAAATCCTTATCTATTAGCAATTAACTATATTAGTTAATATTTAACTTAATGACTTATGAATTATATTTACTATAAATAATTAGTGCTAGTAAAGATAAATTATTTAATGTACCCTAAGAAATATGGAATTAATAGAAATTTCACATCCTCTTAAAGATCATTACCTAACTAATTTAAGAGACAAAAATACTGATTTTGATACATTTCGAGATTCTGCATCAAAACTATCTTATTTTTTAGTTGTTGAAGCTACAAAACATCTCACTACCCTTTCAAAAGAAATAGATACACCACTTACAAAGACTAAAGGTGTACAAATTGAAAATAATTCAGTCGCGATTTCTGTTTTAAGAGCTGGTCTTGGACTGATGGATGGCGTACAACAATTAATACCAAATATCTCATTTGGTTATATCGGGGTTCAAAGAAATGAAGAAACAGCTCAACCAGAAAATTATTATGAAAAACTTCCTGATTTAGTTGATAAAAATGTATTTATTTTAGAGCCAATGTTAGCAACTGGAGGTTCATTATCGTTCGCCATTGAAACTGTAAAAAAATATAATCCGAAAAATATTCATGCCTTAACAGTAATCTCAGCGCCAGAAGGCATAAACAAAATCAAGGAAAACCATCCTGACATTACTCTAGTAACAGCTTCAGTAGATGAAAAATTAGATGATAACTGGTACATTGTTCCTGGTCTTGGGGACATGGGCGATAGGCTATTTGGAACAACTTAAAAGTAATGTCTAAATGCATTTTAATTGTAATAGATTCCCTAGGTGTTGGTGAAGCTCCTGATGCTGAAAGTTATGGTGACATAGGTGCAAATACTTTTGGTAATGTAGCAAAAGCAAATGGGCAGCTTAATCTACCTACTTTTGAAAAGCTTGGTTTTGGAGCAATTACTAATATAAACGGACTCAAAGATGAAGTAACTTGTTCTATTGTAGGAAAGCTTGCAGAGTCATCAAAAGGAAATGATTCAACTACTGGGCATTGGGAAATTGGTGGATTAATAACACAAAAAGATTTTTCAGTATTTCCAAAAGGTTTTCCAAGTGAATTAATTGATAAAATATCTTCAGAATCAGGATACGAATTTATAGGAAATTATCATGCATCTGGAACAGAAATAATTAATGAACTTGGTGAAGAACATCTTAAAAGCGGAAAATTAATTCTTTACACGTCAGGTGATTCAGTTTTTCAAATAGCAGCTCATGAAGATATTCTCCCAGTAAATGAGCTTTATAAAATTTGCAAGATATCAAGAGAATATTGTAACGAATACAATATTGGCAGAGTAATCGCTAGACCATTTATTGGTGATAAAGGAAATTTTCAAAGAACTTACGATAGAAAAGATTTTGGAATTACACCCCCAGGAGAAACTATTCTTAGCCAATTATTTAAATATGGAAAAAATTCTCTGGGAATTGGAAAAATTTCTGATTTATTTGGTGATGAATTTCTCAGTAATTCAATTCACACAGAAGGTGATAAAAATGGATTAGAAATATTGATTAATGAATATGAAGATAACAGTTATGATTTTTATTTTATTAACTTAGTTGACCTAGACATGCTTTACGGACATAGAGAAGATCCAGCAGGATATTATGAAGGTTTAAAAATTATTGATGATGGTTTAGATAAGCTAATGAGTGTCTTGAATGATGAGGATATAATTATTATTACTGGTGATCATGGTACTGACCCAACTGATGGTAAAACTGATCATTCTAGAGAGTATGTGCCTTTTGTTATTTACAAAAAGAATCTAAATCCGAAATATATTGGTGAAGGTAATACTTTTTCAGATATTGCTTCAACTATTTCAGATATTTATGAAATCGAAAATATATTTCCAGGTAAAAGCAGTGCCAATCATTTATCATGACTGATAGAAACAAAATGTTAGATAAAATTAATGAAGCAAGTAATTATCTGAAGGAAAACTTTAATTCAGAGGTTTCGTCTGCAATTATTTTAGGCTCAGGTATGGGAGGCTTTGAAAATAGCTTTGATCCAATTGCAACTTTTGATTATTCGGAAATACCAAACTTTATAAAACCAGCCGTACAAGGGCATTCTGGAACTCTGACCTTTGTTGAAGTTGAAGATAAAATAACTGCAATATTATCTGGTAGGGCACATTATTACGAGGGTTATGACATTCATGACCTTGTATTACCCACTAGAGTCTTAGCTACTTTAGGAATTAAAAATCTAATTGTAACTAATGCAGCAGGTGGTATTAATGCTAATTACTCACCAGGAGACATAGTTGCAATAAAAGATCATATAAATTTAACAGGCAATAACCCATTAATAGGTAAAAATTTAGATGAATTTGGACCAAGATTTCCTGATATGACAGAAGTTTATAATTCGAAGTTTAGAGCTTTAGCAAAAGAAATTTCTAAAGAATATTTTGAATACAAGGAGGGTGTTTATGCTTGGTTTACTGGACCAACTTATGAAACTCCTTCGGAAGTCAATTTTGCAAAAACTATTGGTGCTGATTTAGTTGGAATGTCCACTGTTCCAGAAGCAATAGTCGCAAAACATTCTGGAATTGATGTTACTGCTTTTTCATTGGTTACCAACTTAGCAGCAGGCATTTCTGATTCACCATTATCTCATGAAGAAGTAATAGAAATTGCAGATAAAACCTCAAAAACATTTCAAAATTTTATGAGAAGTTTTTTAGGTCAAATTAATTTAGCTATTTAAATTTGTAATATTAAAATATAAAATATGAAAATAGCAGTCTGTGCAAAACAAATTCCAGATCCCGCTTTAGATATTACATATTCGGAAGGTCTTGTAAGTAGGCCGGATGAACAAGTATTAGATGATACAGACAGATATGGTATTGAAGTCGCGTTACAGTTAAAAGAAAAATTTGACGCAGAAGTAACTGTTATTTCTATGGGAAAAATGGGTACAGAAAAGGGTATACAGCAAGCTTTACAAATGGGCCCAGACAAAGCACTAGTTTTAGAGGATGATTCTCTTTCAGGATCAAATTCATTAATGACAGCAAATGTCCTAAGTGAACTTTCCAAAAAAGTTGGAGCTGATATTACAATTTTTGGTACTGAATCAACAGATGGATATTCAGGTGTAATTCCACAACAAGTCTCAAGAATGCTTGGATTGCCATGTATCTCATATATAAAAGCATTAGAGATAGCAGATACTGTTTCTCTTACTAGACAGACATCAACAGGTTCAGAAAAAGTTCAAATGCCATCAAATTGTGTCCTATCAGTTACAGCTGGAGGTGTAGAGCCAAGATATCCAAACTTTAAAGACATCATGGCGGCAAAGTCTAAACCAGTTGAAAAAATATCACTTAGCGATATCGAATTTAGTGCTGTTCAGAATATTGAATTTATAGACATTAAAGATGTCTCAACAACAAAACAAGGTGAAAAAATAGTAGATGAGGGCGAAGGCTTTCAAGTAATAATAGACAAACTTAAGGAATTAAAAGCTATATGAAAACATTAATTATTGGTGAAGTAGTAGAAGGTAAGCTTTCAAGTGGAGCTTTGGAAATCATTGCAAAATCACAAGAATTAGGACTAGATTTTGAAGTTGCAACAGTAGGAACAGAGGAATCACCTAACATCGGATCTGAGAGTTTCAAAAACACATATTTAAAATGTAATGAAACGCAATTGAGTCTTGGGTCAGTTGCAAACACTTTAAAAACAATGATTGATGAACAATCCATTTCACTTATTATGGCTCCATCAACTTATGTTGGTAGAGATCTAATAGCATTTTTGTCTGTTGATTTTAGTTCCAGTCAAGTGTCAAATGTTATTAACTTCTCGATTGAGGAAGGCAATGTTATAACTTCTAATTCAATAAACGGTGGAGAAAGTGAATATAATTCAAAAATTACATCAGATAAAAAGTTTCTTTTAATAAGACCTAAATCTTTTGAAGAGGTTCAAGTAGAACTTAGCAACACAAATTATGAGACGATTGAAATCAATTCTGAAGATCTTGAGGTATTTGATATATTTATTGAAGAGAAATCCGGTCCTCAGCTAGAAGATTCAAAAATAGTTGTATCTGCTGGAAGAGGAATGGTTGATAGCTCAAACTTATCTCTAGTAGAAGATCTAGCAAGTAAGCTTAATGCAGCAATTGGAGGTACAAGAGCCATAGTTGATGCAGGTTGGATGCCATATTCACAACAAGTTGGTCAAACTGGTAAAACTGTCAAACCTGATGTTTATATTGCATTAGGTATTTCAGGAGCTACCCAACATCAAGTTGGAATGAAAGATTCAAAATATATTATTGCAATTAATAAGGATGAAGAAGCTCCTATATTCCAAATTTCTGATCTTGGAATAGTCGCAGATACTTTGTCTATTGTTCCAAAAATTACTGAAAATTTATAATTTAAAACTTAAAGTCAAAAGGTAATACCTCTTCAAACTTATATTTTTGAAAGTCGTTATCATTTACGACGATTACATATTCAGTATTGAATTCTGACATCCTTTGTCTTGAAATTCCACAAGGAAATATTGCTGTCTCGCTTTTTGCATCAATACATGCAACTGCAATTGTATCGATCTTTGTCTCACCTTCTGATATAGCTTTCAAGATTGCTACATCTTCACCACATACTGTTGCAGGATATGAAGCATTTTCAATATTACAGCCTGTATATATGTTTCCAGAGTCAGTAATTAAAGCCGCGCCTACCCGAAAATTAGAGTATGGTGCATAGGCTTTTTTAGCGATCTCTTTTGCTAAGTCTGCTAATTTTTGATCGTTAGAAGACAATTACTCCCCTTTCGTAATTAAAGTTTCAAAATCTTTTTTAGTTTTTGTAAATACTCTTGAGCCAGATCCTGGTTGCATAGTTACTCCATAAAGAACATCGCCCGCCTGCATAGTTTGTTGCTGATGAGTGACAATTAAAAACTGTGCATCTTCCTTTACGAACTCAAGTAAATTTAGCATTCTATGTAAATTAGCGTCATCTAAAGCAGCTTCAACCTCATCTAGTATGTAAAAAGGACTTGGGAAAGATTTAAATACAGAGAATAAAAATGCAATCGCAGCTAATGATCGTTCTCCTCCAGAAAGTAAACTCAATTTTTTCACTTTCTTACCTCTAGGTTGAACACTTATTTCTATGCCTGATTCAAGTAAGTTTTCAGGGTTTGTTAATGTTAAAGATCCCTTACCACCAGGGAAAAGCTTTTCAAAAACTTCTTCAAAATTTACAGAAATAGTGTTGAATGAGTTCTCAATTCTAAATTTAATTTCTTCTTCGATTTCGCTTATATATTTTAAAAGTTCTTTTTTAGTTGTATTCAATTCCTCTATGTTTGTTGATATATCTTCATATCTAGTATTTAAAGATTCAAAATCTTCGGAGGCTAAGTAATTTACAGTACCAAGTTCGTCCAGTTGGTTTTCAGTTTTTGAAATAATATTATCAATATCATTTATTGACTCATTTCCAGTTTCATATTCATTGATTTGATCAATACTTAAGCCACTTATGTTTGTTAGATTTGAGTAATAAAGAGCTCTTTGTGACATATATTCTGATTCTTTAACCATTAAGTCACTTTTTTTATCTTTGTAATTAAATAAACTATTTGAAACATCTTCAAGATTTTCTTCAATTTCATTTATTTGCTCATCATTGTCACTATAGTTTTCATCTAGTTTTTGATTTCTCTCTGATAAATTAGAAGAGAGTTCATTTAAAATCTTATAAGCTTGTGAAGCTTTTGAATTTATAATTTCATAATTTTTTATCTCCTCAGAATTTTCATTTGAATTTAATTCTTTGACCTTGTTAGAAAGGTTTTTATTTTCATCTGTAAGATATTTAATCTTTTCAGAAGATGAAATAAGTTGTTCATTTATTGATGAAGTTTCATTTTCTAAATATTCTTTTTCGGTAAGTAATAATTCCTCCCTATCTTTTAAAGTCTGTTTAAATTTATCAGAATTGCTATATTCACTAATTAAAGAAAGTTTCTCATCAAGACTTTTTTGTATTTCATTTTTATTAAGTAATGCATTTTCATGTTGAATACTTAAATCTGTAATCTCTCTATGTAACAAACTATCTGTATGAATCTTTACTTTATTAAAGGATCTAGAATTTAATTTTTTTCTATTAAGGAATTTATCATGCTTCATTAGGTGTTTATTAATAATTTTTTCATCTTTGATCCAATTATTTAAATTGTCTGTAAATTTATCAAGTATGTCAGTTTTTGATGATAGATCATTCTTTAAGAACTTAATCTCATTTTTAAGTAAAGCTTCATTTACTTCCAAACTAGATGATTGTTTACTTTTTACATCTTCAATTTCAAGATTCAAACTTTCAATCTTTTTTGAGTTAACTGTAGCAATTTGTTTTTTATCAATTATCAGTTTGGACAATTGTGAAATTTGGTTGTTGTTTTGATAAATCTGATTTGTGTATCTTTTTAATTCGCTAGTAGATTGTTCTTTTATTCTTTCTAATGACAATTGCCTTTCAGTTGAAATTTGATAAATAGACTTAAATTCTTCACTGTATTTGTTTACTTCAGTAATTGCATTTGAAAGAAAAGATTTTACAGAAACATTTTCTCCAAAATCTTTTCTAAGTTTGTTCTTGCTTAATTTGAAATCTTCAAGTTTAGACTCAAGATCATTAATAAATCGGTTTACTTCTTCTAGTTGTGATTTGATATCATCATACTTTTTATTGAAATTTCTATATTGGAGAATATTAAGTTTTGTTTTGTTAAATTTTAAAACTTCAGACAATTCCTTATGAAGCTGAGCTTGTTCAGCCTGTTTTCTTAATGGATCAATCTGTTTTTTTATCTCACGAAGAACATCTTTTGCTCTTTTAATTTCTTTTTCCCCAGATTCTATTCTTTTTAATGCTTTGTCTTTTTTTAACTTATATGGGAGTATCCCAGATGCTTCTTCAATAGTAATTCTATGGTCTTCAGGCTTAGCATTCAGAATTTCTGTAATTTGTCCTTGAGAAATAATTATGTGCTGTTGTTTTCCTATACCCACATCATTTAAAAATTCTTGAATATCAAGCAGCCTACAAGTTAGACCATTCATGAAATATTCAGAAGTACCATCTCTGTATAATTTTCTTCCAATAGATACTTCACTTGAATTGAAATTGTTATTATCGCCTAGGTCAAAGACTAAATATACTTCAGCAAAACCTTTTTCTCCAAGTTTCTCTGTGCCTGCAAAAATTACATCTTCCATTTTGTTCGTTCTTAGAGAACCCGGACTTTGATTACCTAATACCCATGAAATAGCGTCAACTATATTTGATTTTCCAGATCCATTAGGACCCACAATTACGTTGGTGTATTCAGATAAATTTATTGTAGTTTTTTCAGCAAATGACTTGAATCCACTTGCAACTATTGATTTTAAGTGCATATATTTAACCCTGTTGTTACCTTTAAGGATACTAAATATTTATATTTTTGCTTTAATTAAAAAAAGATTTAATCCTTAATATCAGAAAATGCATTCTTTGCAGCCATTTGTTCTGCATTTTTCTTCGATTTTCCAGTACCTTTTCCTATAACTTTATTTTCAAGAAAAACAGAAGCTTCAAATTCTTTGTTATGATCTGGACCCTTCGATAAAGTTTCATAATTTACTTTTTTACCTTTTTTAGCAAAATATTCTTGAAGACGTGTTTTGTAGTCTTTTTCTCCTGGATTTTTTGATAAATTTTCAATCAATGGATATATATATTTTGAAACAAAATTATTTACTTCTTTAAGTCCCCCATCAAAATAAATTGCAGCAATTAACGCTTCAACAGCATCCTCAATGATTGAACTTTTATCTCTTCCACCGGTGCTATCTTCTGCTTTGCTTAACAATAAGTAATCACCTATCTGAATCTTCTTTCCAAGTTCAACAAGAGCATTTTGATCTACAGCGCCAGATCTTATTTTTGTAAGACTGCCTTCATCTAAGTTTGGATAATTGTTAAATAAAAATATTGATAAATCGAAATCAAGTATGGTATCACCGATGAATTCATATCTTTGATTGGTTTTTGAAGTTGGATCTTCATCAATATATGACTTATGAGTTAGAGCTATTTTTAAATGTTCAATATCTTTAAATGAGTATCCAATATTTTGTTCAAATTTTTTTAAATCCTTTACATTCATAATTCACTTGAAACTTCTGTAAATTTGTTAATGAATCGCTTTTCTACAGCTCTACTTGTAAACAATAATGCGTTCTTAATAGCTTCAGAGTTTGAAGAACCATGGCCAATAATTACAAGTCCATTAACACCAAGTAAATAAGATCCATTCGTTGAATTTGGATTAAGCATACTTTTTACAGGTGATATTGCATTTTTTACAGGAATTAAAAGAGGTTTGAATAAATTTTCTTTTAAAGATTTTGAAATAAGATCTTGCTGTAATTTTGCAACTCCTTGCAAAGTTTTTAGTACAACATTCCCTGTAAAACCATCTGTAACAAAAACATCAACTTTTGAATTTGCAAAATCTTTACCTTCAACATTTCCAATAAAATTTAATTGTGATGATTTGAGAAGTTTAAATGTAGCTTTTTCTAATTCTCTTCCTTTTGAACTTTCTTCACCGTTGTTGATAAGTCCAATTCTTGGATTTTCGATATCAAATAAAAGTTCTGATAATTTTGAACCCATGATTGCAAATTGATATAGAACTTTTGGCTTTACTTCTAAGTTTGCCCCTGAATCAACCAATATTACCTCTTTTTCTTTACCTGGTAATACAGATGCAATCGTAGGTCTTGTTACACCTTTAATTTTTCCTAATACTGAAATTGCACCAATAAGTGTTGCACCTGTTGAGCCTGCAGAAAATACAGCGTCAGCTTTTTTTTCCTTTACTAAATTTAATGCTCCAATAATTGAGGAATCTTTATTTGATCTTATGGCTTTTGCAGGATCATCATCCATTGATATAACTTGTGGATAATTTATAACAGGTATTTTTTCATTACCAAGATAGCTTTTAATAAGATTTTCGTCACCTGAAAGAATTACATCGACTCCTTCTTTTTTTGCAAGAATAGCTCCTTTTACAACTTCTTCAGGAGCAGAGTCACCACCCATTGCATCAACAGCAATCGTACTCATGATTAATTAATTTGATTCAGGGTCTTTAACTTGGCGACCATTATAAGTCCCATCAACAGGATTAACCCTATGAGATTGTTTCGCAACACCAGTTTCAGGATCAATTATATAATGCGGTTTTGCTACTTTATGTTGAGCTTTACGCCTTTTTGTCCTAGATTTTGACATTTTCTTCTTAGGTACTGCCATAATTATTTCCTTTCAACTTACAAATCTAGCTCACTTAGAGAAGAAAATGGACTTTCTTTTATATTTTTTTTCGGATGTTTGCATTCAAATAAATTTTGGTTTTTACCACAATCTGAACATAAGCCTTTACAGCTTGATTTACATATATATTGAATTTTCATTTCGTTTAAAATCGCTTCAGAAATAACTGGTGACAAATCAATTTTTTCTAAATTAAAGTCAATCTCATAGTCATTTTCCTGATTCTTATAAAAATCTAATTTCAAAGTACTTTGCTTATTAATATTATTTGCATCAAGACACCTTGAGCACTCTGACTTAAAATCAAAATCTAAATCCATAATTATCCAAAATTTTTCATACAAACTACTAATTTCCAATTTTAGATTTATTGTTTTATCTTTTAAGGTTTCATTTCCAGCATATTTGACATCAAAAACACCATGTACATCAAAATGAATACTGTTATCGCTTAGTAAAAGTGAACTTACATCAAATTGAGTTTGAAGCTTATTCATTTAGATTATTCAGGATCAGAAATTTTTCTAGGTTGTCTTAAGTTTGATTTCTCGCGTTCAATAATTTCATTCAATTCATCAAATTTTAATTGAATTTCTTGAAGCTTAGTGTCAAGTTTATCTTCAACATTAGCTCTATTTAAAATTGCTTCTTGTTCAGCTTGTTTTACAAGGGCATTAGCTTCTACAACTGCTTCTTGTAAAACAAAGGATTCTGATATTAATCTTGATGACTCTTTGTCAGCATTAGCAAGTATTTCCTCAGCTTCATCCTTTGCTTTTTTTAAATAGAGTTCTTGCTCTCGGACAATAAATCTTGCAGTTCGAAGTTCGACAGGCATTAAATCAATTAAGTTTTCAACAAGCTTAAGTAGTTCTTTTTTATTAGATTTATTGTTTAAAAAAGAGTTTGAAGACAAATTTTCTCTTAGTAATTCTAGTTGATCAACATATTCCATTTTTACTTGTCCACTTACGACATCTTCAATAGATATTTCCTCTTTAGACATCTTTTAGTCTCTCAACGACAATTGATGGAACTAGTGCATTTACATCGCCACCGTATGAAAATATTTCTTTTACCATTGAGCTTGAAACATATCCATATTCTGGAGAAGCTGGAATAAATATTGTTTCAAAATCTGCCAAATTGAAATTCATTTGAGCCATTTGAAATTCATAATCAAAATCTGTCATCGCTCTTAAACCTTTTACAATTGCACTTACATTCATCTGTTTAGCAAAATCCACCAGTAATCCTTCAAAACTTTTAATTTCCACATTTTTGTAATCTTTTAGAATTTCAATCAACATATTTTCCCTTTGACTTACATCAAACATTGACTCTTTTTGTGGATTTACAACAACTCCAACAATCACCTCGTCAAAAACACTAGATGATCGTTTAATGACATCGATATGTCCATTTGTTGGTGGGTCAAATGATCCTGGTATTAAAATTTTCATTTTTTCAATATTGTTATATTACTTTGGCCATATTTTTTTTCCTTATATAATTCTAGTCCTTCTGGATAAACAAACTGCTCCGAACTTTTATGTCTATGGATAATAAGTTTTGAGTTTTTTCCCATTAAATTTTGTATAGTGTTTAAGTCCGAATTTACCTCATTAACTAGACAAAGAAAATGGTGGATCATAAAAAATAATATCAAATTTTTTCTCAGATTGAGTAATGTAATCGCGGACGCTTAAAACAAGAACGGTAAAATTTTGATCAATATCGGATAAATTTTTATCTATAATTTTTTTACAATCTACCGATGAATCTACAAAAGTAACAAAGCTTGCACCTCGGCTTAACGCTTCAATACCAAGTGATCCAGAACCCGCAAATAAATCGAGTACCAAAGAATTGTTAAAGTCATTTTGAAGTGAATTGAATATGCCTTCCCGAGCCCTACTCATCATTGGTCGTGTTGATGAATCATTAATAGTCTTAATGTTCAACCCCTTAAATTTTCCAGCAATAATTCTCATGTAGAATTTTTTGTTTTACCAAAGTTGGGAAACAACAAGTTAGCTTCTAGAAAAAGTTCTGATTTAATTTCCTCATCTTCCATACTTAAAAAATATTCTTTTGAGGTTTCAAGTATTTCATAATCCGTTCGTAAATTAGCAATCTTGAGATCTGATAATCCAGACTGAGATGTACCAGTAACTTTACCTTCTCCACGTATTTGTAAATCTAACTCAGATAATTTAAAACCATCATCGTTTTGTTCTATTGCATTTAACCTTTCCTGCCCATCTTTAGTTATCTTTGAAAAACTTTTTCCTTCTGTGATATGAAATATACATTCAGATTGTTTATCTCCTCTACCAACTCTTCCTCTAAGTTGATGTAATTGGTTTAAACCAAATCTTTCGGCACTTTCAATTATCATCAATGTTGCGTTTGTGATATCAATACCAACTTCAATGACAACTGTTGATACCATGATGTCAATTTCACCGTTCTTCATTTTTAGCATTTTATTTTCTTTTTCATCGGCTTTCATTTTTCCATGAAGTAACTCGACATTATATTTGTTGAATTCTGACTTATATAACTCATATACTTTTTCAGCAGCTTTAATATCACTATTTTCACTTTCTTCAATGTATGGGCAAACAACAAAAATTTGTGATTTTTTTTCCAAATGCTCACGTGCAATATTAAAAACTTCATTACTTTCACGTTTTCCTCCAGAAAGAACTTTCGAATTAATTTTTTTTCTTCCTGGAGGCATTTCATTAATAATTGAGAGCTCTAGATCTCCATATATTGCAAGAGCAGTTGTTCTTGGAATTGGAGTTGCAGTCATTACTAATTGATGCGGTGTTAAATCATCACTTATCATTAATTTTTTTCTTTGCTCTACTCCGAACCGTTGTTGTTCATCAATAATTGCCAATCCTAAATTATTAAATTTTACGTTTTCCTGAATTAATGCGTGTGTCCCAATTATCAATGCTGGGTCACCGTTTTCGATTACTTTCATAACGCTTTTTCTATCTTTTACAGATGATGTCAGAATATGCATATCTATATCAAAAAAATTCAAATACTTTTCAAAAGAATTTAAATGCTGTTCTGCTAAAACTTCCGTTGGGGCCATTAATGCAACTTGCTTTCCATTCTCAATAGCTGCATAGACACCAGCTGCAGCAACAATAGTTTTACCAGATCCAACATCGCCTTGAAGCAATCTTTTCATTGGGTAATTGCTACTGAGATCTTCAAAAATTTCCTTAATACAACTTTTTTGCGAATTGGTTAGTGAAAATGGTATTTTTGATTCAAAACTCTTTAATAATGAGGAATCTATTTTCATTGAATAAGATTTTTGTTCTGTTTTATAAATGTCTTTTGAATGACTAAATAAGCTTTGTAAATATATGAATTCATCAAAAGCAAGTCGTTTTTTTGCTAATTTATATTCCTCAAAACTTTCAGGAAAATGGATTTTCTGATAACTGTCTAATCTTGTATAAAGAGAAAATTTGTTTCTATCTTTATCTGGGATAATATCCTTTAATTCTGGAATTCTTTCCAAAGCTTGTTTAATACCACTTCTTAATACTTTGTTTGGTACACCATCAATTTTTGGATAAAAAGATATGAATGAACCTGTTTCTGAAAGGTCTTGCTCGGATGAAAAAGACTCAATAACTGGATTCTTAAATTCTACAGTTCCTGTTTTTTTGACATCAGGAACACCTGCAACCGCAACAATATCATCTTTTTTGAATCTACTTTCTATGTATTGAGGACCAAACCATTTTGCTCTTGCAATTCCGGTTTCGTCATTAATAGTTAAAGTTGTAATTCTGAGTCTTGTCTTTGTTGTAAAAACTGAAATATCGGTAATTTTGCCAAATATAGTTATCTCTTTTTCAATATTTGGTGGAACTTCGCTCAAGTTCATAATTTTTGATCGGTCGTAATGTTTTCTCGGAAAGATTCTTATCAGATCTGTAACTGAATTGATTCCATGCTTCTTTAGAGAATTAATTCTTTTTTCACCGAAGCCTTTCAATTCAGAAACTGAAATTTCACTTAAATAACTTAAACTTCTCTCCATCACAATCAAACAATACCTAAAAAGATTTAAAATCAAAGTACCTAATAATTATTAGACAAGTTATAGTTATACTTGTATTTTAGAGGGAATTATATGGCTAACAGATGTCAAGTTACAGGTAGAGTGCCGAGGTCAGGAAAACATGTTTCCTTTTCTCATAAAAGAAACCCACGATGGTTTAAACCAAATATTCAAACTAAAAAATATTGGCTACCTAGCGAAAAAAGATGGATTAAGTTAAAAGTCAGCACAAAAGGAAATAAAATCATCGACAAGCGTGGTATTGAATCTGTTGTAAGAGATATTAGACAAAGAGGCGAAAAAGTTTAATGGCTCAGGGGGTTGTAAAGTCGTACGATCCTAATTCAGGAAACGGTATTGTAGTTCTAGACAGTGATAAATCAGAAGTTTATTTAAAAGCCGGTTCGCTAAAAGGTTCTATATTTAGAACTTTAAGACAAGGACAAAGAATAAATTTCGATATCGTGGAAGAAGAGGATACCAAAATCATTTCAAACGTCAAAATTGGTCAAGGTGACTATTAATTTTTAGATGCCTGAAATTAATTTAAAATCAAGTAACGAAGAAATAGTAAATACATTCTTTAAAGATATTACTTGTGATGATTACCAGGAGTCTATATTCAAAGGTGGACAGTCATTTGCAGATAAAGCCCTTAACAATTTGGACATTAATGGTTATGCAAAAAAGAGAAACAATGTATATCCAACTGAAAAAAGGGGGTCTTCATACTTATCACCATATATAAGACATGGTCTTTTGAGTCTTAAAGAAGTATGGAAACATGTAGATTCGTTTGAATATCAAGACAAAACTAAATTTAGAGATGAGCTTTTATGGCAAGAATTTTCTAGGCATCTATATGCCATTGTTGGAAGCCAGAACAAGGAATTTCTAAATTTTTATGTTCAAAATGATCCTAACGAAGTAGTTGAAAACGACAAAATGAACTGTATTTCAACGGTAGAACAAGAACTTGAATCAACAGGTTATATGGTAAATCAAACCAGAATGTGGTACTCATCACATCAGATGTTTAGATCAAATCAATACTGGCTAGAAAGTGAAAATTACATGTACAAGCATCTTGTAGATGGCTCTAGATTTGCAAATAGGTTAGGTTGGCACTGGGTAATGGGTTCTCAAACAGGGAAGATATATGGGTTTTCAAAATTCCAAGTCAATAAAAGAGCACCAAAAATATGTAAAGAATGTGAATTGATAAATAATTGTCCTATTGAAAATTGGCCAGAAATAATGAGTATCTCTAGTAAAGATATCAAGGTAGATTTAGACATAGAAAAAAATTTTGGACCAAAAACTGTATTAACTTCTGACCAAAAACCTGATTTTGTTTGGATTAATGGAGAATCACTTGGTGATGAAGATCCTGCTTTAAATAATCTTACAGACCTTCCAGTAGTGTTTATATTCGATATAAAGTTGTTAAAAAGTTTAGATTTATCAACAAAGAGAATTATTTTTTTACTGGATACTTTGAAGGAGATTAATGAAAAAAGAGAGCTTAAAGTTTATCTAGACGATCCACTAGATGTATTATCTGGTATTAATTACGCATCTACATTTGCACCAGTACCAAAATATAAAAGGATAACCCAACAAATAAAACCCTCCATGGAGTTTCCGGCAAATAGATTAGTTGATCCAATCAATTTTTATCCAAGAAGTTTCTCTGCGTGGAGAAAAAAAACAAAATTAGCTCAATGAGAAGAAAAATTATATTTTTTGTACTGTTTTTACATAACTATATTTATATCTATTCAAACGGAAGATTTGGGAAAACAATATCTGACAGACCTTGTTTAATTCTTGAAAGTATAGGAGGGAAAACCGGAAAATTGCGTAAAAACGTCCTTGTGTATTTAAAAGAGGAAAATTTTATTTGTATAGTAGCTTCTAAAGGTGGTAATCCTAAAAATCCAGGTTGGTACCACAACCTTAAAAATAATCCGAACGCAATAATCCAAATAGGTAGGGAAAGATTTAATGTAATTGCTAAAGAAATTTTTGATCTTGAAAGAATTGAATGGTGGAAAAAAATGGACTTTATGAACAATGGGGTATATGAACAGTACCAAAACAGAACAAGTAGAAAAATTCCAGTTATGTTATTAGAAATTACTTAGTCACATATTGCGCCTAAGTCAGTTTTGTAATTTATTTTAAAAAAAGTCAAATATTAAAGGGTTTGAAGTATTGATCTAATTTTAATTGGATCTAATTCATTCACTATTAAATCAGCCATAGAAAGTTGATCTTTGGTAAACATACCTCTATCTACAGCGATAACATAATTGTTTGATTCTTTTCCAGACAAAATACCAGTTGGGCTGTCCTCAACGATAATATTTTTTGTAGTATCTAATTCATCAATTGCTTTTAAATATATGTCAGGGTTAGGTTTGTTATTGGAAACTTCATTTCCACCAATAACAAAATCAAAATAGTTAATAATTTTTGCATCTTGTAATTTAAAATTGAGAACCTCTTTTGGAGATGCTGATACACAAGCTTGCAATACATCTCCATGGAATTCTTTCAAGCATTGCAAGGAATCGTTAAAGAGTATCTTTTCAGAAAACTCTACTCTCATGATTTTATGAAGCTCATCCATTGTAGAATCGAAATTGTCAAGTTCAACAATCTGTGAGAATTCAGCATGTACGATTCTGTCATCTATTCCAACAAATTTATCAAACTCTTCAATTGGTAAATCTAATCCTTTGTTAGATAAAAAGTCTTTCCATGCATAAGCATATGATTTTTCAGTATCCATAATTGTTCCATCACAATCCCAGTAAATTCCGAACATGTTTTATCCAAGCTTTGATGCAATATCTTTTGCACTTTTCAATGCAATTCCATCGGAACCAGTAAGTGACCAATTATCAATTTGTCTAGACAATGCTTCATCAATCATAGAGTCTAAAAGTTCAAATTTTGAACTATTTAAATTCTTCCATAAGTAAAGTGCATGGCTTCCAGGAATTGTGTTTATTTCATTTATATACAATGCATTTTCATGCAATAGAAAATCATATCTGTATATCCCTCGGGTAGGAATTATTTGATTTATTTTATTGACCATCTCAATCAATTTTTTTTCTATTTGATCGTTTAGATTTGCTGGTAATTCTCTTTTTGAACCTTCTAGTCCCCCATTTTCTAAATATTTGTCAGTATACGAAAAGAGTGTTTCGTTTTTAAGTGGTTTTTCAATCTCAGATATATCGAAATCTGGAAAACTTCTAACTCCTATAAGTAAATCTATTGAATTTTCTAAATACTTTTCAATAACAGCTCCTTGTGAATATAAATCAGAATTCGTTATTAGTTTTTGAACGGTTGGTGCATCATTTATTAACTCAACTCCAATAGAAGAGCCTCCAAATCGTGGTTTTAATACATAATTTCCATCAATATTCATTTCTTCAGTATTTACTAACTTTTTTTCTATAACAGGCAACCCATTTTCTTTCATTACCGTATAAAAAGCATACTTATCCATGCAAATTTGAGCAGAAATCTGATCTGGGCCAGTATATTTAATTCGAAATATGTTTAGTAATGACTGAAGTGAGCCATCCTCTCCAGGCCCTCCATGACAAGCATTTATTAGGACATCAAATTGTAATTTTTTTCTTTTTTGATAAAATCCTGGATCATCGTTAAATTTCATCTCGAGTTTGTTTTTATATATTTTTTTATCACTCAAAAAATCTACAGATTCGTATTCATTATCAACTAAATACCATTCATTATTTTTTGACCAATATAAAGCTATTACTTCATACTTCTTTGATAAGATTCGAACGCTTTGTAAACCGGTGAGTATAGATATATCATGTTCGGGAGAAGGCCCTCCGAATACAACTCCAATTGTTTTACTCATTTAATTTAAGGATAGTGGTCTGGAAGATCATTCTCATATAAAACAATATCTTCTGATTTTACAACAGAATTAAGATAATTTACAGCTTCGTCCCTGTTTTGAAATATTTCGTAATCAACATCATTTTCTTGAAATCCCGCTTTCAATGAATTTTTATTTGTTTTACCAACAATGAGTGCCTTATCGACTATTTGACTAGCCTCTAGCGCAAAAGCATAATTTATAGCATACTGATCACTACCAAGTTCAACCATGCCAGGGGTGACAAGATAACGTACAGATTCTTCTGATCCAAGCTCCTGTAGAGTCTCTAAACTATATTCAATTCCCATAGGATTAGAGTTAAATGAATTATCAATAATTGTGTGGCCCAAGTCACTTTTCAAAATGTTTTGACGATGTTTAGATTTATCAAGAGAATCTAATTTGTTTAAGTACTTTCTAACATCCAAATCTAATGCGAGCATGACCCCTATAGAAAGAGATATTGATAGTTGTAAAAGCTTAGGACCATTAACAGAACCCAGTAGATTATTTGCAACATAAATATCGTGCTTACCATTTTGATACTCTACGCAGACAGTTGCTTCTCTGGAAGTAATTGAGCAATCGTAAACATTTTTCTGATTTGTCCAAAGCCTTGCTTCATTCAATAGCATTTCGTCATCACCATTAATTACTACCGAACCGGCAAGTTCTACTATTTCAGACTTAGCATCAAGTATATTTTCTAAAGATTTCATTCTCTCCAAATGAACTGGAGCAATTCCGGTTATTACGGATACATGTGGTCTAACCCATGAACAAATTTCACGTATTTCCCCATTTGTATAGGTTCCCATTTCAATAATTGCTAGTTCATGATCGTCATTAAATCCTTCATTGATTGATTTTGCTATTCCTAAGCGATTGTTATAACTTTCTGGAGTTACAAAAACATTATTTGATTCATCAAGAATCTTAGCAAGAACATTTTTTGTTGTTGTTTTTGAATATGAACCTGTGATTCCTATTACAGGAATTGCGTTAGAGTTGAGTTTTTTTGAAGCATCATTAACGAACGGTCTGGATTTATTTTTTTCATAATTAAACATAAGCCTAAGTGCTTGATCAAAAATAAAGAAAGAGAACATGTTTGCAGCTAATGCAAGAAAATAGCCATACCCTAACGTGTATGAAAAAATAGACACTAAAACTACAAGGAAGTAATAACAATATGTGACCCTATTAAGTCTTTCTGTTTTATCAACTTTGCTAGTTCTTGACTTAAATGACAATCCAACTGGTGTGTAAATATTGATAACTGAAATGATTATTGGAATATAAGCAAAGAAAAGAGAGATGATACAAAGAACTAATGTAATAAATAGAATGAACCTATTTAATCCCCTTGACCTCACCCATCTAAAATAAAATTTGGTTATATAACCTGGTATGTAATGCTCTCTTTGAGCAATTCTCTGCCATCTAATTGCATTGAAACATGTTCCAATAGTTATTATCACTAATGTGGCGATAGGGATTAAATTCATCTTTTAATTATCTCAATAATCTGATCTTTTGAGGTATCCAAACAAAAATGATTTTCTTTTAGCAACACTGTTAATTCTGAATCAGGAATTAGACTGTCAGCAATTTTTCCATTTTCAAGTGGAGCAATTAAGTCATGCTCTCCATACACAAGTTGTACATGTGTATTTATTTTTGGAAGAATTTCAGACATATTATGATTTACAGCCTGAACTAATGTATCTCTCAAGTCCTTATTAGCGTTTTTATAATCGTCAGAGCCATAATTTTTTTTAATCTTTTCCATTCTTTGATCACCAATAATATTTAATTTATTTAAAAATTTGAATAATTTAAACAAGGAAAAAGGGTTTGGTTGAATAGGTGACCTTATAAGTGGAGATCCAATTACAACTATTTTTTTATAATTTTTTAATTGAGATAAATGTACAGCAACCGTTCCACCAAAAGAGTGACCAACAATTACTTCTACAGAATCTGGAATTAATTCAATTAAATATTCTGCATAAAACTCAGGTGGTCCGCTTTGCTCAAATGGCACCGATTTTCCAAATCCTGGAATGTCAATAGCAATGCTTTCAAATTCTTTTGAGATATTTTTCCAGTTATTACTTTCTCCACCCCAACCATGTAGAAAACAAATGTTTGGATTCTCTGAATTTACTTGAGCATAAGTTAAATTATCAGAGAGAATTTTAGCGATCATTAGTTTAGATATTCTCCTATTGTATCTATTGTTCTCATTTCAAGACCCATAAGATAAAGTAGAGCAATACCCCAATAAAGATAATATTTTTCATTCATTTGAAATCTATAAACGTACAAAAATGTAAGTGTAAACAGCACAACTACTGCATAAAACAAATAAAAAGATCCAATATTTTCATTTATTGTATAAGTATATGAAACAAGCAACGATTGAATTATCAATGAAATGACTGATATAAATATTAAAGTATTTCCAATTTTTTTACTTTGATATTTTTTTATGAAATTCATTGTCAGCATCATTAATCCACTTATTCCACAAATTGTAGCACTGACGGTTCCTATAAAATTTAAGGTACTTGTTTCCATTAAATCATTTTAATAGCTATTAAATTGAGTATTTATCCTATTTCAGTTACAGTAAAATCTATGCCTTCCCAGAATATGAGTTCAATTAAAAAAAATGTTCCTTCAGCATGGTATCCAACAATGGATTCATTTATAGCTAAAGGTAAAAATGCTGAAATTTGGGATAAAAATAATAACCGTTACCTAGATTTTGTAGGCGGATATGCCGTCCTTAATACTGGACATTTAAACCCAAGAGTTGTGAGAAGAGTTAAAAAACAATTAAATGACTACTCACATTCATGCTTTGCATTTGCACCACATGAAAATGCCGTTGAACTATGTGACCAAATAAATAAAAGATATCCAATAAACCAAAAAACGAAAACCTTCCTTGTAAATAGTGGAGCTGAAGCGGTAGAAAATGCAATAAAAATAGCAAGGTATGCAACCGGAAGAGAAAAAATAATTGCATTCAAAGGGGGGTTTCATGGAAGAACTTACTTGGCTATGGGTTTAACAGGCAAAGAAAAACCGTATAAAGAAGGATTTGGACCTTTTCCAAAATTTATAAGCCATATTGATTTTCCATATGATTACAGAGGTATATCTGATGATAAAGTTATAAAACAACTTCAAAACTTAATTTCAAAAAAAATTGACCCTAATGATATTGCTGCAATAGTCGTTGAAATTCAACTAGGTGAAGGAGGATACATACCTGCGTCTAATGGATTTCTTAAAAAACTCAGAGAGATAACCAAAAAACATAATATTTTGTTAATTTTTGATGAAGTTCAGACAGGATTTGGTAGAACTGGTGAAATGTTTGGTGCAACAAAAGTAAATGTTGAGCCTGATATGGTTACTTTAGCTAAAGGTATTGGTGGGGGCTTTCCTCTTGCAGCTGTTGTTGGCAAATCTAAAATTATGGACTCTGTTCATGATGCGGGAATTGGTAGTACATTTGGCGCTTCACCTATTTCATGCGCTGCTGCTCTTGGCGTACTGGATGTTTTTGATAAAGACAATCTCCTACAAAAAGTAAACAAGCAAGAATTAATAATGGAGAAATCTCTTGAAACAATGAAAGAAAATTTTGAGTTTGTTGGAGATGTCAGGGGTTATGGAATAATGAAGGGTGTAGAAATTGTCGAAAATAAAGAAAATAAAACAGCATCTAAAGAATTGGCAACGAAAATCATAAGTAATTCAAGAAAGAATGGATTGCTTCTTGTGAACTGTGGAAAAGAGGGAAATGTTATAAGGTTTATGGGCCCTTTAACTACACCATTAAATCAAGTAAGAGAGGCAATGGAAATGTTTAATAGCGCTTTGGAGAAAATTTAATCTTCTTGATGTGTAAGTTCATGTAACTTTTGTAAAGTATCAGAATCTTTTGCAGCTATAGCAGGAGCCTTCATTAACCAAGCTGATACTAAATCAAGAGATTCTAAATCATCAGCATCTTTAAAAAATTTCATATATCTAACAGCATCAATTACTACGCCTGCACTATTTGGTGAATCCCATACTTCTAATTGAACTTCTATATTTAGAGGCACTCCTCCAAATGATTCACCCTCTAAACGAATAAATGCTTTTTTTCTATCTTCAAGCCATTCGACATAATCTGATGGACCGATTCTAACATTTTTTGGATCCATTCCTTTACCTTTGTTTGCTACAGATGTAACTGAAGATGTTTTACTTGTTCTTTTTGTTTCAAGACGATCCTCTTCCAGCATATTAAGAAAATCCATATTTCCACCAACGTTCAACTGATAAGATCTTTTTAAATTAACTCCCCTATCAGAAAATAATTGAGCTAAAACTCTATGAACAATTGTTGCACCGACTTGACTTTTAATGTCGTCTCCAATAAGAGGGACATTGTTGTCTTTAAACTTTTTATACCATTCATCATCTCGAGCAATAAAAACAGGGATGCAATTTATAAATCCAACATTTGCAGCAATCGCACAATCAGCATAAAATTTGACTGCCTCATCAGAACCAACCGGAAGTAAATTTATTAATATTTCCGCACCAGATTCTTTTAAATCTTTAATAACATTTTCTGAATCTTCAGTAGGGTCAATAATGTCTTCTACGAATTTACCTATACCGTCAAGAACTTTTCCTGGTTTTACGGTTACACCTAAATCAGGTACTTCGGCGAATTTAACAGTATTGTTTGGTTCTTCAAATATTGCTTCCGATAAGTCTTTTCCTACTTTTGATTTATTTATATCAAATGCACAAACAACTTCTATATCTGAAACACGATAGCCACCAATTACATCTGAAATTAAGCCATTTTCATCTTGTTCACTTTTATAATATTCAAGTCCCTGTACAAAAGAGCTGGCACAGTTTCCTATACCTAAAATTGCAACATTTATTTTTGAATCGGTCATTAGATTACTTTAACTGATATGGGATATAACAAAAATAGCATCTATATTTAACCACCAAATATGTAGTTATACCAGCTGGCAGAATTGTATAAAATAGCAACAATGAAGTACAAGATAAATGACAGAACTCCAAGTATTTGTAAAATTTTTAAAAACTTATCCACAGACAAAGACTACTTGACAATAAAATAAACATTAAATAGTTAAGATTTAAATATGATTAAAAATTTGTCACCATCAAGAGCATCTCAGTTTAAAACCTGCCCTAAACAATTTAAGTTTGCGAATATTGACAAAATTAAAGAGCCAACTAATGAAGTACAAGCCAAAGGAACAACTGTACACGAAGCTCTAGAAAAAATTTTTGATTTACCTAAAGAAGAAAGAAATCTAGAAAATCTTCATAACTTATTCAGGAAAGTATGGACAGACGTACGAGCAAGTGATGAACATGTTCATCTTTTTAATGATCAATCCGAAGAAAGGGAATGGGGATTGGATGGGTTAAAGCTTCTTTCTAATTACTTAACTCTTGAAAATCCTGCGTTATTTGATCCTTTAGAGAGAGAAAGATGGGTTAGAGGCTCTATAGAGGATTTAAATTTACGTGGAATATTAGACCGGATGGATAGAAATGATAAAGGTGAATTAATTATTGTAGATTACAAATCAGGAAAAGCTCCAAATGCTAAATACAAAGAACCAAGATTTTTCGCATTAAAGTTGTATGCATTATTGATCAAAAACGAAACTGGTGAAACACCAGCTGAATTAAAATTAATTTATTTACAAAACTCAACCATTCACACAATGAAAGTAGATGAAGAAATGCTTAGGAATGCTGAAAAAGAGATTTTAGAGATATGGAATAATATTAAAGTTGCATTTGAAAATAACAATTTTCCAACAATCAAAAACACATTATGTGATTGGTGTTACTACAAACCAATTTGCCCAGAGTTTAATAAAAACGCACCAAGTACAGTTGAGCTAGAAAATTGTAATGAAAAAATAGATGAAATTAATGAAACATTAGAAGCTATAAATTTAGTTGGAGGTTTAGATAATCTTCCTGATAACAGTCCATTAAAAAATACAAATCTAGATGAAATCAATAAAAATTTGGAAGAGTTGAATATTACAAAAAATAAAATAGTTAAAGATATAGAAGAACTTTTACGGAAATAATCCTCTAGTTAACTTTGCAGCAGCCACTTTTTTAATTCCTTTTATTAAAGCAGCTGTTCTTAAGTCAACTTTATTCTTTTCAGAAATAATCCATACCTCTTCAAAGGCTGAGGTCAGAACATCGATTAATCGATCGTGTAATTCTTTTTCTTTCCATAAATAGTTCTGTGTATTTTGGACCCATTCAAAATAACTGGCAGTAACACCACCTGCATTTGCAAGAATATCAGGTATAAGTAAAACTCCATTATCCCTTAATATTTTATCTGCACTGAGGGTTGTTGGTGAGTTTGCTCCCTCAACAATAATTTTTGCTTTGATATTTTCTGCGTTACTTGACTTGATAACACCTCCAACAGCAGCAGGAATTAAAATATCACACTCAATTTCCAATATTTCATCATCAAAATTATCTGCACCATCAAAATCTTTTACAGATTTGTTTTTAGCTATGTGCTTAAAGAGTTCGGGAATATTAATTCCATTGTTGTTGTAAATAGCACCACCTAAATCATTTACAGCAATTACTTTTGCTCCTCTTTCGTACGAGTCAAGAGCCGCATACCGCCCAACATTTCCAAATCCTTGGATAACAACTGTTGAGTTTTCATATTTTAAATTTAATTTATCTAAAGCCGCGTTTGCAATAGCTACAACTCCTCTACCGGTTGCTTCTCTTCTTGTGATAGAGCCTCCAAGTGAAGCTGGTTTACCAGTTACAATTCCTGGTTGTGGTGAGCCAACGAAATTACTGTAGGTATCCATGATCCATGCCATAGTTTGTTCATCTGTTCCAAGATCTGGACCTGGGATGTCCTTGTCAACACCAATTACTGGCAACAACTCAGCTGTATATCTTCTTGTAACCCTTTGTTTCTCTTGTTTTGAAAGAGGGGTTGGATCAATTGCAACACCACCCTTTGCTCCACCGTAGGGTAATCCAACAATTGCGGACTTCCATGACATCAAAATTGCTAGTGCAGTAACTTCTCCTAAATTTACATTCGAAGCATATCTGATGCCTCCTTTAGTTGGTCCCATTGATAAGACGTGTTGTACTCGGTATCCAATTACAGTTTCAACCTCATCATACTCATCTCTTCTGAATGGAAATGTCACCGTTAGTGCTCTTTGAGGAAGTTTTAATCTTTCTCTAATATTCGAATCAAGATTAATGAATTCAGTTACTTCATCATATTGCTTAATGACCTCTTTATACATGTTTGACTCAAAAAGGTCTGAATTACTCATTACATGGCTATCTTATTCTAAAAAATTACTTGTTGTATGTTTTTTTATATTTTTTGTCGTATCCGTTTTCTATTATTTCTTTTATGAAAAATAACAAAATTGAAGATATTCTTAAATCATGCGGGTTGGAAGCAGTGATTGTTTGCTACCAACATAGTGACAGCTGTAGATGTCATGAAGACTATAGAAAAGCCGCTTAGTTTAGGAGTACATATGAGTAATAATTTAGATGAAATATTATCTTTAACAAAAGAGATAACATATCAGGATGGTGATGACTTTGATATTACTGTTACTGAATATGGCGAGGAACTTTCCAAAACAAAAGATATTGAGTTCCTTTGGATAGCTAGAAATACTAGCTCAACTGTAAAAAAAGCAAGTACAAATATTAAGTCTTTTAATGATCAAAATATTGCAAAAAATGTCGAAGAAAACGGACCTGTAAGGCTTGGTGATGAAGTATTTGTATTTAATAAATCTTATAGTTGGAAAGTTCAAGATTTAAGAAAATTTATTGAGTGGATTATTGAAAAATCAGATAACAATGAAGAGCTAGTTGAATCTCTACTTGCAATACTTGGACAAACCTTTGTTCCTAAACTAAAGGGTCTTGATGCTTTTTCAAATTCTAAGAATATTAATCCCGAAATGATTCGTGATACTTTTTTATATAAAGAATGGAAAGAAAAAGCTGACTTAAAAAGTATAAATACAAACAACAGTACAGCTCCAAAGTGGGCAAAAGAGCTAGGTCATAAAGAAAGGAAATAATGAATCAATTATATGAACTATCAAGACAATTTCCAGATGAGTGGATTAAGCCCGCTCCAAAAGGTAAATTTGGAAACTATATTCCTCATTCTGTCATTACTCAAAGACTTTTAGAGGTATGTGGGCCTTTTAATTGGGAAGTTGTTCAATTAATTAGACAAGATAATAGTGGAAAAGTAGTTGGTTGCTTTGGCAAACTAACAACACAAATTGATGGCAAATCAGTAACCATAACATCAATTGGAGATGTTGAACACGATCAAGGAAGCGACGGCATGAATGCTAAGCATGCTGAATCAGATGCATTCAAAAGATGTGCTATGAAAGTTGGTCTTGGATTACATCTTTGGGCTGGTGAAGAATATTATTTGGATAAAAAACTTAGTGAAGCTGAAGGAAAGAAAAATATAAAGTTACAATCTGCTTAACTTTGAATTTTTCCATCTCTTGATTCAATAAACATTGTTAAAGGACCATCGTTAATAAGTGAAACTTCCATTAAAGCTCCAAAGATACCTTGTTTAACGGTTAATCGGTTAGAAAATATCTCAACAACATCATCAATCATTTTTTTTGCAATCTCAGGATCTTGAGAATTTATAAATGATGGTCTATTTCCTTTTTGAATATTTCCACTTAATGTAAATTGGCTTACTAAAAGTATTTCTCCATTAGCATCAATTATTGATTTATTCATTTTTCCTTGTTCGTCAGGAAATATTCTCAAATTAATAATCTTGTTTGTTAGAGTTTCAATATCTTCTGGAGTATCACCTTTTTCAATACACCATAAAAGAAGATAGCCACCGCTAATTTCTGAAATTAAAGAGTTATCAACTTTCACTGATGCTGATTTAACTCTTTGCAAAACAACTTTCATAATATTCTATGATAATTATATGGGATTAGATAAAAAAACGATTGCAATGGCAAAAGAGCCGAATTATGCAACTTTAACGACGCTCTTTAAAAGCGGTGCCCCTCAAACACACGTAATGTGGGTTGATACAGATGGTGAAAATATTTTAATAAATACAGAGATCCACCGTAGAAAATATTTAAATGTAAAAGATGATCCAAGAGTCAATGTTATGATCTGGAAGCATGATAATGAGTTTAAATTTGTGGAAATTAGAGGAGAGGTAGTTGGTGAAATTACAGGTGAAGACGCTTTAAAAAATATTAATGATCTATCTCAGAAATATTGGAACAAACCATACCCTTTTGAAATTCAATCTGAAAGAATAATTTTAAAAATTAAAGCAGAAAGAGAATTCTTTTTTAATCTTAAAGATCAAGACTTTGAAGGTTTGTCATAATTGTAAAAACCTTCTCCTGTTTTTACACCCAATTTCCCATCTTTAACTTTTTCTTCTAGAAATTTTTTGGGTTTATCTTTTGGGTTTTTTGTCTCATTATAAATTTTAAGTTTTGAATAATAACTAATATCTAAGCCTGAGTAATCAGTTAATTCAAATGGTCCAAGTGGATGGTTCAATCCTTTCTTTATTGCCATGTCAATATCTTTGAAGTCGGCTATTCCCTCGTCATATAGCTCGTAGGCCTCATCAACTAACGCACCTAACATCCTGTTTACAATGAAGCCTGGTGTTTCTTTATTTAAAGTCACAACTGTTCTTCCCATTAATTTGCTCAGTTCTTTAGTCCTATCAACTACTTCTTTGCTAGTGGATTCTGGAAATGAAATTTCAATAAGATCCATTCTTAATGGAGGGTAAAAGAAGTGCATATTTATAAATCTCTCGGGATGTGTACAGTGTTGCGCAATTTCTGATGCAGCTATAAATGAACTGTTTGTTGCAAGAACAACATCCTCATCGAGTATGTTTGAAATCGTAGCAAAAATATCTTTTTTTACGTCAAATCTTTCAACGACAGCTTCAATTACAAATGTTTTATCATCTACTACTGTTTCAAGTGAATCATAAACTTTAAGATTTTGGTTAAAATTATCCAAGCTTTCTTTATTTATCAAGTCTTTAGAAACTAAATTTTCTATATTCTCTCTAGTAAAAACTAATTTGCTATCCAAATATTCTTTGTTGTTATCAAAGATACTTGTTTCATGACCTGACATTGCTGATAAAGCCGCAATCTGACTTCCCATTTGTCCACCACCGATAACTGCAACTTTTTCCATAATTATCTATGTTTATTAATTTCTCTTCTTGCTATTGATCTTAGATGAACTTCATCTGGTCCATCTGCAATTCTTAATACGCGAGCTCCTGCGGACATCCTTGCAAGTGGAGTATCTTGGGATAACCCCATTGCACCATGCGTTTGTATAGCTTTGTCGATGACGTAAGAAGCAGCCTCAACAACAGATACTTTTATAGATGAGATTTCTATTTTTGCTTCTTCTTTACCAACTGTATCGATTAGCCAAGCAGTTTTTAAAGTTAGCAATCTTGCTTCCTCTATTTTTATTCTTGAGCGAGCAATCCAATCTTGAATAACACCTTGTTCAGCTAATTTTTGACCAAATGTTTCTCTTTCAAGTGATCGGTCGATCATAAGAGATAATGCTCTCTCTGCCATTCCGATAGCCCTCATACAATGATGTATTCTTCCAGGCCCAAGCCTAGCTTGAGCTATTTTAAATCCCATTCCTTCTCCCCCAATGATGTTAGATTTTGGAACAACGACATTTTCAAATAAAAGCTCTGGATGTCCTGTGTATCCATCATCATATCCAAATACTTGCATTGGTCTGATTATCGATAGTCCCTCGCTATCCATAGGAACTAATACTTGGCTCTGCCTTTGGTATGGAGGACTATCTGGGTTTGTCACACCCATAAAAATACATATTTTTGCATTTGGATTTATTGCATTTGAAGTCCACCATTTACGACCATTAATTACATAATTGTCACCGTCACTGACAATTGAACTTCCTATGTTTGTAGCATCTGAGGAAGCTACATTTGGCTCAGTCATTGCAAAGCATGATCTTATTTCTCCTTCAAGAAGTGGTTCAAGCCATTGTTTTTTTTGTTCTGCTGTTCCAAACTCGGCTAAAATTTCCATATTTCCTGTATCAGGGGCAGAGCAATTAAATACTTCAGGAGCCCACCAATTATGACCTGTTATCTCAGCTAATGGTGCATAGTCAACATTTGATAATCCATATCCATATTCCTTGTCAGGTAGAAATAAATTCCACAAATTTTCACTCTTAGCTTTTGATTTAAGCTCATTTAATATTTCTGGAATATGCAATGGATCTCCTGAGTCAATAATTGCCTTCTCATAGAGCTCCTCATTTGGATAAATATGGTCAGCGAAAAAGGTTTTTAGCTTATCTTGTAATTCAAGTGATTCTTTAGAGAAATTAAAATCCATCATTCTTATTGTATCAATTTAAACTTCTGAACCAAAAAACTTTCATTAATATGTTGTTTGATGGACTTTTTTAGCGACAAACTAAAGAAATATATTTCTACAGTTGTAGATATTTCAGAAGATTTCAACTTTGAACAATTTAAAGTAGGAAGATCAAATATTACATTTAAAATTTTTGATGATTCAAATACATTTGTATTAAGACGGCCTCCATTTGGACTCAAATTAGAATCTGCACACAATATGGGTAGGGAATATAAAATATTAAAAGTTTTAAATCAAAATGGTTTAAGGGTTCCAAAACCATTCTATCTATATGACAAGAAGGAGTTATCTACAGATGATTTTTATATTATGGAATTTATTGAGGGTGATACGATAGCTAACGACAAAGTGGCAGAAAGCTATGACCAATCACAGAAAAAAACAATTACAGAATCATTCATTAAAGCTCTTACAGAAATACACAATTTTAATGTTATAAGTTCAGAATTAAGTGATTTAGGAAAACATGAGGATTACGTAGTAAGACAAATAAACAGATGGAATAAACAATTTCAATCTCAAAAAGTGAGAGAAATAAAAGAACTAGAAAGTGCAACTAATTTACTTCTTGATTATATTCCTCCACAACAAACTGTTGGAATAGTTCATGGAGATTACAGATTAGATAATGTTCGAGTAAAGGATAACAAAGTAGCAGCCGTACTGGATTGGGAACTCTGTACTTTGGGAGATCCACTTGCAGATATGGGAACAGTTATAGCATCTTGGAATACAAAGAAAGAAAAAGACTCACCATTTATATACTCTCCAACCCTGTCTGGCGGATTTCCCACACGTGAGGATGTAATTAAATTATATCTAAATAACTCAAATCTAGATTTAAAAGATATTGAATTTTACACAAGGTTATCTTATTGGAAACATGCAATGATAATGGAAGGGGTGTACATAAGATATTCCATGGGATCATATGGAAAAACAAATGAAAATGAAATAGAATCATTTAAGGACAGTACAATAAAGTTTGCAAATAAAGCTGCGAATAAAAATTTATTAGAGGAGATAACATGATGATTGTACCTGCAGAGGAAATGGAAAAATATATTGGTCAAGAGGTCGGTGTTTCAGACTGGTTCGAAATAAATCAAGATAGGATAAATCAATTTGCAGAAGGTACAAACGATCATCAATTTATTCATGTTGATGAAGAAATGGCTAAAAGTACTCCATGGGGAACTACAATAGCTCATGGATTCCTGACATTGAGTATGATAACTTATTTATCTGCCGACAACACTGTCATGCCAGAAAATATTCAAATGGCAATTAATTATGGACTTGATAAAGTTCGTTTCATGGAAGCTGTGCCAGTAAATAGCAAGATTAGAGGAAGATTTGTTTTGTCAGATGTCCAGTATAAAAAAGCTGGTAGATGGTTGGTAAAGCATACTGCTACAATTGAAATAGAGGGTAAAGATAAACCAGCAGCTATTGTTGAGCCTTTAACTTTATTTATAATTACAGAATAGAAGAAAGAAGACTAAAGATGAGAGAAGCAGTAATAGTATCAGCAGCAAGAACACCTATTGGAAAAGCTTATCGTGGAGCATACAACAAAACAGATGCTCCTACATTAGGTTCTTATTCAATCAAAGAAGCTGTTGAAAGAGCAAATGTTGATCCAAATGAAATAGAAGATGTCATTATGGGTTGTGCTCAACAACAAGGTTCACAAGCATTGAACATTGGAAGACTAAGTGGAATCGCAGCAGGATTACCAATTACTGTTCCAGGAATGACAATAGATAGACAGTGTTCATCTGGCCTAATGGCCATTGCTACTGGTGCAAAACAAATAATGACAGACAATATGAATGTTGTTGTTGCAGGCGGTGTTGAATCTATATCGTTGGTTCAAACTGCTGAATTGCGATTTGCTCCAGATCCAAATGTGGTAAAACTTGCTGATAACGCTTATATGCCTATGATCGAAACTGCTGATTTTGTTGCTGAAAAATATAATATTACAAGAGAATATCAGGATGAATATTCATTACAAAGTCAACAAAGAACTGCAGCTGCTCAAGAAGGTAACAAATTTGATGACGAAATTATTTCAACAACTACAACAAAAAGTGTCAAAAATAAAGAAACCGGGGAAGTTACTGATGAAGAGGTTGAATTAACAAAAGATGAGGGAAATAGACCAGAAACAAATTTAGAGGGTTTATCCTCTCTTCCTCCAGTTTATGGAGAAGGAAAGTTCATTACAGCTGGTAATGCTTCACAATTATCAGATGGTTCAGCTTCTGTTGTTTTAATGGAAGCAAGTGAAGCAGAAAAAAGAAACCTCGAACCACTTGGATATTATAGAGGTATGACTGTATCAGCATTAGCACCAGAGGAAATGGGAATAGGTCCTGTATACGCAGTTCCAGATTTATTAAACAAATTTAACTTAAAAATTGAAGATATAGACCTCTGGGAACTAAATGAAGCGTTTGCTGTTCAAACTTTATACTGTAGAGACGAGCTTGGTATTGACAACAGCATATATAACGTTAATGGTGGTTCAATATCAATAGGCCATCCCTATGGAATGACTGGTGCAAGAATGACGATGCATGCATTAATAGAGGGTAAAAGAAGAAACGCAAAATTCGTAGTTGTAACTATGTGTGTCGGTGGTGGTATGGGTGCAGCTGGTTTATTTGAAGTTATCTAAATTTTAAATTTGTAACTAAATTTAAAATCACAATCTTACAATTTATAATGTTGTATGGAAAAAATTCATACAAAAGCTGATTATCTAGATTCTCTTAAAAACAGAAACCTAACAATCTACTTAATGGGTGAGCTTGTAGAAGATCCATTGACACATCCAATAATAAAGCCAAGCATAGAAGCAATGGCTGAGACCTATGCTCTTGCTGAGAGAGAACCTGAATTAGCTTCTGCAATATCTCCTTATACCAATGAGCCAATTAATAGGTTTTTACACATTGCTGAAAATAATCAAGATTTATATCTACAAAACCAAATGCAAAGAAAGTTGGGACAATTAACTGGGACTTGTTTTCAAAGATGTGTTGGTATGGATGCATTCAACGCTCTTCATTCAGTAACTTACGAAATTGATGAAAAATACAAGACTGATTATCACAAAAAATTTATAAGTTTCTTAACAAAAATGCATGAATCCAATCTCGTTATTGGGGGCGCAATGACTGACGTCAAAGGTGATAGATCAAAGCCACCTCATCAACAGGCAGACCAAGATTTATATCTCAGAGTTGTAAAACGAGACAAAAAAGGTGTTTACGTTTCTGGAGCAAAAGCTCACCAGACAGGTTGTTTAAATTCCCATTGGATGGTCATCATGCCAACTTTAAGACTTACAGAAGATGATAAAGATTATGCAATAGTTGGAGCGCTACCAATCGAATCTGAAGGAATAACTTACATTTATGGGCGTCAATCATGTGACACAAGAAGTATGGAGCCTGGTGAATACGATGTTGGTAATAAATACTTTGCTGGCCAGGAAGCAATGGTAATTTTTGACAATGTATTTATTCCGAATGAATACATATTTATGAATGGTGAATACGATTTTGCAGCAATGTTGGTTGAACGATTTACATGCTACCACAGAAGATCTTATGTTTGTAAAGCTGGAGTGGGAGATGTAATGATTGGAGCAGCTGCAACTATTGCTGAATACAATGGAGTCGAAAACAAATCACATATCAGAGAAAAATTAGTTGAGATGAATAAATTAAATGAAACAATATACGCGACGGGAATTGCTTCATCATTACAAGGGAAAGAAACTAAAAGTGGAAACTTTATCAATGACGATTTACTGGCAAATGTTTGTAAGCAACATGTAACAAAAGAAACATATGAAATTGGAAGATTAGCACAAGATCTTGCGGGAGGATTGGTTGCTTCAATGCCCTCAGGAATTGACATTCACGAAAGTGACATGTCCCCAAATCTCAAAAAATACTTAAAAGGTAAAGAAGATATAAATACTGAAGATCGTGTCAAAATGTTGAGACTAATAGAAAATATGACTTTAGGAAGGAATGCTGTAGCTTATTTAACTGAGTCTATGCATGGAGCTGGATCCCCTCAAGCACAAAGAATCCAAATTTCAAGAAAAGTTGATATTGAAGAAAAGAAAAACTTTGCAAAAAAGTTGTCTGGAATCATTAAAAGAGAAGAGTAATGAAAGCTGTAGTTTGTACAACACTTGGTGAACCTAATCTCCTTGAAATTAAAGATAATCCTATCCCAGAACCCCAAAAAAATGAAGTATTAATAAAAGTTGAAGCTGCAGGTGTAAATTTTCCGGATGCACTGATGGTACAAGGAAAATATCAGATTGTTATGGACCCACCGTTTACGCCTGGAACAGAAGTTTGTGGGATTGTAGAAGGAATTGGAGAAGATGTTGAAATTAAGATTGGTACAAAAGTTATAGCTTTACCTCCAATGGGTGGTTTTGCAGAATATGTAAGTGTACATAAAAGCTTAGTTATACCGGTATCTGAAGCAGTAGATTCCTATGCTGGGGCAAGCTTACCAATAAACTATGGAACTTGTTATTACGCATTAAAAAGAAGAGCAAATATACAGAAGGGTGAAAGTTTACTTGTTCTTGGTGCTGCAGGAGGAATTGGAACTGCATCTATCCAATTGGCAAAAGTTATGGGTGTAAAGACAATATGTGCAGTTGGAAGTGATGAAAAAGAAGAATACGTAAAATCATTGGGTGCAGATCAAATTATACGATATGACCAAGTCGATTTAAAGGAAACAACAAAAGAGCTAACTAAGGGAAATGGTGTTGATGTGGTCATGGACCCAGTTGGTGGTAATGTGACTGAGCAAGCTTTGAGAGCTACAGCTTGGAATGGGAGGCTACTTGTAATTGGTTTTACAGATGGAAATATTCCGAGAATACCTCTTAATTTAACTTTGGTAAAAGGTGTTTCAATAGTTGGAGTTTGGTGGGGACGATGGACAACAACTTCACCAGAAGAAACAGCAGAAGATTTTGGGGAACTCTTAAGTTTTATTGAAAAAGGTGAATTAAATATTGAGCCAAAAAATATTCACACAATTGAAGAAACTCCCCTTGCATTAGAAAATTTCTTATCTCGTAAAAATATAGGAAAAACAGTTATTAGCTTTTAATTACTTCTTTGAAGATTCAAAATAAGGATTTGATCCAGATGCGTGATCAGTTGCATCAATAATATTACCTATCTCTGGTACTGCATCTCTTAATGCCTTTTCAATACCTTGTGTAAGAGTTACTTGTGCCATACCACATCCTTGACAACCACCACCAAGTCTAAGATATACATCTTGACCTTCTACTCCTACAAGACTTGCTTGACCACCGTGGGAAGCTATTGCAGGATTTATCTGACTCTCTAAAACTGTCTGTACTTTCTCTGCTAGCTCACCTGTAAGTTCAGGCATGTCTTCAGGATTGCCAAACATTGCTGGGCTTGGAGTGTTTGGATTATCCATTGTCAATCCAGGAGCGTCTGGATCGTCTGACATGTCTAGGCTTGCTCCGTTAAAATTATCAACATCTTTACTAGCAATGACTACGGAAAGTTCGCCAAATTCTATTCTTTTATCATCTGGTCTTGCCTGATCTAAGTCAAGGAAACTTAAGTCGTAAGTATATTGATTTCCTTGGACACCATCTATTTGCAGAAATAANGCATAATCTTTTTCACCTGGNTCTTGCTCTCTCAATTCAAGAATTTTNGNNACNGCGGTATCACCAATATTGAATTTAAATTCGTCAGTCATATACTTAATATTAGTAAGCTCAAGATATGTGTAAATAAATATGAAGAAACTATTACTTGTTATTCCAGAAAATAGCTANAAATCAAACGATTTTGTTACATCAGCTGAAAAACTAGATCTTGATTTCTTAGTAATTACAGATAGCCAGCAGGTTTCCGGTCAATTCTCAGATACAGTAATAATTCATAGTTTTGATGAGGAATTAGAGAATGATGTAAAAGAAAAACTTCAAGATGTAACTCATATACTTCCAGTAGACCATAGTGCTCTTAAATTTTCTGCATATCTCGTAGATTTACTGAAGGCTAAAGGTAATAACACTAAATCAATTAATANTGCGATGAANAAANTTGAATCAAGAAACATATTTAATTCAATATCNGAAATAAAAATTCAAAATGCAATCGTNAANANAATTGAAGATATAGANNTNTTTNTNAATGAAAATGGAACCTCTGTNTTAAAACCTATNTATGGCACAGCCAGTAAAAGTGTTATAAAANTTNANAGTNTTNAAGAAAACAAAGCTGAGGTGGAAAAATTAATGCAAGACTGTTCAGATCAGGATTTAATTATCGAAGAATTTGTCGATGGAAGTGAGTATGCATTAGAAGGAAATTTAATTAATTCTGAATTAAATAAAATAGTTATATTTGACAAGCCAATTAATTATAAAGAGCCTTATTTCGAAGAATCTATATATATTGCTCCAACAGAAATACCAGATAAAACTCAAAAAGAAATAGTTAATTTAATTGGAAAAGCTTGTAAAAAATTAGGTCTTGAAAATGGACCTGTACACGTTGAATTTAAAATACATAATAAGGAAATATTCATAATTGAGATAAATCCAAGAATGATTGGTGGTTTATGTTCAAGATGCTTAAGTTTTGGTTTGTTTAAAACTTCACTTGAAGAAATTGCACTTCACGCATTCTTAAATAATGAATTAAAGAGTATTGATCTACTCAGTAATTTTGTAGGGGTACTAATGATACCAACACCAATATCGGGAAAATTTATCTCGATCAATAAGAATGAACTTGAAAGTATACCTAATGTTTCTGGGGTTGAGATTACTGTATCTGAAAACTCAAATCTTTTAGAACCACCTTTTGGAGATAAATATTTAGGTTTTGTTTTTTCACAGGGAGATAGCAAAGAAAAAGTAATGGAGTCCCTAACTTTAGCTTTGGATTTAGCCAATCCGATTATCAAATAAAGTATGATAACCTTCAATAAAATATGAAAAATGCATTAATCATTAATGGTGGTGATAACACGACAAATAGAGATCAAATAGAGAAATTTGACTATATTGTCGCTGTTGATTCCGGAGCTGAACATGCTTACAAATTATTTTTGAAGCCTGATTTGATTATTGGCGATCTTGATTCCATAAGTACAAAAACATATGACAGAGTAAATAAAGATAGAATTGAGATTTTGGAGTATAAAAAAAATAAAGACTATACAGATTTTGAAATTGCATTAAGCCACATAATAGATTTAAAAATCAAAGATGTAACTGTAATCGGAGGTGAGTATGGTGATATTGATCACTTATTTGGATCATTGTTTGCTATTGCTAAATTACATACAGACCAAAATATTTTATGGCTTCACGGAGAACAGGAGATTCTATTTCCAGAATCTGAAAGCATAAAAATAGGTATAAACAATAAATTTAGTGTTTTACCATTTTCAGATTTAATAAACTTAAATATTACCGGAGCGGAATGGAATTTAGAAAATGAAAATATAGAGTTTGGGCAATCTAAAACGCTTCGAAACATTGCAAGAAATGAAAAAATAAATATATCAGTTTCTGATGGAAAGTTTTGTTTAATTATTTATAGTTAGGACCTAGGCAAATCTTTCCATGCCTTGTCTTTATCTAGCTTAGGTTCGCTAGGAAGACCAAGAACTCTTTCAGCAATGATATTTCTCATTATTTCAGATGTACCACCTTCTATAGAGTTCGCACGAGATCTTAAAAATAAACTTTGTGTATCTGTAAATCCATAAGAATCATTATCAAAATTTAATTCAGGTTGAGATAACTCATATCCTCTAGGAAATAACAATCCATCATTTCCTAACATTTCCATACCAAATTCATATGAAGATTTGTTAATTTCAGCCTCGTGAAGCTTACTGGTAGACCCTTCAGGACCAGGTGTTCCNTTCTCTCTCAATTCTGAAGCTCTCATGTTCGTAAGGCGAACAGCTTCTTGTTGAATCCATAACTCTACAAGTTTGTCCTTAACAACAGGATCATCTAAGTTTCGATCTTTCCAAAGTTGTACAAGGTGCCCTGGGGCTCCACTTCCTCTTTGTCTTACGTTACCACCAATAGCAACTCTTTCATTCATCAATATGGCTAGTGATACTCTCCATCCATCACCCACTTCTCCTAAAACGTTCTCTTTTGGGATTTTTACATCAGTAAAATAAACTTCATTGAACTCTGCTTCTCCAGTAATTTGTCTTAATGGCCTTACCTCGACTCCCTCAGATTCCATATCTACTATAAAAAATGTTAATCCACGGTGCTTTGGAACATCTGGATCTGTTCTTGTAACAAGTAAGCCCCATTTTGATAAGTGACCTAATGTAGTCCAAACTTTTTGACCATTAACTATGTAACCATCACCGTCATCTACTGCTTTTGTTGAAAGGCTTGCTAAATCTGAACCAGATCCTGGCTCAGAAAATAATTGACACCATATTTCATCAGCAGTGAACATGGGTCTTAGATATTTATCAATTTGCTCCTGAGTTCCATATTCCTTAATTGTTGGAGCGCCCATCCCAATACCAAGTAAATTAGCTATCCGGTTACTGGTTGAAATTCCTTCATTACGAAGGGTCTCATTCACAAGTAATTGAAACTTTGGATTTACGTTTAAACCACCAGAGCCTTCTGGAAAATGAACCCAAGCTAAACCTAAATCAAATTGTTTTCCCCAAAAATCCTTAATATCTTGATTTTCTTCTCTGAATGAAATTAATTCTTTGAGTCTATCTTTAACTAACTCTTCTGCATCAGCTGGTTTTGTTTCAATTTTTGCCATATTAAATTATACACTGATCACTCGTTAGAGCTATTTCCTTGTAAGGCTTTCATTATCAACATATTTTCTTCATCATTACTTAAAGGATAAGTTCCATCTGTAATAGTTCTTATCTCATCTATGTTATTGGCAATGTCTTCTGCCGTTGCTTGTTGGTTAACATAGCCTTCATGTGTAATTATCCCAATTCTTGCAAACCTACCTGCAGCAACCCCATATATTTCATGGGTTGGTTCACAAGCTTCAGATGCAAGATACGTAACTAATGGTGTGACAAGCTCAGGGGTCATGAATTTGCCAACATCTTCAGGGATAAGTCCTTCCGTCATCCTTGTGTAAGCAGTAGGAGCTATAACATTAACCTTAATATTGTATTTAGCTCCCTCAATTGCTAAGACATTAGTGAGACCAACTATACCCATTTTTGCTGCACCATAATTTGCTTGACCAAAATTTCCAAATAATCCTGATGGAGATGCAACATTTACAATTCTTCCATAGTTGTTTTCCTTCATTATTTTGAATGCAGGATGAGTCACATAAAATGTTCCTTTTAAATGTACATCAATAATCAACAAAAATTCTTCCTCTGTCATATTTGCAAAACTTCTATCTCTCAATATCCCGGCATTATTAATTACAGCGTCAACAGTCCCAAAATTATCTACTGCAGTTTGAACTATTGACTCTCCACCATCTTTTGAAGCAACAGAATCATAATTTGCAACAGCTTCTCCACCATTTTTAATAATTTCATTAACAACATCGTCAGCTGGGGAACTACCTGAACCAGAACCGTCAACAGCACCTCCGAGGTCATTTACTACAACTTTTGCACCTCTTTTGCCAAGCTCTAGCGCATATGCTTTACCTAATCCATTGCCAGCACCTGTAACAATTGCTACTCTGTTTTCAAAATTAACATCTGACATATTTAAGCCTCCTCATACATTGATTCAATTTCGTTTTTGTATCTCTCAGCAATAACATTTCTTTTTAATTTCAAAGTTGGTGTTAATTCACCACT
>FUFK010044608.1_pt1 | contig 78017 bp, 118 predicted proteins | sample 1021851 | NCBI WGS metagenome assembly FUFK01 (sample SAMEA51879418, study PRJEB19060) | metagenome | reverse complement strand
AATGTTTCTACTGTAAAGAAAAGACAGTAGCAAGACGATTACTTGGCTTTTATGTTGGTTCTACTGAACAAGTAAAATTGTGGGAATGTAGAGCCTGTAATTCCATTTGGTCGGAAAAAACAAATTGAGGGGGAGCGTATGCTCCCTCTCTTTTTTTTTGGATTTTTTCCAATGTTCAATTTTAAATTCGCTTATTACGAATTTTGTTGGCCTAAATGAGAGGATTAACTCATATTAGGTGAGACACACCTACATTCAATACCTCCTGCGACACGGTTTGAATGCAACGCAAAAGTTGGTGTTGTTGATTGAAATAATCAATCGCTTATAATCATGTGTCCCGTGATTAAAGGTGCTAAAACATCATTAACTCCCTGTAAGGTAACATGCTCAAATGGCGCTAATGTAATAACATTTGCGCTCGTAATTTTTGGGTGAGTGGTGTCATTCATGTTAATTGCAGGAGTCCCCGTAATTGTTATGGGATTTGTAAATATATTCTTAATATAAAGAATATTTCCAGAAGCAGGCGTAGGTAAAGCAACAGTATTTCCTAAAGCAGCCATATCGTGAATATACACAACGGTTTTTGTTCCTGTAATAACTGGTGATGCTGGATGAGCAACAACTTCATATGAAATGTTTTGATTAAAGGTAGATGCAATAGAACCTGCTGTTATGTCATTTGCAGTATTCCCTCCTCTTCCTGTGACAGTATCTAGTGTATCTGATTCTACACTTAATATTCCTGCTCCAATATCGCTTCTTACTTCCGTTCCAGTTCTAAAATCTACATTTCCTCCACTATCTAAAACTAAGAATTTATCTGTATCTGTTCCAGCATTAACTACGCTTCCTAAATTAACCGTTCCTGCAATTGAAGTAGCACCTAATCCATTTACTGAAAATACTTCAGTAAGTGTATCAGTTAAATCTCCATCAGCGTCATCATCAGTAACAATCTCAAATTTTTCATCAGCAGTATTATCTCCTAATACAAATCTAACATCAGCATCTGCTATTTTGTTATGGAAGGTTGTTTTAGTAGAAGTGCCTTCTATTGACATAGCCTCAGTATATGTCCCACTATTGCTATATCCAATAGATTGAGAATTTTCTGCTTTACTTATTGTTAAATACTGAACTGGCATTGGATTGCTACCATTATGGGTAACCATAGCAATAATTGTATCTCCGTGAGCATTACTCCCAGTTCTTTCCGTATATGGTGCAACTTTATCTTTAGCACTCGGACTTCTAATAACAATCGCATTGTCTTTATCAACGACAACTAAATGATAAGAATTTTCTCCAGCATCAGTTCTACCTAAAGTTAAATTAGGAACTGCGTTAATTGCGTGTCTTTTACCATCTCTAAAGATAACTCCTGCACCCACATCAATTTGGGTAGCACTATCAAAAGTAATGTCAAATCCACTAATTGCATAGTTTTGACCTAATCCTTGAGACAAAGATTTAATAATTCCAGTATGAGGAAAATCTTGACCATCTTCTATTTGATTAAATGTAGCCGTTGTGCTTTGACTGTAATAGTTAGGATTACTTACCATATTATTCTACCTCCAACAAAATAAACAGTTCTAATGTTTCTGTTGTAGAAAAAGGACCAACTCCATCAAAATTGGTTCTATATACCATATCACTTCCATCGAAAAGAGCAACTTCACGAATAACCTTTCCTTGAATACTAGTTCCTGCAACAGATACTTTTACCTCTATTACATTTAATGCTGAGTTTGTTATAACTAAACCCCCATTAGCCACATTAAGAGTTAAACCAAGAGGAACATCTAAAGCATTAGATACAGGGTTGGTAGAATTACCACCTAATCCTATATCGGCACTATCAAATAAGTTATCTTTAATGTGTGTTGCTACTAGTGTTTTTAATTTGTCTGTAATCATGCTAAATCCTCCTCTATTAAATCAGTAATTACGATTGCTCCGCCTGTAAAACCAAGTTGGCTATTTGAAGAGAAACCAAAGGCTGTTCCAAAACCGAGAGTCCTCGTAGCCCCCGACGCTTCTCTCTTACGCACCAACAATTTAAGTTCTTTGGTGTCTATTGTATTAATGAAGTTAAACGATATTTCATTTGAAGAAAGGGAATCACTTCTTAATGCCGATTTTGTGTCTTTAGAAGAAATCAATAGTTCTGAAAAAATGTCAGATAAATCTTTAGTGTATCGTCCAAGTTGTAGTTTAATAAGGCCACTTAACTGATGTTCCATTTCTAATATAACATATTCAGACATTTCAATGTTTTCTCTAGGAATAAAAACATTAATAATATCTCCTACTCTAAGTTGATTTATTCCTTTATTTTGCATTGTGAAAGAAAGTTTAGTATTAAATGATGTGTGGGCTCTAAGAAGATTAACTGCTTTAGAATCTACTTCTTCTTGGGTAATCAATGTATTATCTACAACTTCTAAACTTTTTCTTCCTACTTTTTGAATAGAGCGAATATCCTTTCTATTTGCTTTGTGTGCTTGACCAAAAACCATAATATCATTAAAGAAATCAAAAACAGTATCAGTCTTATCAAAGTCACTTATCAAATATTCTTCGCTATCATCTATTGTAATATTTGTTCGTATTGAACTATCATCTTGAGAAATAACCTTAAAGTCATCATTTTCTTCAATTATTTTCATGCTTTTTCTTTCTGTAATGAAACGAAGGGCGGAATATAAATCAGAACCTTGAAAATTAGGAGTCATAAAAATAGGGGCGGCACTATCTGATATTTCAAAAGAAATTTCTTCTCTTGCTAGAAGTTCATTAATTAAGTCTTCGCCTTCTAAGCCAACAGAAACAGTTGTTCCTATACAAGCCCTATTTGGCCGTATTTTTAATTCTTCGGTTGAAGATATAGTAAAAGTTTCCGACACAGAAACCACTCCTTTACCATTGAATCCTTCAGATAAAACTAAAGCACAGAAATTATTAGCATCAATAGAAGTTAATTGTATTTTCTTTTTGTTATCCCCATCAGAAAAAAACATGTTGTATTCGCCATTTGGTAAATTTGTAGTCATAAAGTTTCTAGCATCTTTTAATACTAATCCATCATCTGTTGATTGTTTGTCAGTATCAACTATGACGAACATGGATAAAACACCCTCATTGGCGTTTGTTCCTCCACCTTCTGCACTTTTTCCGTGTCTTGCAGTATAGTCTTGTTCCGTAGAATATGTTCTTTCTTCATTGTGAATCTTAGTATAAGAAGAACTTAAGGTATTCAAATGAATTTTATTAGGGAAAAAATCAAAAAGACAGGTTTCATTTGGTTGCAGTATTCTATATTCCGTATCGTTAATTAAATCAATATCAGTAACTAAATGGTGCATATCCGAATTAGATGAAGAAACTTCATGAGAAATAACATAAACCAATTCTCCTAATGTGGGTCTAACATTGTCCATTCTTTTTGAAGAAAGAACAGACCCATCTGAAAAACCTGTTCCTCCAAGAGTAGTTCCTTCTTCTGGAACTAAATAACAACCAGTTAAATCTAGCAATTTAAGAAATTGGTTTCCGCTTGTCGCATCAGGAGTAAAATTATATTTTCTAACATTTCCATTTGAACTTTTAATGGTATTAAAAGATAAAGTGCCGCAACACAATCTTGGTTTAAATACCATATAACTTCCATCAACAGAATATGGAGAACTAGTATCATAACTATCAGATGAATCTCCAGAATTTCTAAATTGAGCATAATGAGAGTCGGATGTAATACCTAAATATTTTCTAAAAGTGCTATATTCAAATGATATTGTATTTTTAAGTGCTTGACTTGTAGCACCTTTTTCTATTGGGCTATCGCCTCCATCTTCTATTTGAAATCTATCTAAAGAAACGCAAAGCATTCCATAATACATAGAAGCGTTAATATGGCTAAGAGCATTCGTTATACCCAACAAATCAGTTGAATCTGACGCATCTACATTTGTAAAATCTGTCTGCAAAAACATTAGTGGTAGAATTATCTCTTGGTCAGTTTGATGTGGAAAATTTGTGTCTCCAGTAAAGACTTTTACAAAATCAATGGCTGCTGTTCCATAAGTGCTGCCTTCAGGAATAATAGCACCCTTAAGAGGGTGTAGTGTGCTATTTTGAATAATAGAGTCTTTTTCTGCCCTACCTTGCAAAGTTAGAACTTCAGTATTTACTTTAATAGCATCTGTTGGTAATGCACCATTTTTTGTAAGATTTATTGAAGAAGCAGTAAGTTGAAAATCTTTCTTTGTTCCTCCTTGTGTTAAACCAACCGTTCCTATTTTTTGCCCAGTTGAAAGGTCAAAAAGTTCATCACCGTCTGCAAGAGTTTGAGTATCATCAAAGGTAATGATTGGCTTTCCACCACTACTATATGTAATGGTGTCAATACTTCCTCCACCTGCTAGTGCAGTAATATTGAAACCTCTAACTGCACTAAACGCCTGTTTTGTTAGATTTTTAAGTATAGGTTTTTCTGGATTTACTTTATTAAACATAAAATCAACACAAACTTCAGTTAATCTCATCAATCCAAATCTCTTTAAACTACTTAATGAAATATTATCTTGAAACCCTAAAGTTTGAAAATTACTATCTTTTAACAACAGTCGGTTGGCTTCTTTTATTGAACCGTCATTTTCTTTATTATTTTCCATAAGAAATAAATTATAATTATTTACAGTTATATTACTATTAAAAATACTATCCTTTCTTACAGAAGAATAAGGCAATATATCTCCGACAGAATATAAAAATAGCCTAGAAGCAGAATCGTCCTCTTGGCCATATTGTTTTTCCAAAAATGCAGAAAATCCCGTTTTAGGTAAATTTATTGTTTTATCTCTATGTATTCTAGTGTCGTTTGATTTTGAACCAAATGGAGTAGTGTTTCCTCTTAAATCTAAAGGCATTGTTCTATATGATGAGTCTGTTTTATCATATTCTATTAAATTATCACTTGCAATATTAGGCTTAAATTGATAATTTGTTGTATAGTAATTTAATTTAGATTTATTGTCATAAGAATTAGAAATAATTGTATCAACAGTAACCTGATTTAATTGACCACTATCACTTGAAAAAGAGCCAGTTGCTAAACTATTTGCCTTGTAATAAGGCTGTCCGTGTTTAGCGTTATAATCAGCACTCCCATTAATACTTTCTAAATTAAGAGGTAAAACACCCAAAGTTGTGCTTGTTTTTGGATGAGTAAGAATATTGATTTTTCCTCCCCATAAATGCTGTCCATTTACAAATATTAAATCATTGGTTTTTCTTTGTGCAACATATAGTTTTTCACCGACTGTGAAGGCATGAACTGACCTATCAAAGTATATTTTTTGTCTATGCGTATTTGTTCCATCTGACACTTGGAAACTATCAATTAACTGTGCTTTAATTTTACCAACAAATGTTTTTGTTCCTGATGTGGCAGAAGAGCCTGAATCTCCAACAAAAATAATATCGTCTCTTTTTAAAGTATATGTAGAAAAATTTGTAGTGACGAAACCATCAAATGTAGTGGAACTAGAAGAAACTACATTCACTTCTCCTGCATCTGTAAAAGTAAAATCATCCTGAGAATAATAGTAGTCTGTTTTTCTACCTAAAGTAACAGGAATATATGGCGCTAACTCTATTTCTGTATTATTGTCTTTTTTTGTAGTAGAAACTACTTCAAAGTCAATTAGAGTATTTACAGTATCAAAGGTTGATTCTCCTGCGCTTCCGTGTTCATCTTTTAATAATGTTTGAAAGGCAAAATCATTTGAAATAGAAGAGGGCTTATTTATAGGATAGCCTATTGCCCCTTGTTCCGCATTAACACTTGTTGAAACTAATGGGCCTTCCTCTAAACCACTTGACATTGTTATTTTATTTCCTGATGTAAAAATTAAACCCTTATTTGCTGCGCCTGTGAGAGAGGTTGGGGCATTCGTAGCCAAATGGGAAGAACCGAGAGCCTTTGAAAGAATATAATTTTTCTCAACATCAACATATATTTTTTCTGCATTGGCTTCAGTTAATGCTGGAGTAAAGGTAATTGTTAGGGGGTCGCCAGTAGCAGTCAATATTTCCCCAATATATCCATTAATGGTAAATATCTTATCACCTACTGATGGGACTATATCAAAATCAGAAACGGCAACGCCTGTTGCTAAACTTTCAAGACCTAGAGTAATATTGAAAGTAGTTGAATCAATTTGAGACAATTTGTTATATGGGCTATTTGAAGAATAAATTATATCTTCACTAAATAAAAAGTTTGAATTTATGATAGGAGAAATTAGTTTACTAAAATTATCTCTTCCTTGAATCTCTACAATCGTTTGTCCATTTTCTTTTTTACTTTCTATATTTTCTATTTTTCCATTAAACCTTTCAATAAAAATTTGATACTGTCCTTTAGCAAAACTTAAAGGATTAGAATTATAAGAATCTCCACTAAATGATAAAGTAATCATTCCTTTTACTGCATCACAAGCAGTAATTGTAGCAAATCTTTCATTATGATTTAATGATGTAAAAGCGACATACATCTTGCTAAACCTACCATTTATGAGGTGAGTATCAAGCATAAGTGTGCCATCTTTTGCGTTATATGCTCGCCTATGAAGCACATCTCCGCTTGTCGGGGTCGTTGCCTGTGCAGTAAAAACAGCGTCGTTCTCGCCTCTTGCATAGGGTTCTGTATCGCTTTGAAAGGTAATCTCCTGTGTCCTTCCAGAAAGGCTTCCAAAAGATGCAACAATTAAAATTTTATCTCCTATTTTAACCTCATCTCCTTCATTTAAAACAGTATTTAAATTATAATCAGTATCAAACGAAAAAACAGCATTTGAAGTTTTTGAACTGTATGTCGCTGTTAATGGGAAAAAGGCATTCAAGTCTCCTCTATGTATGTTATGTCTCACCCTGTAAGGAGTAAAATCACTAATCTTCTTGGTAATAATTCTAGCACTATCAAGAACTGATGTTTCAGAAAAACCTCCTTTGCCATCAATACTTTCTGTGTTATTATGCTCATATACATTGTATAGAATATTTGCTTTTGTTGGGGAAAAATCGTAATGTAGGTATCTAGTTGGGCCAGTATAAGTGGGTGTGCTTAATAAATCATCACTAATTCTTCTAGCATTAGGAAACATAGCATTATAGTCATTAGTATCAGCAGTAATTGTAGCCCCTTCATTTGTTGTTATTGAATCGCCTTGAGTTATAGTATCATCTAATCCTCTTAATTTATCTGTTAAAGTTACTCTATGAGAAAATTTACTATAATCAATAATTGTTTTTCCAAAGTCTTGAACTGTTCTAAAAACAACAGCATCAGTAGTGTCAAATGTTAAAGTTGCTGAAGAAAAATTACTTTTTTGCATACAATAATATTTAGTATTGTGGTCTAACTGATTTTTCTTATCTAGCAAATCGTTAAAGAAATAAAATAAAGGTCTAGCACAAACTAAGTTTTCATTTAAAGATAATCCACCGCCTCCCTTATCTACATAGATTCCTCCTGAAAAAGCCACAATATTTGTATTTGTCTTAGCATGGCCCTTGATAATATGAAATTGTGTTCCTTTTGATATTTCATTTCCTAATTTGGGTTCAAACTCAAAAGAATCCCCAGCAGTATCTTCTGCTGAAACTTTAGTTATTCTAGCAAAGTGGTGTTGCTTATCATCTCTAGCATGAATTAAAACAAAATAGTAATATGTTTCAAAATCTCCAGGATTAAATTGAAATCCAGTAGTAGTTAAAGCATCATAACATTTAATTCTAAATCCTTTTGTTGTTGCTAAGGTTTCTTCGGGAACTGCCCCTGTAATTGATGAGGCTGAAAATGTGCTTTCGCCATCTGTCGCAACAGCAGTATAAAGCATTTGAATAGGTGAAACAGAACTATCCGAAAATTTTGGATTTGTTGGTGCATCAGATTTTGCACTTGAGGGGCTTAAATCAACAACCATTATTCATCAATCTCCTCAAATCTTAAATAAAGAACAGTATTATTAAAATTAGGCATTAGATTATTTATTGCATTAAATTGTGTTTTTCTGATATTCATGATACTTAATTCATGTAATTCTCCCATAAACTGATTATTGGTTTTGGCTGAGTCTGCTCCTTCTGTTCCCTGACCATTTGCGCCAATATAAAAATCTTCTGCGGCCATTGAAAATGAATCTGTTTGAGTATGGTTCGCTCTCTTGATTAATCTACCATTGAAGAAAATAAGTATCTCTTTAGTTGAATTATCCCATGCACACGCAATATGATGTGTATTATTGATATAACTTGGCTCAAAAAATTTATCATGGACATATAAATCAGTATTTACCCCAATTGCAGGAGAAGGGGCGGCTTTTAGAGTTAATGCGCTAGATGTGGCACTTTGGCTAAATCCAATAGAAGTAAAGGTAAATCCATCTCTTTTGAATATTTCTTTATCCTGAAATGATATTCCAACAAAATCGTTAGGATTTCCACCGCTTATATTGTAAGCATTACTTACATTAATCAAAGAACTGGTTTTTCCAATAAGACGATACTGTGCTTTTCCGTCCACATTAAATCCTGTTAAATCATTATCTCCGCCAGTCCACTCATCAGCAGCATAAGAATATTGTCCTCCTAAATTGGGAACAATGACTTCATCAGTTGTAAAATATTCCATAGCGGCCGTTCCTAGTTTTATTCCCACTTTTATTTTATATCTTGCAGGATTATTGAAATTATGCGTTGTATTGTTGAGTAAACTAATTTGTAAATTAGTGCTATGAAAAATACGCATTTCGTGTGTTCCTCTATCATCCTTATCCATGTATTTATGGCTTTCATAATTGCTTTCAGTTGCGAGAGCATTCAATCCATTCTGTATCTTTTTACTTCCTGAAATATATGCTTTATCATTTCCCGAAGGATTATTGTCTGTAAATCCTGATGGAAACTCATTTCCCGTTGCACCATAAAAACCATAACCATTTATTTCATATGGTGTTAGAACACATTCAAAGGTAAAATTTTTGTCTAAATCCCATAAACCATAGGGAAGGCCAGTTCCTAAAGATGCAATATTATCTGTATAACTCAAAGTTAAAAAACCATTACACATAATTGGAAAAACAAGCGAGCGTTGTTTTCCTGTAAAAATAGCATATGCCATGATATAACCTCAAGGTAAAATTAAAGCGACAACAAAATCTAAATTAAAACTAATATCTACGCTTTCTGAACTTAGTTCAAAATTAAAATTTTGAATAAACCCTTTTAGTGCTTCGGAATTTTCCGATGTAGGGAATGGCTGAGAACCGCCAACGCTGATATTATCAAGAGCATTCGGGTCGCCTCTTGCTCTAAAGGTAAATGGAATATTTTCAGTTAATGTTCCATTAGTTGTTATTGAAGCGTCTGCCGCCTTTCCTCTATCAACATAATTTTCATTTACTTTAGAGGGTATTAAAACAACTAATTCATTAATAGCCTGATATTCAGCAAGACCAGTTGAATCAACACCCGAAGCAATTAACTGAGCGACTTCCTGTGCAGTAAAATCTAATAGTGTTGCTGGCCCTTCTTCGGGAGTATGGCTTCTTTTAAGTTGAGTTTCATTAATAAATCCGCTAAGAGAAATTCTTTTGCTTGACATTCCCAAATCTAAAGCGGCTGTTTGGGATTCTCCTGTTGCTAAACCACTTAAAGGTATAGGAAAGGCAGGAATCTGTTTATCAACAGAAATGCTTACAGAAGTTACATTTAAAGGAATAGTATCAATACTACTGTCTGTTCCAGCAAATGTTTGTAGTTTTAAATAAACTGTATTTGACATTTTATCACCGTAATGTGTTTGAAGATGTGCTTCTATTAATCTTTGAACTTATCATTCTACCAATTTCATCTGCCATTCTTCGCATTTCTGCTTTAGAGGAGTCTTTTGCGTTAATTGTGATATTAAAATTATTGACTGTTCCTCCTGAGCCTCTAACTAATTTCTTAGATTCTGTGTTTGAAATGACATTTGAACCCCTATTACCAACTAAAATTTCTGGACCTCTTTCTCCAACTAAAGTCAAAGGAGTGTTTATTTTTCCTCCGTCTGCCTTTTTGCCAAAAAGTTTCTCTTTTATTTTCTTAAATGCTTTAACCACAGCAACAGCAACAGCCGCTACGATTATAAAAGGCAATTGTATCGGTAATAGACTAATAATAAACATTAGTCCTGCAATAGTTATTGCTAGAACAATAATATCTCCAATTTTTGACATAAGGCTTCTTTCAGAATTTGTTATCCATGCTACGAATTTACCCCATAAAACATAGCCAACCGAAGCAACCAAAGAAAGCGCACCGAAGAAAATAGTTCCAACAAGCCCCAAAAGGAATTGACCAACACCCAAAAGCGCACCAACCACCCCTTCTAATATTTGGTCTATATCACCAGAAAATATCCCAGTAATGATTTGAAGAACAGAATCAATTGTTTTCATAATACCTTTAAGAGCAAAACTTACCATAGGTATTAATATTTTTGAAGCCATACTAAAGAATTCCTTAAACTTTTCAGCATTATTTGTAAAGAACTTCTTAATTACAGTAAAGGCAATCCCGAAAAGGATTAGATACATTGAAGCCATGAATATAAATCTACCTACGGATAAGACCACCTTAGCGACCTTAGCGAAACCTTTTTGAAAAATATTTCCGTTTTCTGCTAAATCATCTAAGTATTCATTTATTGCTTCAAGCCTTTTAGTCATTCTTTCATTGAGAGCAATACCCGCTTTTCCAAATCGTGAATTAGAAATTTGTTTTGCAATAAATCCGCCCTGTTTTTTAATTCTCTTTTCAACCTCTTTTCTCTCTTTTACCAACTCTTCTTTTATTCCTTCAAGATATTCCAACGCTTCTCTCGCTGATTCTTTTTGAGCGTCACTTGCAGTAGAACTTGAGATTATTCCTTCTTCTGCTGCAATATCCGCTTCAACTTCAGACACTCGCGTATCAAGTTCTCCTTTTCTTCCCTTGAGTCTAGCAAAGGCTTTTTTGTCTAAAGTTCCCGCAAATAATGTTTTAGTTAATATATTACCTGTTCCTTCAGCATCAGCCCTTATGCTTCTTATACCTGCACCAACGACATTTAAAGATGAAGCGAATTTATTTACAATTCTAAAAGTTCCAGGCGGTAAAAACCCATACATGATTCTTCTAACAGTTCCTACTTCAACACCAAAAACCTTTAATTCTTCTCTTGATGAAGTTAAAAACTGAGCAAGATATTCTGCTTTTGTTCCACCTTCTTCTAAATACCTAGACATTCCTTCAAAGAAAGGCAACTTTCTGTCGCCTGTTTCTTTTCTATACTTTTCAATTGCTTTTCCAAGTAATCTACTTCTAGTATCTAAAGCACTTATAGCCTCATCTTCTTTTGTTATAAATCCTTCATATTTATTTTTAAGATTTTCAAATGCTTTAGCCCTGTCTTTTTCTTCTTGTATTAATTTAGCAGCATCTTGCTGATTTGACTGTTGTTGTTTTAATGCTTTATTTATTTTCTTAATTGATTTTTGAATAGCATTATTAGATTCTAGCATATCTTTTTTGAGTTCTTCATTAGCAGTTGATATTTCTTTAATCTTAGTAATAGTTTCTTGTCTTTTTACTTCTGTTGCTGTTTCTTGCTCAACTAGTTTTGTATTTAATTTTCCCATTGTTTCAACCATATGTTTCATACCATTTTCGGTAAGCAGGTATGCTTTGGTTGCTTCAACATGTAAATTAGTATAAGTGCTTTCTAATTGCTTAATAGCCTGCTTTGTTGTCTGATGATTTTCATTAAGAACCTCAAGTCGCGTATTAATCATAGCGACTCTTGTTGCCATTTTTGAATAATCATCATCGGCCAAAGTATCACTTTCCTTTCTTTGCCTTTTCTATTTCTTCGGCTTCTAATTCATTTTGTATATTAACCATCATCATTAAATCTGCTACTAAACTGCTAGGCATTTTATAGACCTCTAAAGGACTAATGCCCAACGCTTTAGAAAGCGTATAGACGATAATGAGAGAAACATCTTGTGGTTGTATTTTACCACCTTTTAACGCTCCCCTCAATCTTCGTTTTTTTCTTCATCCCCTGACATTGAATCAAATGGGTTGGGTAAAATATCTTTTAGTTGATTACCAACATAAGTATTTAATCTGAGAATATCAATCGCTGAAAGACTAGGTTCAGTCTTTGTAATAAAATTTTCAACCATGTATTTAAACATGGCATTCAAATCTAAATCCATCTGTTGCGTTCTGGTATTAATTTTCATAACGCTATTAATGGCTTTATCAACCTCAAGCCATGTGGGTTCTTTTACCCAGACTTTAAGGTATTCTTCTTTTTCGGGTGCTACACGAATATAGTGTAGCGTAGGCTCGCTTAGTGCAAAAAGCACACTTTTATCTGATACAACTTTTTTGTTCAACATATTCTCCACCTTCTAACCAACAAACAAACAAACGGTGTTGGTGGAATATTATTCTGTTAATTTAGATTTAACTGGTTCTTCTTTAACCTCTTTCTTCTTAGACTTCTTTTTCTTAGAGGCTTCAAGTCTCTCTCTAATTAAATGGCCTTTTTCTGATTTTGAAACCATTTAATCACCCCTGTAAAATCCAATGTGTTTTAACTGTGCATGAGTTTAATGTTCTTGGCATTACAGTTCCTTCTACTGTAATTGGGCCTTTATCATCAGGAATAGTAAAGTTTGAAGAACTTAAGAAATAATCTTGGAACTTCATCAAAATTTGTTCACCGTTTGCTTTATCAAATTGTAAGGTAAGTAAAGTAGCCGCAGTATTGTCTACTTCCGTTTGATTCAATAATTCTTCAAACAATTTATCATCAGTTACCATAGCAGTAAAAGAAATTTCATAAGTTCTTTGTGCTGGAATTGCTTCTTTAATTGATTTATTACCGACACCGATGAACCTTTTGTCTTGAAGGTTGTTGTTGATAGTCAAAGTAAGATTTGTAACTTTCAAAAACTGTTGTCCAAATATGCTAAATAGTCCACTTGAAAAGAAGAAAGGCTCTAAAAATTCAGCATCCTTATCTGTTGTGCTTGAGTCATTGGCTTGCTCAAAGTTGAACAATTGACGATTATCGGTGATACCTGCTCTTGCTTCGTAGTCCTCATCTTGCTCTAATTTATGGACTGCTCTTGAATTTAAATCAAGAGTCATCTTAACTTCTTCATTCTCATTAGCCGTCATCGTTAATGTATTAACTCGGTTTCCTCTAGCAATACGAACAAAAGTAGTGTCTTCCGAAGCACCGAGAGTAGTATTCGTAGTTAATGTGCTAGACTTAGCCATTGTTTGTTCTAATGCAAAGGAAGGTAATTTTTCTCCATTTGCTTCTTCAAATTTGTAAGTAATTGGGTTTGTTAAAGCAGTTGCAGTAGTGGTCGTTCTATTGACTAATTCTGAAGTTGCCGCAGTATCAAATCCATGAAGAAGAGGTGGAAGTAAGGTATCTGATGCTCTCGCTGTTTTGTAAAAAATCGGGCCTTGTTCTAAAAATGTAGTAATTGTGTGTTCTCCAGTAGCATTAGATGATTCAAGATAAACATGCCGCCTATCATCAACAGTAGGAGTTCCATGAGCATTTAATAAATCAACAGGCGCACGACCCGAAGGATTTCCAAAAGTAGCAGTAATTTCTGTGCATTTTCCTAAAGCATAATATAAGAAAGCACCATGATTTGCGACAATATTAAGATTTGCCGCACCTGCGGTTTCAATGCCTTTATATTGATAAGTATAGTTTCTTGAACCGCCAAGAGACAAATTTAATTGTTTCATCTCTACCTCAACATCAGGGAAGGTAGCACTTTCAAGAATACCTAACCAATTATCAGCATTGAGTCTTTTTGTGGTAGAACTCTTTTCACCAACACAGGGCGCACCATATCCTCTAATATGAATAAAATCACCAGAAACAATCGTTCTTGGGTCAGGACTTAAAGTAATATCATTATCAGTATTACTGGTGATAGTATGGGTAGAAATAACAGTTGTTGGTGCGCCTGTTGCATATAATTCAACAATACAACCTACATATAGATTATTAACCATCAAAAAATGATTCGCCCAATCAGTATGGACTTTTACTGTATTTGTGTTTGCGGCGTTATCTCCGCTTCCTGTGCTATTACTATGGTCAAGTGGAATATACAAATCCACTTCAGGAATCATAGTTAAACTGGCTTGGCTTCCTAAAAATATATCTTCTGCACTCATGTTATTTCTCCCCCTTACCTAACAAACTTACTAGGGAATAGATAATGCGAACCTTTTTGCTTCTAAATTGACTTTATATCCGAATAAACGCTTGGCTCTATCATTTGATTCGCTTCTTGAACCAACAAATAATTGATTGAACTTTGAACCATCACTTGCAGTATAACCAGTTCGTTTGCTCTCAAGAACCCTACGAAGCACCAAGTATATAGCCCTTAGCCTGTCTTTTCCGTGTGAGGCATCTGCTCCGCCTCGCTCGTCGTGCAACACCCGAATATGAAGGGTAAAAGAATAAGTTTCATTTCTTACATCATAATGAATTGTTGGGTATGTAATTGATTGTGAATCTTCAAAAACAACAATTGTTGCGGGCGTTCTACTTAAATCAACACGAACACCTTTATTAGCAGATAATGTTCTAATATCAATAAAGTCTGGTATAACAGCGTGGTCAGCACTAATTACTCCTTCACTAACAAGAGCAGTAGCATTAGAGGACCAATTATTTGATAATAAATCTAAGAGAAGAGAGACTTCATCAATAATAATACCTCCTCATTTAATTGTTTTTCTACTTCTTTTTGAAACTCTTCTAATGCAAATTTCATTACTTCTTCATCACTAAAACTAATATCAATTCCTAGTGATTCAGATAATTCTTGCATCACCAATTGTCTTTCTTTTTGGATATTAACTAATTCATTAAACTTGGAAAGGTCAATTTCAATAGCCATAATAATCAATCCAAGAAATACACAAGGTCGCCTTTTCCTTTCAAAATATCCATAGCCTCTTTACGAAGAATATCATATTTTTCTTTGGTAGAAATATTACCACCCGATTCCGTAATTAAAATACTTTGGTCATCATGGCGAATAATTTCTGATGCTGCTAATTTTGTTGTTGCTTCGTGAATAGCAGAAGGAACTCTATTATCACCAGCGATATATGAAACAATAACTGAATTATTTCTATGATAAGGATAATCTTTCAAAAAGAAAATACGGCCTTCTTCATTAATTGTCCAGTAATCACCAAGTCTTCTTAAGTCTTCTTTGTCTGTAAATGCATCTAATGTGCAAACAGTCGGAATTTCACTAGTAGTAGTAAAGGTTAAGGTATTTGTTCCGCTTCCCGATGCTGCTCCACTTAACACTACATTTGTTGCATCAGTAATTGAAGCGATAGTAATTGTCCCTGTAATACCTGTTCCGCTAACAGTCATACCTACGGCTAATTTAGACGAATCAGCAACAGTAAGAGCCGTTGATGTATTTACAGTCGTGCATGACTGTTTTATTGTTGCCTTGAGGACACAATCTGCCCCATCATCCCCCGAAAGTAGGGATGAGAAGAGGATTTGCTTCCCATTTGACTTGGCCTTTGCCGCATAGAAAAAGTCTGAAATGGATAAATTAGAAGAAGTGAGGCTTTTTGGCGCAGTTGCACCAGTAAACTGAGACATTGAAGGAAATGATTCGTTTACCAAAGAGATGATTTCTTCGTTGGTTGTTTTGATACCAAAGGTATTATTGAATTCATCGTTTGCTAAATTAGTCAAATCATTTTCTGCAAGCATTTCAAAAGACACACCGCTATTTGGCAATTGAAGAATAATAGAATTTAAGTCTCTAAAATTATCAAGCAGGGTTATTTTTGCTTGAGCCGATGCAATTTCAATATACTGGCTTCCCTGCCACAAAAGTAAAGAAACAATCTTTCTTACTTTCATTTTGGCTAATTGCACAAAACCAACATGACCACCATAATATGCCTTATGTGGCAGGTGAGAAAATTCAAAGTTATGATACTCGTCCTTCGTGATAATTGGACGGTATGAACGCTTTACCTTGTCATCTATGATTCCCTCCACCCTTTTGATAATTGACCCGACTTGAGCCAATGTAGGGAAGGTTGAAGCCGAAAAAGCGGGAACTTGGAGTAAATTGGCAACCTCAGTAGCATTTGTGTAAAAACCCCGACCTTGAGAATAATCAGGATTAATTTCTGTAAAATCGCTTGGCGAGATTGTTGTTCCCATTTTAGACACCAATCATTCTCTTTAACTTTCTAACATTCTTTTTGATTTTATTTGAATAAGCAACCATACTTCTATTTTGCCTTGAACGAGAACCGCTTAAGTTATATTCGCCATGCTTAATGACTTCAAATTCTAATTCAACAAAGGCTTTTCTAAAAGCATCTTCAATATCATTTAATCTAAGAGTTTCACTTCCAAAGGTTTCTTCGCCAAATTCAGCAGAATCTTTTGTTCCTCTAACACCAGTTTCTCCAACCTCATAAACTCTAATCTCGGACTTGTAATTATCTTTTTCTTCTTTTGGCAGTTTAGCATATTCTTCTTCAGAAATAAAGACAGGGTTTCCATCCTCGTCTTTTTCTGTTTTATGGCTAAATGCTCTTTTAGATTGTTCATCAATCATTTGTTGGGTTAATGGCTTTCCATCCTTACCCATTGTTCTTAAATCATCGGTTGCAGTAGCAAAGTCTCTATATGTTGGTTGAGTTTTCTTTTTGGTCTTGATATTGCCATAAACTTTAAAAGAATATACTTCATCGGGAATGATTAAGAATGGTCTAAAGACTCTCATAATAACCTTTTTGACTGCTTCATCTTCAAAGAATCCCTCAATTGTTCCTTTCCCCTCTCCTTGAAACTTAAGTCTTGCTTGCTTATCCGATTCACCTTTAGGGGAATAATTAAAAGTATAGTATTTATCTTTGATTTGAATAATGTTTTCATCTCTCATTTCATCAGTTCTACTCAAATCATCTATTGCTTCTTGAACTAAAAAGTTATTTATTTCTGCATCAGGATTAGATGTAATTTCAATCTTATCTCCAACAGATTCAAATTCTCCATCTTCATTTAATTCGGCTTCAATAACATAATCGTCTTTTTCGGACTCTCCTTTTAATGCATCAATAAAAGAGTCAGGAACATCAAAGGCATAATCAATTACTTCTTTTCCAATTTTAAACTTTTGATTAGAAGAACGATAGGATGCTTCTTGACCAGTTGTTTCTAAGATAAAATCTGCTTTTACAGTTTCTAAATCACTATAATCAAATGCAGGAATTTTGGCCTCAATGTGTGCTTTAAGTCCACTCGTTTGAGGCTGATGAGCATAAGCAAACCTATCATTGAGTTTCTTATGTTCTCTAAATTTAATATCGTAATTAACAATAGGTTTATCACCATATGCTGAAAAGAAATCTTCAAAGTCAAAGTCAGGAAGTTTGGTCTTACCGCCACGAATAAAAGAAACATCTGTTCCTTTCAATCTTCCAAGAACCCTTGCATTAGTAATGTCTTTAACCTTTTTATCTTCAATAAAGGAAAGATTTGCTTCATTAGGAGTTTTATCTCTCTTACGAGAAAACCCTTTCCAAGCATCAGTATCTCTTTCTAAGATTGGTTTTAGTGGTTCATTAAGAACTTTTTCTAAAATTTTGGTTAATTCGCTTTTTAGTGCCGCACTATTTGGCTCGCTATCTTCTACGCTTTCAACGGCCTTTCTCATTTTGCGACGAAATTCTTTATCGCCATTAAGAACATAGTCTTTCATTTGTGTTTCAATGAAAGAGGCTGAACGAGGTAGGCTAAGTGTTTGCTTACCCCAATTGAAATTAACCACTTATTTCACCTCACATTAACCATTTTGCCCAAGCCGCACCTTTTTGGATTGCTGCACCTAAATGTAATCCGCTTGAAGGAGGCTCATAACTCATTTGACCTTGAGCATCAATCCAATAAGGACGACCATATCCGTCTGTTCCCGAAGGGGGAATAGGATAACCTGAACCATTGTTTATAGCATTGTTCATTTGATTAAATTGCTGAGTATTTCCAGTAACATTGGCTAAAGCCATTCCTGCTGATGGTTGTTGTCCTCCACCACTAAAGCCCTGTGATTCAAGATATTGTTGCTTAGCCATCTTTCTTTGCATAATAACTTCGCTATTGATGGCCGATTGTAATAACTTTTGAATATCTAAATCAATGTTTTCTTGAGTAATTCTTTCGTATTCACGAAGAGCATCTCTATTGACAGTAAGGCTGCTACCATTAGAATCAAAATTTAACTTAGCCAACATTTGAGAAACTACTCTTTCAACAACATCTTCCATTAACTTTTCAAGAGCAATCAAGAATTGTTCTCCATGATATTGAAAGAACTCTTCAACATGATTTTCTTGTAATGAAAGTAAATTATTCACCGTTTTAAACTGTGTATCGCTTTGTGCTTGAACTGCTCCTAAAACAGTCTTGTTGCTTGTTCCAAATACCATATTTATGCCTCCTTAACTAATTCTTCTTTTGCCTCTTCTTGCGGTAATTCATTTTGTGCTTGAACATTGTGCTTAAGCATCAAATGATTGAGTCTTTCTGTCATAATATTTATTTCAGTAATTAAACGAATGACCTCATCGGTAGCCGTCTTTGAATCTCCTAAAGCGGGTGGGGTTATAAACCATCCTGCTGATGTAAGGCTCATAACATCTTCTTTGCTTAAATTCTTAATTGGGCCACTCTTAAGCATTTTGGGCATTCGTGGTTTGAAGGCACTAAATTCAAGTCCATGCTTATCTGCAAGAATTTGTTGTTGTAGCATTTCTAATTGCACATACATAGAAGCGTGTTTAGGACAATAAGTTCCCATTAAGGGTCGTCCTTTTACTACCCCATCTAAAGGCATAGGTGGACGCATATAATCTCCTTGTTCCCAAATATGATGGAAACCACAGACAACACACCTGTCTTTAAGATTAAATTTTTTTCCATACTTAATACCTAAAAACTTCTTTGGTTCTGCTTTTAACACCAATTTAAGTTCTTTCAGTTGAGTCTTCGGCTTATATGAAATAAACTTGTATTCTTGCACAACACCGCTTGCTCTTGCCTGTTGAAGTGGCGTGAGGGCAGGATTAAATTGTTGTGGTGCATTTTGTCCTATAATGTTGTTTTGATACATAATAATCAATAGTCCTTTATCATTGTAGTAATTCCTCTATAAACCATTTCAGGGTCAGATTTTGCAGATACAATGTATTTAAAACACGGTATTCCTTTATCGTTTAACTTTCTCATGCCGTATTTGAATGGTTCAAAAATTTCATGTTTATCTATTTCTTGGCCTTCTGCTAATGGATATTTTTTCCCCCAAATATCATATTTATTTGCCCAAATGCCTATTGCCATTGGATAATCAGAATCCCTTTTCTTTTTTCCATTGGACCATGTGTTTGAAATTATTGAATCAACTAAAAATTTCCATGCTAATTGATGGTCTAAATTAATTTCATTATCTAAATGTCGGTGGTCAATCATAAAAATAATATATTTTACTCTTCGGTTTTGCATATCCCTTTCCCATTCTTTCCAGTAAATTGCTTCTCCACCAATATCTGCACTTCTTACTGTATGTGAGTTTCCATCAATTTTAACATTTTTTCTCGTTGCTCTATGTCGTCCAACTGTTCTTTCATTAATTTGCGGAACTTCTCCTCTCGTTCTTAATTGATGACTTAATGTTGTTTTACCAACCATTGTTGCTCCATAAACTCCAAAATTAATAGCGTGAACTTTTTTATAGAATCCTATAATCGCTTCACCTACAAGAATAGCAAATCCCGTCATTAAGGACATTAATGCCCCCACCCATTGAGAAGGTTATCAAATAGCCAACCCATGATATTAATATCAAAAACACCTAAAATGTTTCCGATTAAAAATGCTGAAAGCGTAGAGCAAGAAGCCCAAAAAAGCATTCGCATCTTCAAAAAGAAAATGTCTGCTGAATGCGCTCTTTGCTGATTATAGGCATAATCTGAATCAGAAAAGCCCATTATGTCGCCAAAGACCATTCTTTCACCGCCTATTGTAGTGCGGCTAAGAACTCATTACCAACGCTATTCTCTTCTTCCTGCTGAACAGGTTGATAAAAGGTAGTATTGTATTGCTTTGCGCTTTCACGCATCTTTTGTCTTTGTTGTTCATCCCTAGCCTTTCTTTCCCAGTATGCCGCAATTTTACGGTCTAAGAGCCAAAGTTCAATTCTATCATTGAGGGATAAATCAAAAATGGCTTTCATAACCATGATTGCCCCAATTGTTCCTAAACCAAATAGAACAGAATGGGCTAATGGGCCATATGGAAAATTCATTCCAAATGCCGCATATGCCCAAACATTTGTTCCACTTAATGCGCCAACAAATAGAATTGTCATAATTAGACGAGTATCTTGACTTAATGCTGCCATTTAAACACCTCAAGCAAAGTGAACAAAAGTATTTGCATTTCCGCTAGTCTCTTCATAAAAAAGTCCAACAGAACAAATAACACCATGCATATCAAATTCAATCTGTTGAACAGCCGCACCATCCAAATTAAAGCGGGCTAATTCTTTACCCGTATTATCTGTTCCATCAAATACCTTAACTTGACACGGTGCGCCACTATCGTTATTGACATGAATAGAAATTAATTTACATTTTCCTGTAAATACTTGCGTATTTGCCGTTAAAAGACCACTACTTCTGCAACTTGGCATGATTCATCACTCTCGCTCAAACAGTCTATGAGGTATCACCCTCTTAACCCTATCGCTAGGATTATTCAGTCAAAGACGACTTTTTGCTCTTAGCAGGGCTTCTCTTGGTTTTTGGCTTAGGAGGGAGAAGATATGCACACAGTTTTTCATGTGTGTCAAAATCCTGTCCTAAAGCCCTACCTAAACGAGTTAAGCGAGCAGGTTCTAATTGCTTCAATTCTTTTCTTTCGCTTTCTGCAAAAGAAATATCAAGACAATTATCACCTAAATATCGCAAAGCGTCTTGAGCAGGAACATCTAAAGAAATGCCCCTACTCAAGACTTCGCCATTAACCATGAGGGTTCTTGACCTAGAACCTTTGGATAGTTTAATTGTTGCCAATTAAACCACCTCAAATTAAGCCCCAAACACGAATCCTAATTTCACCGATGTTGTCAGTATTGCTTGCAGCAGGCGCATGAATCTGAAATCTATCTTGACTTGCAGTATTAACATATTTACCGCCATTTGATGCACCCGAAAGAATTTCAGGAGCAATCATAGAAACTGCATATCCTCCACTAATTGTATCAACGGAAAGACCAGTTACACAAACACATGAAATGCTTGATAGTCCCAAAGAAGAGGCTAAAATCTCTTCACCATTAGCAGTATATGAAGTAATATCAACAAAAGCATCAACGACATATTCATCACCAACCACTTTAGGTTTAGTATAGCCCTTATGGTCGGCAATTAAAGTAACAGTATGTGTCAATTAAATCACCTCAAAGGAGATTGGTAATCTTTCCTTGACCCTTGAAGTAAGAACAACCAGTTTCAGCCATTGTGCGGTAAAGAGCCTTGTTTCCAAGATTGCCAACACCGAATGGGTTTCCGTTGCTGATACCATCCTCAAAGTATTGGGTTGGCTTCATAACAGACAACCACAAATGGTCAGTATCAAGGAAAAGCATATCGCTGATTTGACTTGAGTTATTACCAGTAGAAGGCATAGCAGCAACAGGAATCAAAGGAATGTCGTAGTAAGTAGAAACACGGAATCCGACTTCAGCACCCTTAACACCACGAACACCGTTCACAGTAGGGACAATTTCCTTTCTATCCATGAAACGCTCTTGAGCCTGTAATAAGTCAGAAAGCGTTTGAAGCGTATCATATCCAGTAAGAATAACCTTTGGAGAACCACCCGCAACACGGAGTCTGCGAACCATATCGTTAATAACGGTAAGCGTCAATTGTCGTGCTTCTGCGGAAAGGTAGCCATCACCGAAAGAAACTTCTGCATCCAAATACTCGTTGCCTGATGCACTTCGGAGTTTTCCGTAAATAGTGTCAATTTGTTGGTCAGTAGCAGAATCAACAAGGTTTCCACCAGCATTGGCAGCCAATTCATCAATTTCTGCGGAACTGCTAACAATCTTGTAAAGCGAAGTGTAGCCTCTATCAATGGCGTTGAGCGTGGTATATGCCGTAGTTGGAGAATAGTTCTCCAAAGGCATAACAAGCATTTGATTCTGAACTTCAGCGTGATGCTTACCCATATCTTCTCTTAATTGAGCACGAATATCGCCAATACCATCATCAATTTGAGCCATTTCCATAGCAAGTTCGCTGAAAGCGAATTGATGAGCAATAATCTTTGGACTGGTAAAGAGCGTATCATACTCAGGAGCAATTGAAATCAAACCATCCGTGTTTGAATCTAAAGAGGCGTTTTCAGGAACACCACCGATTCGGTCAGCACGAAGGGAATCATCACCATACAAAGAGTCAGAAAGAGCCGTATTGGAGGCTTTGGTAATATCAAGGAAATTACCAGCACCGCCAGCAGGACGCTTCTTGAGGATTCTCCAACCACTTGAAGAATAAGGACGCTTTGAAATAACAGACAATGCGTTGCATTCTCGGTTTAACATAGACCAGACCTTTTGGCCGTAAATCTTGTTGTAAAGGTTTGCGTTAATACCCGTTGGGTCGCTTAATGAACCATCGTGAGCGACATGAATGCCACTAACCGTTCCTGCGGCTTTTAGCAATTGATTGCTAATATGCCCAGTAGCGTTTGTTCCGTAGGTCTGTGCTTCTAAATCTGCAATTGTGTTAATATATCCAACCATCTTAAATCACCTCAAAGGTTTCCTCCAACCATCTTATGAATGTCAGCCCAATCCATTTCGGCTAATTCATCCATTGTAGGGAGTTTGATAGCGGCTTCTTCTTGAGCCTTAATGATGTTGTCTCTTTCAGTCGTCAAAGACTTTCGGAGGGAAGCAAACTCATTCTTAAGAGAAGCAATTTCGCTTTGTGCATCATATTGCGACTTTGCGAGAATGTTCTCTCTTTGAGAAGTTTCAGCCTTGAAACGAGCCTCAAACTGCTTTTGGAGGTTGTCGTAAGCCAACTTNTCCAATTGCTCTTGTCGGAAAGCCTCGTAAGCCTTCTCAATGTTTCCAACAGACAAATCAAGGGTTTCAAGTTCATCGTTGTTAAATGCCTTAACTACTGGCAAATCAGATGCTCTTGGCTTTCCGTTGTCAATAACGATTCTATCGGCAGGTTCGCCAATTTCAACACCTGCCCCATCAACGGTAGGAACATAGGCTTTGGCTTCATCATCCATGTATTCGCCCATGCCTTTTTCATCCATCATCTTTTCATCGTCCATGTTTTCTTCATCGTCCATGTATTCGCCCATGCCCGCTTCTTTGTCGTCCATAGCCTTATCTTTCATGTCCATGTTTTCTTCTTCTTCCTTTCTTAGCATATTGACTTCTTCCATAAGAGCGTCAAGTTCCGCTAATGCTTTTTCAATTTTGGTCATATTTTTCACCTTTTTTATTTTTTCTTGCTTTAAAATGTCAAACTTTGCTTCTGGATTAATTCCTTTTTCACAAATAGTGACTTCATGTAATTCTAACTTTGAAATTTCGTTGTATTGTCCAAATTCATCNTTGGTTTTCTTTACTTTTTCTAAAGCCTGTCCTCCAATACTGAAACTTCTTAATGAACCTTTTCTAATGCCACGATTAATTTCTTTGGCTTTTTCTATATCATCCCTTAATTTGATAACTACGAAGAATCCAACATCATCTACTTCTGTTTTAAACAATCTTCCTGATTTGTCTCGGTATGATTCTACTACTTCTCCGACTTGAACATTTGAATGGTTTGTCATTACATTTCTAAACTTTGGGTTCTCCATGTATTTATTTACCGCTTCTTTAAGGGCTTTGAGTGTGATTAAATCATTTTGCTTATCAACGATTTCAATGCTTGCATATCCTCCAATCATTAAATCGTCTTGGCTTTTGAGAATCCTGAAATCTGAAGTGTTGTTCCGCATCACCATAGAAGGCATTCTTCTCAACCCCAACTAACAATTAACCAGTATATAAAGAACAACCTATTCTTCGGTAGGAAGGGGTAATTTGTTATACCTATCTTCATAAATGTTCCATTTTCCTTCGTCTCCTTCCTTATCAGCAGGAGTTTGTTTGAATCCAGTCCATGCAAGCCACATTTTATTTCCATCAACATCTAAGACCCTATAATGCATTTTTGTTTCAAACTTATTGCCTTCTAAGAAATACTCATGGTAGCCATCCCTTTGAATGCCTAATCTTATTTTTCCTGAATCAACAACCTTTCCTTTAGTTACTGTCTTTGCTACTTCTGCTGGATATTTACCAGCAGCCCCGAATAAATCAAACATCTCTTCTTCGTTTTCAATATCAATTGTCCAGAACATATTTTCTGTCTTTAGTTTAATTGCTAAAGTTAAGTTATCATCTTCTCTAGCATATAATTTAAATTCCCCTTCTCTTAATTCAGGAGGTGTTTTATATTCTCCTTCAACAGCCTTAATATCTTCTTTCTTGATTTCTTCTTCCTGCATGATTTTATCATCATCAGCAGAAATTTTTCCATCTTTTTCACTAATGCCGTCTCTAAGAACTATCCACTTCTTTAACTTCTTTACATCTGATTCAAGAACATCTTCGTATAAATCTTTATGTTCTTTCACTAAAAAGTTATGTAGTTCTTTAGGAGTTTTATCTCCCTTTTCTTTTAAGTGCTGGAAAGAAGCCACAGTCAAATCACTTTGTTTAGACTTCATAATATCAATCGCTTGTTGTTTCCACATATCTAAATCCATTGTGGCATTCTTAGACATTAAATTATCTTCTTCATACCCATAAATAGTAAAGCCATCTAAGTCATATTTGATAATTACATTGGCTTCTCCATGAATATGGTCTGTTATTTTAACACCTTTTGTGAATGCCTCAACATTATAATTCAAAGACTTCTTAGTGTCTTGAGAAAGTAATTCTAATGTAACTAATTTATCAGGGTGTTCTACTTCAGGTATCTCAATAGGTTTCGCTGAGAATAAACTAAAGCCATCACCTTTCTTTTTGACTTCATCCACCTTTACTCGGATAATTTCTCCAATATCAACTGAAATTTTTGTATTCAATGCTTTGCCTACATTTAAATAATATCTTTTATCTATTTCAGTAGCCCCAGTCATTTCTTCATCAACTGGCCCAACACCAACAGTATAAGAATAAAGATTACTTCTTGTCTTTTTCTTATCCAGAACAATAACATCTAAATCAACAAATTTCTTTAATTTAATCCATTTAGGATTTTTCTTCGTTCCGATGTAATATGTTGAAGTAGAGTCTTTGATAACTACTCCTTCAGATGTAGGAATTTCCATCATTTCTTCGGCATACTTTTCAATATCTTTTAAGTTATCTGCTTGACGGGTATCTTTCTTTGATGGATAAGCAATTGCTTCTCCTGATTTAGCAGAATAATTGTTAAATAAAATTGTCATTCTACTTTCTAATTCTTCATCTGCCAATGTTTGTGCTTCATGCCGAATAATATCAAAGACATGACACTTTAATTTAGCCTCTTTATATTTNTCTTTAAAAACATGAGCGATAGTATCTGCTCTATGAAGTGGTTCATCTTCATCAAACAAAACCAATTCACCATCTAATATGCAATCACCATATTCTTTCTTTTTTAATTCATCAACCTGTTCTTTACATTTACTAGAAATATCTTTACCATTATAAGAATAAATAGTAACCTTATTATCAATTTTATGTAATTGCACTCTCATGCCATCATACTTTTCTTGAACATACCAATTACCACTAAAGCCTTTTAATTCCTCAATGTCCTTTACTTCAAAAATTCTATACATTGGTTTATTAGGAACAATAAATTGAGAAATAGATTTTTTCTCATCATTAGGAACAGACTTCTCTACTCCATCAATATCTTTCAATTCTTTCCAATCTTTCTCTTCGTTCTTAGAAAAGAAAATTAGTTCTAACATATCCATAGCAGCCTTTACTTTGGATTCAACCTTCTTTGAGTCTTTTCCATCCCCGTAATGCTCAATAATATAGAGGGCTATGTCGTCCGATTCTAGGTCAAGACCCTTAAGACCCTCCGTAATCGTGTCGGGTTGCATCCCTTTAACGCTGTAAATGTCAGCAGATAGGGCTTTATCGTCATCCCTTAACGCATAATGCACGAATTTGACCATGCTTTCGGGATTATCCAGTAATTCTTCAAGAACACCGTCCTTGAACATGGATGCGAAAGGGTCGGCAACGATAGAAGAGGAATAGCGAAGCAGTTTCACTTTTTCATACAGTTCTTTCGCTTGTCTTGAAGTAGGGTCTTTGGTGTCTTTATCTTCTAAATCCTTCTCATCAATGAAGTTTCGCATTTCTTTACCTGCGGCATCTGATTCTTCATATGATTCAGTAATCATATCTACGGCTTTACGCCAACGACCCGAATATTCTGTTGGGTCGTGAATGGCAGATAAATAGGCTACTCTTGTCTTTTCAAATAGACGAAGAATTTCTTGGGAAGGTTGCTTATCCTTCTCAATAGAAGCCAATTTCATACGAATCATCTATTTCTTTCGTATTCAGGGTCTAATGTTTCTCCCGAATATTCCGAACCGTAAAACTTCGTTTGTTCAGGAACTTGGGATAATTCCTTTTCAAGAGCCGCTAACTTTTGGTTAATCTCAACCATTTTATCCATGATTGCAGGTTGCTCACTAATCTTGGCTTCTTTGATTTGCTTAGCCATACCAGTAAGCATAGCACTAAGACCATCAATTTGACTAATCAAATTGACTCTCTTTTCATCATCTAAGAAAGGATTAGTTTCGTAATCTTCAGGCAGAATGTTCTTTAACAACATGACCATTTTAGTAATTTCTCCTGCATAAGCATGAAGAGTAGCAGGGCCATCATTTGATTCAGCCTTGTAGTTATAATTTTCAGCCTTTGGTCGCTTCAATTTAACTGCTTCCGATTCATCATCCATAGGATTTCTGTTGTTATCCATCAATGATTGATAAAGCATTTCTTTGGCTTCTCTTGCCTTTTGAATCATAAGGCTAATTTTTCGTTCTTCTCTTGTAACTCTCTCAGGCATTTAAATCACTCCATCTTTGAAACCATCTTATGAATTTCAGACCAATCCATGCTTGAAACATCAGTAGTAGGTAATGAATCAATACCACCAACTGTATTATCCATAGCAGGAGTAGGACTTTGAGAAACAACCAAACCAGCCTTCATTAAAAGGCTATCTTTTGCATAAATAGTTTTTTCTAATGCTTCAACCTTAGCGGTTAAAGCCTTAATTATTTCCAATACATCTTTATTAATGCTTTCTTCTGTCATAATATCACATTCCATGCTTTTCTTTGCATTTTTCTCTTCCTTGCTTATATTCTTCTTCGGACATTCTGCCCATTTCAAATTTTCTCATTAAGCGGTCAATACAAGCAAGATAACTTTGAGCGTCTAAACTGCTTCCTCTCATGGGCTTTCTTCTGCTTCCGCCTTTAAATCCCATAGCACTCATTCCTTTTGCCTTTGAAACAGAATTACAGTCATTACAACCACAACCGCCCGCTTTTAGAATTAATTTCCAACTCACTTCTTTTCCTCTCCTTTTCCAGTAGGGTGGACTAAATCTCTTAATTGTCTGTAAAGAAGTTCATACTCTTTACGAAGTTTGGTAGCAGTAGCCACTATATCAATGTTCCTTTCATCCATTGACTTCATTTTCTTATTTAACTTCTTNTCTGATTTAATTAATTCTAATTCTTTAAGAGTAGAAATCAATTCACCCAGTTTAGTAAAGTCTTGACCAAAAAATTCGGTTGGTTCAGCCGCTTGAAGAGTTTTCTTTAATTTCTTTCTTCCTTTGGCATCTAAAGAATCAAGAAGTTTCTTGGGTCTTTTTTTCTCTTCTTTGAGAACAAAATCTTCTCCCTCTCCATAATAGTCCCATGTCATTCTTCTCCCTCCACACTAGCAAGGCTCTTTAAATCTTCAACAATGCCTCCTAATTCATTTGACTTTTCTTGATACTTTTCAGATGCATTCTCAAAGTCGGTCATTTTAGCAGCATTAAGAGTAGGGAATCCTTCAAAGAAACCATCAACCACCCTAACATCAGGGTTCTCCATCATAAATTCAGTAAAGCCTTGAGTAATTTCTCCTTCTGATTCACGGGTAATTTTAGCCATTTTATTGGAGTATCTTCTTAAATAAGATAATAGGTTGATTCCTTTTGTCAATTTTTTCTTAACAGGAGTAGAAGGCTCTAAGTCTCTAAACATTCCTAAAAATTTTCCAAATTCTTTAATGTTTTCATCTTGGTCAAAAACATCAATGTCTGTCTTTAATCTCTCAAGTTTCCTCTTTTCTTGAGCGATTTCCTTTTCTAATTCTTGAGTAGCCTCTCTTACATACTTTTCTTTATTGTCTTTAATGTCATTAAAAGTATTCATTAAGGTTTTAATATCTTTTACTTTTCCTGAACCAATAACTCTTTTAAGAGAATTGTTTAACTTCTGTAATTTTCTACCAACGATTTTATCCTTGTCTTTAAGAATCTTTTCTAATTCCTCAATCTTTCCTTCAAGGAATAACTTAGTAGTCATAATCTGTCTATTGTTAGTTTGAACAGCATTAACTTTTCTTAATGCTCTTTCATATTCAACATTCGTTCCTAATTGAACATCTTTCTTCTTGGCTCTTTCCATCATGGATAGCCTTTCTCTTTTGACTCTTCTTCTATCAACGAGATTTCTTGGTTTTCTTCCATATTTTTGAGTATGTAGCAATTCAAAGACCTTTAAGAAATCAATAGGTTCTTTTCCTTCAACTGGGAATTCTAAATTCAAAATACCTTTGATAATCTGGAATATACCTTCGGCATTAATATCTTTACCTGTTCTTTCTTCTGTTCTTTGTGTTCTACTTAAGTTAAATTTCTTTCCAGTTAAAACACCATTAACTAAGAGTTTGTCATATTTATTATTTAAATAATTAGGGTCTTTCTTAATCATTGTTAATGTAGTGAGTAATTTACTAGATTTAGCAGCAGTAGCACCTAACTTAAGATAATCTTTCATAGCACCTCTAATAACAGTTTTACCATCAACGACTTGAATATTTGCATTTTGAGCAATATCTAAGAGAATGTCTTTTTGATAATCCAGTTCAGATAATTCTTTGTAAGCATCTTTTTCTTCGGATTGTCTACCAATTCTTGAACCAAAGGCTTCTTCTTCTAATCTTGCTTCTCTTTCTTCTTCGGCAGAATAGACTTCTTCTTCGGTTGTTAAATCAGATTCGCCTTCTTCAAGACTTCTTCTTTCATCTTCCCGTCTTTCTTCCTCTTCTTCATTTTTAGCAATAGTGATGTATTTACGATACTCAATCATATTTCGGGGAGTAAGGTTATTCAATAAAGAAGCCTTAATCAAAGAGACACTAGCCCCTTCATCAATTAATGAAGAAGTCTCTTCATCTAAATTAGCCTTTCTTAAAACATTCATCAAAGACTTATCTTTGGCTAATTCATAATACATTTAATCACCTCAAAAAGGAATGTTTTCTTTCTTTCCTCTCTTCTTAGAGGGTAATAAAATAACATCGGGATTATCTGCCGAAGAAGGTAAAGCCTTATGAGAAGTATCTGTTGGTAATCCAACAGACATATCTCGGTTCTTCTTTACCTTATTATTTTCTTGTGCAGTTAAAGCCTTAATTTTGGCTAATTCTTTCGTCAATCTTCTTTGCTTTTGGTGTAAATCTTCGCTCATACCTTTTCCTCCAATGTTCCCATTGTTCTTTCTAAAATGCCAATAAGGTCTTCCTTTGACATAGAACCAATTCTTTCCATAACCATATCCATTAAATCAGTTCTGGTCATTTCAGCCAATTCATCCATTTCTTCTTCAAAGATAGAATCAAAAGTGGGTTCATCCATTCTTCCAGAAGCAGGGGAAGGTTTTCCTCCTGCTACCTTAATAGGGGGTTTTCTTCTTTCAGGACTTCTACTTCTTCTTTCGGGGTCAAGTTCCCGAATAGGTCTTACCCTTGCCTTTATGATGTTTTCCCAATTATTCATATTAACCAACTCTCCTTTCTGTTCTTCTATCATTGTTTTGATTTCCAGCGTCTAACGGCAATCCCGACATTCGCTTATCGGGTGCTACGCTCATGGAGGGTTTATTTCTTGTGGTCGCAGGATTCTCCTGTGGCTTACTTGCGCCTTGTAGAGCCTGTTCTTGCATCTGCCCCATTTGTGAAGCATCAATGTTTGTTCCTGCATAGGGGTCAGTTTCAGTCTTTTCTTCTCCTTCTGCTTGTCCTTCAGGAGATGCTTCGGGTTCAGGCTTCTTAAAAGTAAATTGACCATCTTCATCCATATCAACTTCAAATCCTAAATTCTTTGTTGATGCTGCAATATTGACTTCAATTTCACGCTTACGAAGAACAGCAATTTCATCCTCCTCTTCGCTTGGAGGTAGTTTTAAATTCCAATCTGTAATACCAAATTGTTTTACAAGGAATGGGAAAACATAATTATTATAGACAGTTTGTGCTTTTTGGACTGCTCTATTCGTTACAAGGATTTGCATACCTTCATTGTTTAATCCACCGCTTGTAGTATTATCAGCCATGAATACTTTACTTACGCCATAGAATGCTGATATTCTATCCCTTAAATCATCCTTTACAGAAACATAATCCATTTCTTTTAGGCTATCCATGAACTTAATCCACTCAACCGCACCCTTTCCTCCTTCGGCTTCAATTCCCATAACTGGAATAAAATGCGGGTCGGCTTCCATCTTTTCTTTTACTGAACGCCAAAAGGAACGCATTGAATCCATATTTCTAGTTTGAACTGCAAGTAATCCTCTTGGCATTCGGCTCTTAGTATATGATTGATTAACATAGTTTTCCATAGCAATAAGAGTCATAATGTTGTTAAATAAAGTAATAACTGGAGACATACCATAGAGACGAGAAGGACTGTATTTACTAAAATGCAACACTTCTCCTTTCAAGAAGTGCTGGTCATCTCCATTTACTCTATTTACATAGTGAATAGGAAATAAATGACTATTACAAATCTCACACTTTTCATGTGGGTCTTTGTGAATAACACCACGATGATTTACACAAGTAAAACCTTTTGTCCCTCTTTGTCCATTCTCATCGCTATAAATAAACATAGTTACTGGGTCGCCACGATAAACTTCTTTGATGCGATGCATTCTAATTTTACCATTACCATCAATAAAATATTCTTTAACGAGAACAATATAAGCATCATCCATAATGTTTAAATCATCTTCAAGTTCCTGTAATACATCAATAAATAACTGCTCAGATTTATTAACATATCCTTCAATAAACTTTTCAGCGTATTCTAATTGTTTTACATCAGGAATTTTAAGGTCAGCACTTCCACAACGAGAACATTCTTGAACTGGTCTTTTGTGTTCTTTGCCGCAATTATTACATCGTGCTTCATATGCCTTTTCCCAAAAATACCCTCTTCTAAATACTTCTTGCTTTAATTGAGTAATACAGGTTCTTGCAATAACTGATTGATTAACGATATTGTAGATGATTGGACCAGTCATCATGTGATTGGTTTCTCTTTCTTGAATACCCATGTTGTAGACTTTTCTATCAGCAGGTTTAGGAGTTTGTCTCCTAAACAGGTTAGTGATACTAAATCTTCTTTTCTCTTCAACCATGAATCACACCCCCTGTTTTAATCCTACGCTATCCTTGCCTATCAACGCTTCGGTCATGGTTGGCCGCTATCCTCAATGTCATATCTTTCGTTGCTTGAACGGAGCATTTCCTCTAAAATGCCCTTTAAATAAGTAGGTCTACTCTCAGGGCGTTTAAATCCTAACTTTAAATAGTAAATGACCATCTTCTGATTAATTGACGCTAAGTTAGTGTATCTAACATACTTTTTTCTATCTCTCGGCAATTCATCATTTAAAATACCATCTTTAAGTTGTTTCCAACTCATTCTTCCTTTGATAATCACCATGCTTGCCCCCAATATATAGCAAATTCTGTTTGACAAGTTATACACTTATCGCTCGGTCTAACAGCCTTTTTACATTTACGACAGACAGTAGCATAACGAATACGCTTTGGCAATCTCTTTCTTACTTGGTGCTTAAAAACATCATAATGACGACGAGGCATTAGCAATTCCACCTTCTACGGGCGGCTCTTGCCTTTTCGCTGTAAGTTCCATCTGCTCTCTTAAATCCTCTTGACCTTGCACAAAAAGATTTACGCCTCTTTGCTGCTTTGCTGCCTCTTTTTAATTTACTTGGTTTAGTAGTGACTGGTGGCTTTAAATTAGAACCTTGTTCACGCTTAAACTTGGCACGACCTTTAGCACTTAATCCGCCCGTTCTTGCGTGAATCTTTTTGTTGTAGCCTTTGAAGGGCTTCTTTTTCTTTTTAAGAATCTCCTGCCATTCTTCCATCAACATCACGCTCTTTGCATATTTGTTCCAGTATGTCTCATAGAAGGAAGAGAGGAAACTCCTTGTGAACTAATTGCTCTTTTTGCTTGTTCAAGGTCTTGTTGAGTTATTGGTCTATTATAAAACTTATAAGCCTGTTTTATTTCCTTCTTAAGTCTTTTTCCATACTGTTTTACGGCTTGATTATATGCAAATTTCACATTATCATCTTGAAATTTAAGTCCAAGTTTTTCAATATCTTCTGGTTTATGAGTGTAAATGTCTCCATCTTCGTGCATAAAGATTTTACCTTCCTTCCTTAACTTAGATAGGGCTTGTTTGATTTTAGATTCATCACCAAATTGCTTTAGGTTTTTCATCCCTAATGCTCCACCTTCTTTCTCAATCTCACTAAGAATTTTTGATTCTAAGTCTGCTTTTAGTATTTGTTTCCAACTCATTTATTTTCCCCCTTCATTTGATTCTCTTTAGAAGTTTTATCATCATCAATTGGACCGCCTTTAGCCCAAGTAAAACAAGTTCTATCCTCATGGCACTTAAAATGGTGCATCCAACAATATCCTAATTCACCTTCTAATGGCATACATTCTTTCATTCTTGGTGAAATATCAAAAGCAACGCAATTGCTACATTTAGATTTTTTAGCAACTTCTGGAGTGGTATTCCAATGTTTTGCTGCCTTTACCCAATACTCTTCATCTTCTAAGTTTAATGGGCCATATTGAATATGGTCTGCTTTAATTGCAGCATCTCTATTTTTAGTATTAACTTTCAAATCTTTTGTTGCCAAAGGGCAAGCCAATTGTTTTAAAATTATTTCCCAAGTCATTTTCTCATCCTCTTTGTTTTTCGCTTACTAGATTCTTTTCTTGATAATGCTACCTTATGTGCTGCATTTAATCTCTTTTTTGTTTCGGGGTCTTTTGCTCTTTTTGCTGCAACTCTTGCCCTTTGTTCAACTAAATTGATAATTTGTGATTGTCTTTTGTGTGGCTTTGATTTGAATGATGAACTTGAAAATGTTTCTCTTACATCTTTTGCTGTTTTAAATTTAACAGGAACAGTATCTTTTGGATTTTCATCTGTATATAATCTTCTTGCTGAACCTTTAGGTTTCTTTCCCGTTCCTTTCTTTGGGTCTTTCTTTAAAACATTAATCCAATTCAAGGTGAACCCTTCCTTCGTTTATATGTTTTACAAGCAGAACAAGTCGGCCTACATCTTCTTTTTGTTCCTTTAGATGCATCTTTTCTTCCGCAAGGTTTTGGTCCATCTTTTGAACCACATGAACCGCAATCAATCCATCCTCCCTGCGTTTTTCCGCCTTTTGATTCTTTTCCACCTCTTCTTGAAAACCAACCGTGAAGCCCCTCACTTTTTTCTCTTTTGAAATTATCTCCACCCTTTTGGAGAATTTCTTGCCAAAGCATAGTAATCACTTCTTTTTGGATTTATTTCCCCAGTTCTTTGCTCCCACCTTACGGCAACGAACCAAAGCCCCTGAAGCGTATGCTGAAGGCCATTTCTTATAACGGCTTCGCACTTTATGATAACAAGCATCTTTTTCTTTCTTTAATTCTTCAAACCATAACGACATATCAATCATCCCTCTATTTTTCCATACTTTTCAATGTGTTCTTTAATATATTTCTGCATTCTTCCGATAGCATAACTATAATTCTGACCAGATTTATACATCATATGTGCTCTTTCTAATTCATAGAATATTTTTCTACCTCTTTCATCAAGTTTTTCAGGTTTCTTTCTTAAAAGTTTTTCAGTAGTAGAAATGATGTGGTCTACTTCTTTATCACCCAAGTTTCTTTTTTCTCTCAAATATCTATTAGAAGAACCCTTGACAATAGTTCCTATGTTCTCCATTTCATCCATAAGTGACATCTTACAATTATCTTTATACTTCTGTATATTATCCAAATAAATACCTTCCTTTAACCAATCAAATCCTACATGGTCTTTATGATTTTCCCACTTCATTAACTTAAAAATTTCATCACAACGGTCTTTATACCAATCTGCTTTCTTATATGATTTCTTCATACGAATTAATTCAAGAAGCAATTCAGCATTACCTTTCTTTAATCTAAAATGTGGCAAGCACTTCGTTAATAATTTAGTTACATCATCTTGGGAATAGAAATTTAATCTGTTAATTAAACGGGTAGCCTGTGGAGATTTTTGGTCTAAGTGCATACGACCAAAACCGAGAGATTTATGCATTTCTTCCATAAATGCACGACCTCTTGTTCCTGTTGCTACTAATCCTACTCTTGGATTCATATTGCGGTCAAGAGTAATATAACCATCGGAGTCAATAAATGCAGCAGTATAAGCCCAAATATTTTTCTTAATCATAGAAGGAACTTTGTAATAATTACCTTTGATAGAAGTGATTTCTAATTTCTTAATGGCCTTTGAAATAGAGTTAGGGCTTGATGCTTTATGTAAAGTAGAAGGCATTCTTTCATGTATTCCAGCAGCATTAATTCCTGGATTTTCACAAACTACTTTAAGAATAAAATCTTCTGTTCTTTGTCTCTTTGATTTTGTTAAAGACTGGTCTGTAATTTTACCAATAGCATTTCTAAATTCTTTCTTTGCTAAACTCATTGTTTTATGCAACTCAGAATATTCCTTTCCGTATGCCATTCCATTCTGTTCTAATTCTGCTTCCCAGTATTTACAAAGAGCATCAATAGTTTCTCTTCTTAATTCAGAACTCTTCATCTTATGAAGTTTAGATAAATCTTTTTCGTTATATCTCATCTTACGCAAAGGAACTTGATAATCGGATAACCATGTAATAGAATCAATACACTTGTTTAAATGGTCTGTATATGCATCAATCATTGTATCAATTGCTTTAGACATCCGTGTTCGGTGTTCTCCTTTCAATGCCCTACGAGACTTTCTCATCTTTCTAACTAAATCAGGAATAGAGTGCTCTTGAACTATGTATTCATTAGGAAAAACAGAAAGTCTTTTCCTTGCATCACTAGCATTAATGTTAAAAGTATTAGATAACTTAACAATCTCTTCATGCTCAGACATAACATAAGAATTGCTAAAGATACTCTTTAATTCAGTATCTAATTGTTCCTCTATGGTATCTTTGACTTGTTCCTCTTCTTCGTCTAAATCGGCTAAACGGTTCATTTGTTCAGCCGCTTGACGGTATTTATCTGCCTGTTCTGTCATATAAATACCTCAAAAATTCAAGCCTATGGTAGAGGAATAGCCCCGTTGTGGTTGTTTTGGCTCATCGCCAAACAACCCTAAATCATCAAGCAGTATGAAGTTATCTGATGCCTGATAAGTGGCGGCATTTGCTAAAGCAAGGCTCATCACCATATCGTCGTGCGCCCCAATTCCTTCAAATTTTCCTCGTTCAGTAATCGCAAACATTGACATTTCTTCAATCAATAAAGAAGAAACCTTTCTACTTTCTTCGTTGCCGTATGGGAAGTTAATCTTCCCATTTTCAAGAGTCATTTGTAAATTGAGAATAATCTCTTGTTTCTTTCTTCGGGTTGTATCAAAGTCATGGACATTTACATCGGCCACTTGACGAAGTTCTTGAGTAAAGGATTTAGCGAATGTATTTGTTTCAAAGAGAATAACTTCTGGCCTAAACACTTGATTTAGTAGTTTCACCTTTTGAATATTTTCACGGAACTGAACATTCTTTGCTCGGTCAATATATACAATAGATTTATTTTCGTTCTCATCCATCTCAAGAACAGTAATCACATTGTAGTCTCCATCAGTAGAAATAGCAGGGTCTACGCCTATGAAGTATTTATATCCTTCACGCTTCAATGGTTTTAAAACCAAATCTTTATTCTTTGCATTATCTAAATGTTCGGGATTAAATAAAGATGTTCCTGTTGAAATAGGCACACACATATATTCTCTTGTGAACATTAAAGAACCAACTTCCGCCTTACGAGCCATCAACGCCTCGTAATTCCATCGGTCAGGCCACAACGGTTCGTTTAGTGCATTTAAACAAGGGTATGTTCTAACAGTATAAGCGGCATTTTCTGCTAATTGTTGATAAATATCTGTATAACTAAAAGGAGTCCCAATGACACGCAAAGATGCGGTATGGTGAAGTGTAGGAATCATATCACCATAAAACCAATCTGTGACTTTTTGAATACCAGTCATACTAAACTCTTTCAAAGGGTCGTCAATAATAATTTCTTGAGGGTGAAGTCCACGAATCTGCGAACCAACCGACCTTTCAAGAATTTGGTTTCCATTAGTTAATGTAATGTTTCCAATAGCCCAGCCTCTTGCAGGTTTAAATTTTTTGAGCATTGGGTGTTGAAACATTTTATCTATGTCTCTCATGTGAACGAGAGTCTGTTTTTGGTTAGAAGAAATGTAAAGCATTTGATATGGAGGCTCTTCAAAGATTAGTTTCCATACAACCCATGAGTGCATAAATACAGATTTTCCGTGGTCTCTTGAACAAATAATTACAGTTCTTTGCGTAGTGTTCATTAACTCATGCCATTCCTGTATGTATGAAGGAAAATCAAAACCCAATACATTTTGAAAAAAATAAGGAAATGAGTTTTTGGATAACTGCATATCCATCTCATGTTCAAAATTAAAGGCTTCTAATTCCATCAAACATCACCACTTAATCTCTTATGATACTTAATGTATTCTTGATATTTTTTTCTAATACCTTGATTCTTTCTATCTATTTGCCCGTCTGTTTTCTTTTTCTTATTTTCATTCTGTAATATTTTTCTTTTATTGATTAATTTTTTAAGAGATTTCAATTCTCCGCCATACCATTTTTTCCAAATTTCATAGACTTCATCAGAAGTTGTTGCTTGAGAAAATATGGAATCGTCCTTTTTTTGTTGATTTAATTTAGAAAAAGGATTAAAGGTGTCTCCAAATTGCTGGCCCTCCTTTAAGCCAGTTCCCCAAATATCAATAAACTGAGCATAAGAAGGCGCACCCATCCATGTATTCATCTTTGGGTCTTTAATTCTTATAGATTCAAAAATAAAGGTTATTTCAGGTTCACTAGCAGTAGGTCTAATTGCTCTAGCATCAACATAAGCATAATCATTTTTATCACCCACACAATAGAACCAGATTTTATTTCTTGGTTTAGCAAATAATAGTTCTTCGGGCTGTTCTCTTAATCTTGCTGTCCACTCTTCTATCAAATCAGTTCTATTAAAATGTTGCCAATAAAACCCTTTAAACGAACCTCTTTTCTCACCTACTTGTAAATAATGATTAGTGACTTGTGCTTTATATTGCGAACTATATTTTCCATTTTCTAAAATTCTATCTCCTTTTTGAGCACTAAATGTTCCATCGGGTCGCCACTTAAGAAGATTAAACCATTGTGGAGTAGGGTCATCAATGAATACACACTTTGCGAAATCACCTTCACCACGAATAGAACGAATAGCCCAATTACCATTAGGATATGCACTATTCCAAGCACTTACTACTTGTTCAGGTAATAATTGAGAAATCTGCTGAAAGTCACTATCTTCAGGAAACTTCCATCCATTTTGCTTTGCTTTAGCAATCCAACGAGCATTATCTCCATCTCTATGCCCAAATGCTGCAACTAATGGCTTTGATTGATTTAACTGCGGTTCTCTCGCTATTTGTAATGCTCTATTATTTCCGCCAATTTCTCTTCCTTTGGCACTAGCATACATTCCACCAACAACAGTATGAGAAGGATGTTCCTTAAATCCGACTGTTGATATTGCTTTATTTTCATCATCAACACGAATAAGCCAACTATCTAATTCATAAATACCAGATTCTAAATCAGCCCTGCGAGTATATGGTTCGTCAGGATTATCCTGAGCAAATTTACTTTTCATATCTTCATATGAAAAAATCGCAGGGAGAACTTTAGGCATGAAACATCACCTAAATGACGCTTTAATCATATATACTTGTTCACCACTAATTCCATATTCCTTTGAAATATTGTCGTGAGAATCTAATGCCTTGATAATTTGCTCTACTTCAAACGCAGTTAAGTCAATATTTTCATCAACCTGCATCTTTGTAATCATTTTGTTAATACCATACTCATTCATAGGAATCTGTGCATAAATAACAGGCTTTCCTAATTCTTGCCTAATTGCATCGTGAGCCTTCAATAACTTGTGAAGAAGAACAGGTAAGTCCACTTGAGCCGATTCAAAGATAGCCTTTAATCTGTTATATGCGGTCTTTTTGGCGGGAGAACCTTTTGTTAGAATACCTTGATTCATGTCTAACCAATGAGGTAGTGCGAATACAGGGAATGGTTTTCTAGCCCTAAAATCTTCATAGAATAGGCTCGCTCTTTCCTTAATAGATTCTCCTTCAAAGTCTTTGTCTTCTCTCTTCAAATCATTTGTTTCCCTCATATAATGATGAATCAATGCAGCAGCATAATTGTTATTCTTTTCTCTTGTTCCTTCACCAAAGATTTCAGTTAAAGCATCAGCAAATTCTATTCCATCAACAATTAAACCACCATCAATTTGAATCTCAGGCATAAAGATATTATCTAAGAAATCAGCAATAGCAACCATATCACCAGTATCAATCTCTTCTCTTGAACCTTCAAAGAGAGTATCATAAGCACCCGACATAACAGTTTCCATTCCTAATTCTAAACTCATTGTTTGCATAACTTTTGAACCAATGCTAGAACCAAAGGCAGGAATCTCAATAGGCATCATTCCACTATAAAGTGGGTCAAAATAATAAGCAATTGCAGAATCTAACATCTTTTGTAATTCTGTCTTAAATCCACGCAATTCGTCTCTAATTTCACCTTTCTGGTTTAAAGACAAAGGAATTTTTCCTGCTCCAATTTCAGTTACGCTTGAACCTCTTGCATCTCTTGTTTCAAACACACTTCCTCTTCTTCGTCCTTTTGTGCTTCTAGTCTCTACTTCAGCCCTAAAGTCCTCTCCACTTAATAGGTCATATAAGTCATTAAAGAAGTCTTTAATTTTCTCAATATTATCTAAACCAATTTTATCTCCTTCTTCAAAAGAAGGGAAAGTGTTTTCTGAATACATTTTCCTAAACTTTGTATTTGATAAAACTGATACTGGTAGTGCCATTACCTTTACATCTGCTTCATCAAGAATTTGCGTATCTTCTACTTGGTCTAACCATTCTGCAATATCAGCAGATGTTTCTAAAGAAACCTGCCCATAATCATCTGCTTCTGCCAATTGTTCTTCCATATCTTCCAATAGTCCGAGAATCTCTCTTTCCATTTGGTCATTGATAGCAATAAGTTTAGTTCCTCTATTGTATTCATAAACCAATAATGGGTCAGCACGACCCATAACTGCTTCATAATCTTCGTCCCAACGGAGTTGAGTTTGGAGTAAATCTTCTAATTCATCAACAATCTCCATATCTATTGTATCACCTGCGGTGCTGCTGGATGCTGCTAAAGAACCTTCAAGGTATTGCACCAAAGAAGCATTAACATCTCCAAAAGCGGTTGGGTCGTCAGCATATCCGCTTTGGTCATCTTCTTTTACGGTCATTCTGTCTAAAGCCAATCTATGAGCAATAATGTTAAAGAAGCGATGATAACCAGACTCAAATCTTCTGTCAATATTTTCAAACTTAGCGATATATTCAAGATTTGTATTTCCTACTTGCTTGTAGAGTTTATTAAAAGTATCTTTGATTTCTTCAGGGAAATCAATGTCTCTTACTTCAATGAAAAAGTTTGTTAAATCTTCTTCAAATTGTTCATATAGTTCACCAATACCTGCCCAATAGTTATAAATTTCTATACGGGTATCTTTCTTAGAAACATCTACTGCTCCCAAAAACTTGTTAATATCAATCTTAAATGTTCTGTATTCCGCAACATCTAATCTATCCTCAAGAACCTCTTCAATCTCAAGTAAATTATGCCTAAGTTTTTCTCCAATATTTCCTTTTAGAGCAGTTTTAATTTCATCCAAAACTTCAGGTTTAGGATTTCTTACATCTATTGGGTCATTAATTTTAGTATTTATCAATTCATTCGCAGATATTTTACTTCCTTTAGAATATAGATTTAATGACAAAAAGGAATCAACAATATCTTCCTGTGCTTTTGCAGAAGCAGCCTCTTGTTTCGGCCTATCTTGTTTAAGAGTTGTCCGAATAAATTTGATTGCTGCTTTTTTCTTATCTCTTATCTCTTGCATGGCCTGTTCTTTTTGACCTGCATCTTCCATTAAGCGAGCCTGTTCCTTTAAGCGATTTTCAAATCGTGTGGCAATTCTATTGATTTCGGTTCTTTTCTGAGAAGAATCCGTAGTTCTTGCTAAATCTGCAATCCTTTCAGGAGACAAATCTAGCATTTCTTTTTCTTCACGACTTAATTCTACCATTTTACTCACCTAATGTTAAAAGACCAAATTTATCTACAAATTGCTTCTTTGCTAGAATTACTTGATTGTCTGGAAATTGTGCTGGATTTTTGGCAAACTTTTCAAGTTGTAATTTAAATGCCTCAATAATCTCATCCTGCATATTTTGGATAATACTAACCATATTGTCATTTAATTCCTTAGCGGCATCTTCCGCTTTCGTTGAGTCGGGGTTATCGTCTATGGTCTTAAATGCTTTCCTCACGGTTTCGTCTCCCGCCAGTTCATCTACTTGAGCAAAGAACGCTAAACTATTTTCTGGTGTTATTGAGTCAAATCTTGATTGATTTTCTAAACGGTCAGCGAGTCCAATCAAACCGCCTTTATCCTTTAATCTTTTTGAGGTGGCTAACAAAAACTGTTCAAAATCAGTCATGTTTAGCAATTCTTGACGCATTCTTTCAGCCTGTGCAGAAATATCTGTTTGACTTCGGCCTTCAGTTAATACTCTCTTGACTTGTTCAATGTCCTTCTCTAAATTTGCTATTTTTGTTTTTGACCTAGACATTGTTTCTTCAGCAACATCCTCTTTGAATTGCTTTTGCTTTTCTTTGGCCGTATCTAACTTTTCTTGAAGGTTTTTAAGCCTATTTTCATAGCGTTTTTTCTCCTTTTCTCCAAATTCAGCAGTTTTTGCTCTAACTCCTTCAGAATAACCCTCTTCAGGAGTGACTTTTTGAAGACCATCTCCTTCATCTACTCTTATTTCAGCATAATTGGCTTCTTGCTTAGCATCAATTGTTTCCATCACTACTTGTCCTTCTTCATCTCTAACTTGATTACCTGATTCATCTACTTTTGGTCTATTAACTGGAACTTTAACACCGTCTTTGAAATATTCAATAGTATAGTCCTCTCCTTGTTCATAGCCCATATCTTCAAGGTAGTTTTGATAAGCAACTGCCTCTTTTACTGTAAAATTGCCTTCAAGGAAACTTAATTGCTCTAATTGTCGTTCTTCTTGTTTTTCAGCGATAGTATTTTCCAATCTTTCGCTTTCAGAAATCTTTTTACGAATATCAGCAGTAATTTCTTTTCTACTTCTACCAGCAATCTCTACTCCATCTTCACCAGTAAAGGGTCTAACATTTATTCCTCTCTTTGTGGTGTTTTGACCTTCAATAAGAGCGTTATAAATCTCATCAATGATTAATTCAAAAGCATTTTTGTCCGATAGAGTTTCTTGGGTTCTTACTGCGTTAAAAAATGGCTTCGCCCAGTCCTGTGGAAACTCATTTGATAGAATAATTTTAGCAAAAGGATTCGCATTCATAGATTTGTTGCTTCCTTTCTCTAAAAATATGATATTTGGGAAATCAGCACCGTTTGGAAGTTTCTTTGGCCTAAATGCTCTTGTGCTTCCCTTAATTTTATCAACTGCTCTCAAATATTTAAGAACAGATGCCCCAGTAAAGGGTTCAACTACTGTCATTTTCTGTCCACTAGCAACAAAAACTTTCTTTTCACGAACTTTGTCGTCAATATCAACAGATGTGTTGCCTGAAACGAATAACATTTTGGTATTTGTCTTTTTTCCGCTTTCATCTCTAGTGATTGCGTTATAAGCCTCTCTTAATTTCTTCTTTTCATCAAGAGTTTCTTTGGAATCGCCCTTTTTTGTAATCATTCTTCTAATTAACTCAGAATCTGACTTCAAATTTGTTAAAATAGAACCTTCTTTGAGTTCTCCACCAATTGCTTCAGCAAAATTTGCTAAAAGTTTCTCGTCTGATGGCGGATTTTCAAACATAATGACGGATTGACCCGTTCTTTCTCGTAAAATGTCCAAAGAATCTCTAATATCTCGGTTTCTTTGGAGTGTTTTCTTCTGTAATCCCGCTTCTTCATCAATTCTTTGCAAAATTTCATCAACTTTTGCTTGATTTGTGTCTTTTTTAGCCTCTAAAGCCTCTCTAATTAATGCTCTAACATCATCAATTGTCATAAAACTGGCGGCTTCCTTCAATTTTTGAACATTTTCTTTCATTTGCTCAAGAGTTTGGTCGCCATACGGAGGTTGCCCGTATAAATCTTTTAATTTTTGCAGGTCAATTGTTCCTGCATCTACTTGACGAAGCAGATTTTTCAATGTTTGCGGTTCAGTTCGCAGATTTTTAATCTCTTCAACTGCTTTTTCTGTTTGAGCAGCATTAACGATTACAAAGGCCAAAGTATTTTTGTCCGATGGAATCATTTTTAACTGCTCAAACCAACTCATTGTAGCCTCTCCTGCATCTTCTGTTTAATATCCAGCCAAATCTCAGGATTGTTCTGTGCAAGCACTTCTTGAACAATTTGCATTTGTGCAACAATAATTGTATCTTGTCGCTTGTGAATCAATTTACCCTTAAACTCCATAAGATACTTCAAAGATTCTCTAATCTCTCTTGCTAACTTAGTTAAGGCATCAATCATCTTAGGGTCAAGGTCATTCCCTAAATCGTTGAACACTTGCTCTAAACGCATATCTAACTTCTGCACATTGTTTGATAGCAAATCAACTTCATTTACTTCCTTTTTCGCTATCATCATGGCCGCAGATTCTTGCACTATTGGTGTCAAGTGGTGCTTCATGTGTCTTTGCACCTGCGTTTTTGTGGTGTTGAGAGCAGAAGAAACAGCCTCACTTGAAATATTACCTTCTTTTAACGCTTGTTCGTAGTGTTTCCTCATTGGGTCTGTGCATAGAACACATTGAGGATTAGACGACATTTTGTATTCGCCCATGTGATTTCTTTGATGTTGTGCCGCAGTTCCACTTCTCCAGTTATGGATAGTGTCTAATTCGTCGCAACTCGCCTGTCCTGTTTCAAGAGCCGATTCAAGTTCTTCTCTATTCGGGGCTTGGCATAAACCACAACGCTTACGATTAACAACCATATTAATCACTTATACTTCATACGCATTGAATCTCGCAGCATATCCTTAATTGAATCTGAAAACGGAGGAAGGCTGCCTGAAGGATTTGAGCCATAGGCACTATGACCACCACTTATCTTTTCAAAAAAATTACATTTACCATTTCGGTCAATAGTAATAATGTCTAATTGGCATATTCTGTCTTTGTTATGTTTGCAGGTTGTTGCTGCACAATCTCTCATATTTGCCATGTTTAATCTCTCCACAATAATTGTTGCCACATCTTAGAAATGACTTTTTGGTTAGGGTTTAACTTAAAGTCATCATCTTGGTATGTATCTGGGTATTTTTCTCTTGCAGTCTTTCTATAATCAAAACCACCCTTTCTATCTCCTTGCCATGCTCGGAAACCATTCGGTGCTTTGTTGGTATTCTTTCTCTTTAATGCTCTATCAACTAAATTGATAATAGGTAGAGCAGTAGCAGTTAATTTGAAACTAACAACATTTCCAGTTAAAGAATCCTTTTCATCTTCTTTACCGACATTGGTTATCTTTCTTGCTGGCTTTTGTTCATTTGGTTTAACTTCAAATTCAGTAGCCTGTAAAGATGACCTGACCTTACTGGTCAATAAACGACCACCTGCGTTCCAAAAAGATTGATTAGTTACAACATCATTAAAAAAGGCTTCAACTGATTTAATCTCATCTAAATCTACTTCATCAACACCAGTCGGGATTTTATCTACTTCAACCTCAAGTTCCATATCTTCTAAAAATTCAGTCGCTTCTTTCATTAAATACAGCAAACCCTTCGGCTTAGAAAATTGAGTTTCTGTTTCAGAAAACAATGCTAAGTGCGGAGGATTTTTACCTGCAAGCCATTCTTTAGGAACAGGAGTAACTCCTTCATTTCTTTCTGCATACCATTCTGTTGCATAATGTCCTTGAACTGTGCGAGGTCTTTTCTTTTGACCAGTTTTGGTCTTTTCTTGTTCAGTAAAGAGAATAAAAGCAGGGTCAAATGCAGGACTTTTCCCTCCCGCATCTTTACCCGTATCTTTCATTTTCTCTAAAGTAGAAGATAATTGTTGAATAAGTTGCGCCTGTCCTTCATTAAATAAATCACTATCAACGAAGGCTTCAATGACTTCTAAGAATTGAATTGCTCCTTGACCATCAAGACCCTTATTTCTACTTCCGCCTCTTATGTTATTCAACATATGGTTTCTAAGAAATACATATAGGTTAGGAACATTCTTCAATTGAAGTTTCTCTCCTGAAACACTTTGGCAATTCTTTCTCCAAGTATTAAAGTTGTCAATAAAAGGAAACTCGCCACCTTGATTAACTTTGTTTCCTTTGTGGGGCTGAAAGTTCTTTTTCTTCTTACTCATCCTTCTTCCTCCGTTTCTTTCTACCTCTTACTACCTTATTAAACATAGCGGGGGCAGAAGCAGTAGTGACCGCACCAGCCATTTTAAGTTCAGTATCATCAAATTGAACATTATTATTGGAGAATCTCATGGTTGCTAATATCTTTTCAAAGAATCCTTTATTCATTGGTCCATATCTTCCAACTAAATCTTTTAAACTTGATGGACTAATCTCTCTAAGTTTTTGTTGCTTCCTTTGAGTTCTAGCAGTTATTTCTAATCTTGCCAGTTTTTCCTTTGCTTTATCTTGTTGTCTAGCATTTTGAATATTATCAGTTAAAGCATCAATAAATGCAAGCATTTCAGCAACCTCTCTTACGGGTTCACTTCTAGTAGTTGTTTCTATACCCATCATATCAAACATAGGATGGAGAATCTGTCTTTGAGAATCAGGATGCTTAATGAATGTTTTAAGTCTGTAATAAGTGTTTTCTGGAAATTGTCCTACAATCGCTCCATATTCTGTTGCTTGAGGAGACATGGTAAATTGTTCTGTTCCCATTCCTGCGTGAGTTCCTTCATGCATAATAGTTCTAATTACAAACTCCATGATTTCTCTATCTTTAGGTTCTCTACCTAATTTTTTCTTCAAATGACGATAAATAGCCTGATGGTTGATTCTAATTTTTTCATCAACCAAATCTTTCAATTCAGGGTCTTTGCCACTCATCGCAGCATTCATCATAGCCATCATAACTTGTTGAGGATGAGAATGCTTATTTTCTAGGGAATATGCGCCAAATGCCTCAAGGTCTTTATCAAAGTCAATATCTTCTACTTTGATAATTTCAAACCAACCCATAATTAGTCCTCCATTTCACGCATTGGGCAACTTGGACTAATTGGCGGTGCGGGCAAACTTAGCGGGCATTTTTGATATTTAGTAACCATTTGCTGACAACGACGACAATAGCCAGTTTTTTGAACACGGCTTGCCGCATCCCTTTCGTCAAACTTGACTATTTCTTTCCACATCTCAATCTTTCCGAGTAAATGGATTTTTAGACTTAGGTTTCTTTTTAGCATCTTTTGCCGCTTCTTTCATTGACTCGGTTTTGTTTCCATCACCGTCAATATCAATGAAATCAGGCTTTTCTGCCTTTAGTTCATCATCAGTCTTTTCAGTCCCACAATGGGCCTTTTCATCTTCTTCCTTTCGTATAATGTCTCTCCAACTCATCTTTTTTCACCTGTAATCAAATCTTTCTTTTGTTTTTCTTCTTCTTTATCTAAACGCTTTGATTCAGCATCAAACCATTTATCAAGTAATGTGCATCTTGTCATCTATTTAGCCTCCAAAAATAATTTTTTCAAGAACCTTCTGACTTCGCCTCGTTGTTCTGTATTTAAATCTCTTTGTGGACGGCTTCTGTTTAATAAAGTATCAATCCTTGCTAAAACAGTATCAGCGAAATCCATAGCATCTATGTTGGTTTGCTGTTCTTCTGACCTTTGTTTCTTAATATCGTCTTTCCACATATTAATCACCATAATATCTTTCAGCATCCAATTCTCTTAGAGAATCGGCCATTCTTTCTGCTTGGGCTTCTGCTCTCATTTCACCTTCAGTTGATGGGGAATACATATCAAATGTTTCCTTAAGTAGTCTATTTGCATTATTAGAAGCATTAGTGAGAGTTTCATGAATAGTCATAGGTAATTCATTTTTAAGAAGCCTATCCATAAATTCAAGGTATTCCTTTAAATCAGTCATCCCATAATCCTTAATCATATCATCAGCAATATCGCCAAAGTCATTATGAGCCTTTTCAATCAATTCACTAATATCTCTCTTTAAATCAAGAATAATGTCGTCGTGGTTTCTAACATCAACATTCATTCTTTTTCTTTTTAATATGTTTTCCCAGTCCATGTTAATCACCTTAAATTTGGCTCGGATTTTATCTCGTAAATCCTGATAATAAATTACCAGCCTTTTGTAATAATTCAGCCGCTTCATCAATGTCTTTAGCAGAATCCTCTGGGAAACCCTTTTGGAACTCAAAGGAGGCTAACATATTGCCAGTTTGTTTAATTTCATAGGCTATCTGTTCAAGTCGCTGAACTTTTCTTGATACATCTTGAGGGCCACCATAGCCCATTTCTTTTTTAATTTCTTTTTTCCACATAATCTCACCTTAAATTTCTCAAAAAATGACTCGGAATTTTTTTGCCACTTGCGTCCTCAATTTTTTTATAATCTTTGTATTCCCAGAATAAAAATATATAATTTAAAGATAATGCTTTAAAGATAATAAGTTTGGCCGCCGTGTAATAATGTTGTTGTAATAATACGAATAGTAATAATTAAATTAATTATATTAATAGTATTGTTTATTATTCATCTTTATTTAGGCCAAAGTCGGTTAATGAGGTTTGCACACGGAACGCTTTTAAGTATTTATCCAGATTTGTGCGAACTTGTTTTAATTTATTTGTTATTTGAGTAAGTGCTTGTTTTTCCTCATTTGACAGTTCTCGTGCATTTGTCCTGTTTTCTTTTGCTTCTTCAAGCGTTTCTTTGATAATGGTGAATATCTCATCTAAATAAGTAATAGCCTCTTGTTCGGCAGACATACTGTATCATGTTATGGCAGTAAGCCACAGGCTATAATACTGGCGGTTTTACCTTGAAATAATTAAAGATAATGCGTTAAAATAAAGCATTTAAAGCATTTCGCTCTAAATGAGAAGAAATAAAAAATTTGAAACAAAGCCATATGGTTGTAGATTATGAATGCGGAAAAGTGTTGTTAATAACTATCATTTTCATCTATTGTCTTGTTTTCATCTTCCTTAACAGTTCTCTATAGAACGCTATTGGTAACTACAAAATGTTTGTTTACGCCCATCTATGACGAATATAATCATATATGTATTATCTCTAAATGATAGTTATTAAATACCTCAACACCATATGGTTGGCAAACTTTGAGACGGTAGCGAAGCGCCAACCCTATATTCTCTTATTGAGCGTTAAACCATGTCCGAAGCATGGTGTGAATACTGCGAAGTAATGATGATTAACGATGGAGAAAGCGAATGTTTTACTTGCCCAAAGTGTAATGATAGTATTGGGTGGGATTCATGGTATGAATGGAGAGCATCTATGCGTGGTGGTTGGTAAAACCATCGGTTAAGGCCCTACGGGGTCTTTTCCATTACATTCATCAAAGAATACGACCATATGGTTGGCTTTGCCAGTTTTAACGAAACCCCAGCGAACTGGGGCTACGGAGGGAAAAGCCAGCATCATTCCTCCTCTTGACCTCCTTTGTCGGTTTTAACCGCAGGTGGGGTCAAAGCAGGGATTTCACCGTTCATAGTGCCATCCCAGCGACCTTCTTTGTAGCCCTTAACGAGAGCGTCATAAGCCTTTTTGCCCATAGATTGAGCAAAAGCCTCAACATCCTCAAAAGCCCCGCCAGTTCGCCCATGAGGGAGAATAACGGTAGTAATCAATTCTGCGTTAGTAATACCCGCAAAGGCAGCAATGACCGCATTCTTCACAGAATTGGCAGACAAATCCACCTCTTCGGGCAAAGCCGATTCTCGGCCTCTTCGGGCGGCTGGGAAATCCGAGTATGGGCTTCCAATTGAGCGAATAGCGGTCCAGTAAGTAGAGCGCAAATCATCGCTATCTGTTGCATTTCCGAGTGTAATAGACAAAGAAATGGCATTACCCACATCTCCCCTATCTTCACGCTCAAGCCATGCTTGAACGGCATTTGTGTTCTTAATCCAATTTTCCTTCTTCATATCAATTCCTCCAAAAAGGGTTTGATGCTCCGTTTTCCCTCCGAAGCACTAAATCGGAGGCGGTGGCGGATAAGGTTGTTTTTACATTAACACTCGCAAAGCGAAAAACAACCATATGGTTGTTCTTTGATAAAACCATACTATTGCCGCATATAAAGCCTTGAACCATGACATATGTTCATGGATTAGGAGATGCACAGGAAAGGTTTGCTTTGGAATGGGATAGAAAATATGGGTGGATTGACGCAATTGAAGTTAAATGCCCTCATTGTGGTTCTACTGATACTCCAAGAGAAGGCTTTGAACAAACTGATTCTGGTCAATGGGGAGAAGAATGGCGATTTGAGTGTGCTTGTCAAGGATGCGGAAAATTCTTTAATTACGTCCATTATGTTGATTATCCTTAATTGGAGGCCTTCGGGCTCTTTATCAAAGATACGACCATATGGTATTGCTTTGTAAATAGCCAAGCCTATTTGACCCAATAACCAAGAATCATGCAGTCAGTATGGGTAATTGAGCAGAAGAACGGAAACGAATGGAAACCACAGATGTATCTCGGCATTCATCGCTGGGAAACCAACGCAACAGCAGAAATGCACCGACACACTCAGAATCTCCAAATCAACGAAATGCGTGACCTTCCCGATATGCGCTCTCCAAAGCGAGGTGAAGGAAAGCGGGTTTTCAACATGAAACTGCGAGTAATCGCAGAAATTCCGTCACACTTCCGAGTTGCCCAACTCAGAATCCGTTGATGGGCCTTTGGGGGGCTTTGCTCCCCATTGGGTATAACAAAGCATTACCATATGGTGTTACTTTGAATAAACCCGAAGGGAGCAGTTTTACATCAGCAGATGCTCAGGATGGCGCAGGTGGCAGAATGCCGTTATTCATGGCATAAGTCGCTCATAACGGCCTCTAAGGGTAAATGGATAGGGTTCACCCCAAACAAACTCATATTCCTTACGAAAAGCGTCAAAGAATCGCTCTTCGCTATAATTAGGGTTATCACGAGAAAACATAGCACTCATAACTTCCACAGGGTTGTTATCAATGTTATAGACGGTTGCAAGGGTAATCGCTGTTTTGTTGTAGTGCCTTCGTTGGAACATGACTAAAGCCTTATGAGCCAATAAACAGGGTATTGACACAAAGTTTCATACCATATGGTTTTACTTTGCATAAACCCCCCGAAAGGGGCTACAAGGGGGAATAGCCTTGTAGTATCATTCCTCTTCGGAAACCTCCTTTTCTGCCTTGACAGGCGTAGGTTGAATGACAGGAACGCCATCATTCGTTTTTAGTCCATCCCAACGACCATCCTTGATGGATTTAATCATGTAGGAATGAGCCTTACTGCGGAAGGAATCAACCAATTCGCTGAAAGACCCATAAACGCCACCAGTTCGTCCATGTGGCACGATAACCGACAGAATCATGTTGTGGTATTCAGTAGGGATTTGAGCAATAGCAGATGCCACGCTTTCCTCCACAGTCGCCAAAACAAGTTCTTGCTCCTCCGAGAGAGTTGATTCTCGTCCTCGTCGTGCAGCAGGAAACCCCTCCATAGTAGAGCCAATTGAACGAATTGCCGTCCAATAGGTGCTACGGAGTTCGTCAGTTTTTGCATTGTCTCCCAATGTGAGAGAAAGCATAACTGCGTTCAAATTATCTGATTCAGGCTGATTTTCAGCCCACGCTCTTACTTTGTTTGTGTTCAATGTCCAATTCTTCATCTTCATGTTTTTCACCTCGTCCTTTGCAGGATGACACTTCAAGTCTGTTTTCCCCCTTGAAGCACTAATGAGGATGAAATAGCGAATAAGGTTGATTCCACGCAAAGCGATAATCAACCATATGGTTGTGGCTTTGCCCACTACCCCGAAGGGCGAGGATTTACTCCTCTTCGTCGCCTTCTATGTATTCAAGCAATTCAGCATATTCCTGTTCTATGGCTCTAGCAAGTCCATCGCTAATATTCCAAGCAACTAACTCAAGTTTGCCATTTTCATCCTGTTCTTCAACAAATATATTCCAACCAACAATTTTAATCATAATATCACATCCAATTTTGGTAGTATTGAGCCTTATATCCACCAGTTTCACGGTTAAAGTGCATCAAAGTAATTTTACCCACCCAAGCCTGTGCTAATGCCAAGAATGAAGTTAATGCTGGGGTTAATCCAGTAATGTAAAGTTTTAGATGTTCAATTTCTCTAATCTCATGTATTTCCATAAGAAAATCACTCGCTTGCCCTTCCAACAAATCAAAGTCCATAGGGTTCTCAATGTGTCCAAATATAAATTCGTCAATTACCTCACCTTTATCGTTCTTAATCTCATGTCGTCCTTCACAAAGCCCTATTTCCAATGTTCGCATGATTAAATCGGAAAACTTTGATAATAGCAGGGTATCGCAAAGCGTTACCATATGGTTGTGATAATGCTTTGCACTTAGAAAAACCATAATAACGGCTACGCCACAACACACAGGGAAAAGCCTAATTCGGTTTTTTTTCGCGCTAATATGTGTGTGTGGCGAGTGAATAGAAAGAAACTCGGCCTACTTCATTAATCCGACTTACACCCCTAATTTGTTATTCATGCCTTCGTGCAGATAACTAGTATCTCATACACTCCATGTTTCTTTCGGGCTTTACTGCGTTTGTTTCGGCTTTGTTTCCGATTGGTGTTTATGGCCAATCAACCAAAGGGAATTTGAAAAGGTGGGAAGAAGAACTGAGTATCTCCATTGTTGATGCGATTGGGTCGCACTCACTTATAGACGCTCAAATGGTATATATCATATGAGCCAACAAACCATTCTTACGAACTTGATTAGTAGTCAAGCGCCTTTTGAGCCTTAATCGCTTTCACAGGGAACAATAATTAGGCATTTGCCCATCATATTGCTTTGTGTCGCACTACACGAAAGAATGTGCATTACCCCCGTCTATTGAGGCATTGATGCTATTCCCCTCCAGCCTTGCATGGACTGGAGCAATAATCTGCTTGTCTAAGCNAATAAGGTTGTAATTGTGCAAAGCAATTACAACCATATGGTGTTGCTTTGTTAATACCGCAAGGAATAGGGCATTATCTCCTTAAACCATGTCAAGAGAAGTAGTAATCATGCTTAGCCAAATGTCGCCTTTGTTGAATAAGTGGATTGAATCGGAGTTTCACAAGGCCATTCACAAGGATTTCCACGAATTTACCGACGAACCTCATGCTATGATTGGACTCATCATCTTTGAACAGTCTATCGCTGGCTTTGCTAACGAATTGGCTAAAGGGGCTATGGATGCCCTGTTTGAGGAATTGAGCAGTCAATTGCTCGGTATGACGAATGATATGCTTAAGGAGTGGATTTGAATGATTGAAAAGTGCCCAACCTGCGGAACAAAACTCGCAAAGGATGATTTCATGTCCTTTTCATTCATCTTGGCAGGTGATATATGTCGCCATTGTCTTGATGAGCCTTCGGGCCAAAAAACAAAGCATGACCATATGGTTGGAATACATCAAAGAGCGTAGAATGTTCTTATTTGAGGATAGTCAATGCAACTGAAACAGGGAAGATTTTCAGCACCCAAAAATCCGTCAAATTTGACAGGGTGTTTCTCAACTGTGGTTATATTAATTCGTATTCATATTCTAATATTCAATATTAGTATTATAGTAAAGTAATTTGGTTGTCTCATCGTTGGGAGGGAATGAGACGAGACAACTCACGAAAGAATCATCAAGGTTGTGCAACATAAGTAAATAGATATTTTATATTTCTCATTATCTCATCTATCTCATCATCATCATCATCTTCTTCTTCTCTTACAGAACCCCTTATTTTCTTATGGGGTATGTAGAGAAATATATCCATGATTCGCATGAGACGAGACGAGACAACCCTTTTTTGCAGGTTTCCGCAAGGTTTTGCAGGGTTGTGTTGCATAACCTCATCGTCTCACAATGAGACAACAGCCGAGACAGTCTCATGCGTCGGATAACAAAAGTTATTTCATTGGGCAAACTATTGAAAGAAATAAATACGATTTGTTTTATTGTAATGTATTGTTCTGATTTGCTTAAGTTAGAATCAAGTGAAAGAAGTTGCGAGGTGTCTGAGCCTGTCTAACAGAAAGGGTAGTAATCCGTCCAACGAGGTGCATTTGAGGTGATTTTTGCACTCCTTTATATATGCAAAAGCAAGTGTTGAAGATACCCCGCAAAGGGGAAGGAGAGATATAACATGGATGATACCACATGGGAAAGCCTCAAAATTGAGGTGAACGAATACCTAGAAGCCGACACTACGCTTGATGCAGGATTGCGTCAAGTAATTGAACTGAACCTGCAAATTGGGTCAAACAACCCAAATGAGCGAACTGCCGCAGAAGGAGCATTAAAGGCTCTTTTGAAGGGAAGAGACGGAACTCCGTTCCGACGAGGCCAAAAGAGCGCAGTTCCAGCCGCAGTTCGTGTTTCAATTGACCGAATCTGTGGAGTTGTTGAAGAAGCCGCTATTGGCTACTACAACCACGATGCAGTTATTGGTGCAATTACCATGAAGCACATCAAATCTGGTGGCGGTGCTTATGATGGCGCAGAAGATTACGCTTCTGCCGTTGTTAAGCGAACCCGAAACAATCTTGGCAAAATGTTCAAGAGTGGCGATTGGGACGGTAGCGTTGATTCCCTTTTAGGAAACGACGAAGCCACGCTTTGAGATTAAAACCTCAATAAGCAGCCTTTCAGGTCTTTGACCTGAACAACGGGGATTTTGAGTCTAAGGACTCTTAATCTGAATCATTAGGATTTATCCTGATGAATGCCGAATTGTGGGGGAATCCGTTCCCCTGCAATTCCCCCCTTTTCATGGGGGAAGGCCGACCAATAAATAAGAAAAGCAGTCATGTCCTGCTTTGACGGGGTTTTTGTCATAATTGCCTTCGTCGTCGGTTCTTCCCCCACCTTTTTGGGTTGATTTGATGCGTTTAGTTGAAGAAGTTTATGTTAAGGCAAAAGAAGATTTAATTTGTCAATCTTGCGGTATTGATATACCAAAAGACAGTAATCATCTTCTTGAATCTTATGTTCATCATGGCGTTATTTCAACTAGTCATTATTGTTTAAATCCAAAATGCAACCCGCCCAATAATGTTCGTTTGAAGTTATTTTGGGGCAGTATTGCCATAGGTGTTTCCCTGTGGCTAATCTACTTTTTCTATAAAAACGCAGGGTTTTAGATTTGTTCGCCTGAGCAACCCCTGTCCTCCGACTATATACGCCTCCCGATGCGGAAGGTGTTCTTGAACAGTCGCAAAGCAGACTTATTTCACTTTTGTAAATTAATTTGCGTGGCTATTATTGAACAACGATAAATACGCTGGGATGGCTGAGCATGGTTAAAAGCGCAGGGCTTAAACTCCTGTCCTAAAATGGTTCGCAGGTTCAAATCCTGCTCCCAGCACTTATTTCAAATACATGGGGAAAGTTGAGCAAGGGGCTACTAATGAAGTAAATGCCGAGTAAAATCGGTATGCTCCTTTCCCCGCCTATTCACAAGGTTTATCCAATAATAACTGTAAAAACACCTACTGGAGATAGTGGTTCATTCATTGTCCATGAAGCAGTTTCCTTTTGACATTCAACATATTAAGAGGTAGATAATATGAAACATACACATGAACAAGAAGCAATCTTTGATTGCATAGAAAATAGCGAAAACCACCTAATTGTAAATGCAGGTGCAGGAACAGGAAAAACAACAACAATTGTAGAAGCGGCAAACCGACTTCCTTACGGAACAAGTAGTGCTTTTCTTGCTTTTAACAGTTCAATTGCTAAAGAATTAGCAAAGAAACTTCCTGATGGAATGCAAGCAAGAACCTTCCATTCTTTTGGACTTGCTGCTATTCGTGCAAATATCAAAACAAAGGTAAATAACTTTAAACTCAATAACATTATTCAAGAACTTATGGGTGCTGATTACAATGTTTTTCCGCTAAAGAAATTAGTTTCTTTGGTAAAAGGAAGCCGTGTTAATGCCACAGATAAGGCAGCAATTTACGCTCTAATTAATGAATACAATATTAACTTTGATTCAGACCGTGAAGAAAACATGGCAATTGAGAGCATTCCTGCTATCTTGACAATGTGCAAGACGCAAACTTATCATGTTGATTTTGATGATATGATTTGGTTGCCTCTTGAAAACAACTATGCATTCCCTAATTTTGATGTAATGTTTGTAGATGAAGCACAAGATTTCAATGAAGCACAACGAGAAATGATTTCAAAGTGCGTAAATGGTGGTCGTTGTATCATTGTTGGCGACAAAAATCAGGCGATTTATGGTTTTCGTGGTGCTGATTCAAACTCAATCAGCCTATTTCGTGAGCGTCTTGAAACTACTGGGCGGGAAATCACAGAATTGCCACTATCAATTACATGGCGATGCCCACATTCGGTTGTTAAAGAAGCCAATAGATATGTAAAAGAGTTTAGTGCGCCTGATTCCGCTATTGATGGGACGGTTGTAGTAGATTCAGCGTTTAATCCACAACGACATGATATGGTTCTTTGTCCATACAATGCTCCTTTGGTTGGGGCGTTTTACGATTTGATTTCACAGGGCAAATCTGCGTATATTCTCGGTAGAGATATGACAAAAGGTTTAATTAATGCCGTCCACAGAATCAGTAAAAACAACAACATGGGCGTTGAGGAGTTTGAGCGTTTGTTTCAACAAGACTTTGCTTACAATTATCAGCGACTTATTCAACAGAAGAAACAGAATCAAGCGATGGCTCTTGAAGATAAGGCCAATTGTATTCAAATTTTCATTAATAAGGCAACAACCGTTGGAGGAATTATTGAAGAGATTAAGCGAGTCTTTAACTCTAAAGATGAAGGTGAAATTATGCTTTCAACTGTTCACAAGGCTAAAGGACTTGAAGCAGATAATGTATATATTCTCGCAACTGACAGAATGCCACACCCCCTTTCAGGGAAAGAAGGCAACAATCTTTGTTATGTAGCGATTACACGGGCTAAAAAGAATTTGTTCTTTTGTGGCCCACGACCAGCAATTATTTGAGGTGATAAAATGGAATACGAAGAATTTGAGAAGATAACTGAAATGTGGTCATACAATGATATGGTTGCATATATGATGGAAGACGACCGTTGGTGTGATGCAATTATGTGGTTTATCCGAGATAACTGGGAAGAGGCCGATAATAATATTACACTTGACGCATTAAACGCCTTTGGTAAATCTAAAGGCTATGCAATTCAAACTAAATTAGAGTTTGATGCATGGAATGATTTCAATACGAAGGATGAGGATTAAAATGGAAGCAATCGTAGCAAAGCGTGAACTCGGTAATGGCCGATGGGATAAAGCCCTAAAGCGCAAAATGGTTGAATTGTCTGTTGCTGATAACTATGATGAAGCAAAAGAAGAATGGATTGCTACTGGTGAAGTTTGGTGGGATGGTAATGAACAAATCCCCGATTGGGTTGCTAATTCACAAATGGGTGCTGGCAAATGTCTTTGTGGGCATATTGTCAAGTATCACTTCCAAATCACTAATACTGAAAATGGTGTTGTTGAATGTGTCGGTAGCGACCATATCAATACTTATCTAATTATGCGAGCAATTGCAGAAGATGAAGGTATTTCTATTGATGCTATTACTGATGAAAAGATTCAAGCATGGATTGATGTGCGAACAAAATCAATGAAAGCCGAAGCATGGTGGAAAGCCAATGGTGAAGGATTTGAATTGATGTTTGATTCAGTCAAAGAAATGGATTTATTCTACAATGTCCGTGATACAAACAAAACCTATTATGACCCTGAAACTCAATGGTATGATACTGAAAAAGTTATCCGTAAGCGAGCAGATGGGCAATTCGGTTCTCCTGATTATAAGATGGCTTCTATCGTTTGGCGATGGAATCATCCCGATAATCCAAAAGCACAGATTAATACAACGGGCTATCCCAATGATAACCTAATGAAAGATTTGTCTTTGTTCTATGTAATGCAAGCCCAGTATTTGCCACGATTTAATGAGGCAAAAGAAAAGCGACAAAAGCGTATCTTTGAATTAGCCGAAAAACGACGACTTGCAGAAGAAAGAGCAGAACGAAGGCGTTTAGAAGCAGAAGCCGCAGAAGCCGAGCGTTTGCGTATTTACAATCTTCCTGAAAATGTTGAGAAGCGTCGTCTCAAAGCAATTGAAGATGAAAAGCGTCGTGCTGAACAATTAGAGCGAAACCGAATTGCTCAAGAAGAACGACGAAAGCGTGAAAAGGCTAGAGCAATTGCTAAAGAAATTAAACAAAACGAAACGCTAAAGTCAAACAATGATGAGTTTGAGAATATGTGCGACTATTATGGTGTGCCTGTATTTGACGAATCATTTGCTGGTAATGAATGGGAACGAGACTTTTTGGCAAGTATCAAGGAACAGATGCTTAAAGGTAAAACAATGACCGATAGGCAATTGTCCACTTTGGCAAAAGTATTGACCAAAGACCCAGCAACACAGAAGCAAATCAATTATTTAATTAGTCTTGGTTATGAAGGCCGAACAGATAACCTTACCAAAATGAAGGCTAGTCAATTAATTGAAGAACATATTCAATGAAGGGTTTATTGTTACGACCTTTCTTGAAACCGCAGGTTTGAAAGTAAAAATCATCAGGCTGTTGTTTGTGTCGCTTAGATGGTTTTCCTGCACCCACTCACGGGGTTTTTCCAGTAAAAACAACATTCTTCTACCTCTCGGAATAAATGGACTCCTGCCATGAGTTGTTTTCCCCAACCTTTTAAGGTGTAAATATGATTAATTGGATTAAACAGTTCTTTGTAGTATCAAAGAAAAGCAAAAGTCGTCCTAAGTGCGAAATATGTCTCTTAGGTGCAGACTATCATATGTTGGTTCAATTTCAACGCCTTAACTTAGAAGAGGTAGATAATAAAATACTAATCAGAATTTGCGAGAGTTGTTATAATGAAATTAATGAAAGATATAATCCCGATTCACAACCACCGTCTATACAAGAAGGAGTTTTTACTCAGGAGTTGTTGGGCGGAAAACAACAGAAAAAGAATCTTTAAAGAATTAAGGAGTTTAGGTATGCCTCCTTATCAAGCATATCAAATATCAATAAAAAGGATGTATGAAAATGAATGAAGACATGAGAGAAGAAATGTGGTATATAGTTGAATATGCTTTAGGAACACTAAAGTATTATGAACGAGGTGATAATCATTGGAAAGTCACTTTGTCTCTATTGAGGCATAAACTTAATGAAGTGATGAGAGACTACAAACCACTTCTTGAGGAGGAATAAATATGGATATAGAAAAAGCAATTTGGAATGTAGAGAGACTATTGAGTGATAAATATGGAAGCGGTTCAATCAATGCGATGAAGGAATTGTTTTCTGTTCTTATGAAGTGCGGTGTCGGATATACTCCAAACCGTGATGATAAGAAATCAGCAAATCATGGGCCATTTGATTTACATAATCACGAAGCATTAATGACTGTTTTAACAGACCGTGATACGATTCGTGAAATGGTTCGTCGTTGGTATTATCGCCATGAAAACAAGGAATTTGATTGTAAAGAGGATTAAATATGAAACTTAAATTTATGAATATAGATATTGAATATGGAAATATTATTCACAATGACGGAACTGTTAGCAAAACAACGACCACCAGTTATGCTACTTTAGCAGAATTTAGAGAGGCATTGAAGCAACGAAATAGGTTCTCAAAAAGCATCTTTGAAGCAAACATTAAGAACAGAACTATTTCAGTTAAGGAGTATGTTTCTTGTGATGAAGTGTTTGATATGCATGATTTATCTACGGAGGAAGAAGAATGAATAGCCCTGAAATAAAAGATAGCCTTCATAAAGTAATGAACTTCTTGGAAGAGAATGAACAATATGGCGATGATTGGGGAAAAGAATTAACCGTTCTAACTTGGCTAATCAGCGAGGCAGATGAAATTGAACGCAACGCAAGAAAGAATAGGACATGGGGAAACAACCATGATTGAATGGATAGATGTTAATTGTTCTCGTTGTGAAAGAAATATTGCGAGAACACCACGCCTTCATCACAAAGCCAGTTTAGAAGGAGCATATTCAATATTCTGCTTTGGTTGTCATTATATTTTATGGAAGGAGGAACAACAATGAATATCTTTGCACTATCAAAATGTCCACATGAATCAGCAGAACAAATGATTGACAAGCATATAATCAAGATGCCAACAGAAACCTGTCAAATGTTGCATACTAACCTTCTTTACATTCAATTTTGTATGGAATACAATAAAGAACCCACTTTGGCTGAACTTAAGGCTTTTCACAAAGAGAAGAAGTCCGAATTAATGAAGCCAGCGATGCTAAACCACCCCTCAACCATTTGGGCGAGGCAATCATATGACAATTATATGTGGCTTTATGAACATGGATTGGCTCTTTGCGAAGAATACAATCATCGTTACGGTAAAGAACACGGAACACTTAACAGAATCTATCAAGGNACTATGGAAATGCACACCATGAGTCATTTCTTATTCCCTGCTTGGGGATTAACGCCAGTATCTATTGCTATGGACAACCAATATAGAATAGAAAACACATTCAACGACGAATGGGAATTTGTAATACAATCCTATCGTCATTACTATCTTGAAGGCAAATGGCATATTGCTGAATGGCGACAAAATAGGAGACCAGATTGGTTTCCTGCGAATCATTTCGCAAAGAAATATAATGTAGGAGTTCGTGCCTACAATGCCCGAAACCCACGATACCCAAAACAATTAATGGAGGAATAAATATGAGTATTACGAGAGATAAAAGAGTAGAGACGATGAGGCAGATGATTTCAGAAACCTTAGATGAAAACGATGTAGATTATATGGTATGGAAAAAGAAACTTGAGGAACTGATTTTTGAATATCAAAACCCCCATATTTATGGCGGTCAAAAATTTTGGGAATTTTGTCATCGTGATGAAGAAGTGCTTAAAGATGCTCTTTGGAAACTTATCAAATGGATGTTTTCTACTCATCCGAATTATAGAGATAGCACAGTTTGGCGAAGAGGATGGAAGCCACCACAGGAGGAATAAATATGGAAGAAATTACTTGGAAAGAAGCAGCAAAAGAATATTACGATGAATACGGAAACAACGAAGATTATATCTTTGAATATGTTGATAGTCTTGTTCCTATCTATTATGGTGATATTCATCATGTAGCATTTGGTTTAGGTTGTCTTAGCCAAAATGTAGAGCAGACCGCCGTAGGCTATCCTTTGTATAAATATTTACAGATGCTCATTTTCATTAAATATGAGAGGTTTTTTATGGAAGAATATCGTATGTTGTTGGAGGAAGAAGAATGATTGGGTATATTATTACTCTTAGTTTATTGGGTCTATTTTTGTATTGGCTTGGTGGAATTTTGATTGTTCCTTACGAACCAATTCAACAAGAACTAATTAATTTGGGGGAAGAAGAATGAGAATTAGAACCCCACACCGATGTATCGGCTGTAATGTTGTAGTAAGTAAGAAGAACCCATATTGTTTTTCTTGTTTGAATGAATTAAAAGAAAAAGCAGGTGAATAAAATGTATAGTGAATTTGAAAATAAAATACTAGAGAAATTGCAAAAAGAATTTGGCAAGGTGTATGAAGAATTAGATGAAGAGGTAGTTATGGAAAAGGTTCGTGTTGCACGAAACTTATACGAATTATCTGTTGAAGAGTTCCGTATCAATCAATCAGCACATAATTACAATATGCTGGTTCTTGGTATGATTACTCTCCAATACTGGAATCAAAAGAAAGTTCGTATGTTTAACATTACGGAGGACTTTTGATGTGCGGTGCAATTTCTGTTCCTTGTGAAACAAAAGGATGCGACAGATACACAAAAGAAGTGTATTGTTGGAAGTGTAAAGCAAAACAGATTAAAGATTTTTATGAAAATCAACCCCAATGGTGATAAAATGGAATGTGAAATTTGTAATGGAAAAGGTTGGTATAAAGTGCCAAACTATCGTCTTGAAATTATGGAGAATATTGAATGTATGAGTTGTTTGTCTCATCAACACTTCAAAGACCACCTAAAAGAAGAATTAACACGCTTGTTAGTGAACACAAGCCCACAAAAACTGGCTCAAATTGTAGCACAGTTAGTCGTCAATTCGGTGGATAAGAACGAGAATGACGACATTCAGCGCATTGAGGGCATCATTCATACGAAGAATGTAATCAATGCTTTAGTGCTTGCGGAAGCATACTCAGAATGATAATGGCTCACATGGGCGTATGGTGTAATAGGATAGCATTTTGGCCTTCTAAGCCGAAGATTCGGGTTCAAATCCTGATACGCCCGCCATTTATCGTTAATGACCAGCCTTGACTTAACGGCCTCCCGAAATTGGCTTCTTTAAATAGGGTCGTCGGATAGTTATTTCAAGGCGCACACACAGAAACAAATGAGGAATTAAAATGTATAGTGAAACAGAAACGATGCAAACCGTTGTTCTTAATGTTCTTTTGAACAATGATGAAGTATCTTATGAAGAATTTAAAAATGCTCTTATTCATGCTGGTCTAATTGAACCGACTGAAAATTCTATGGTGAATACAATTCGTGCCATAATGATTAGTCTTAATAGGTTCTTTTTGAAGCATGATATTCAGTTATATGTAGGACATAAAACTGCATATAAGAGAACATATTCTCCAACACAAGAAGCAATTATTTTTGCTAATATGCACTTGATGGAGGATATGTATGATGAAGAAGGAGAACATATCGGTTGGTTTTACCAACACCCAATCTCCCTAAGAAAAGAAAGGACGGAATTAATATGAATACAAATGTAGAATTTAGAATAATTGATGCAGATGATATGCCACCATTGGTAATATCTCAGAATGAAAATGATGAACCAAAGGTGGTGATTAATACTTATCATCGTCTTTGGTTAAGTCTTAACCGACGATTACTTGCAGGTATTATTGACGCTTTGCCTGAGAAACTAGATATGATTTTAACTGCATATCTTGAACAACAAAGAGCGTTTGAACGAATGGACAGGGAGGAATAAATATGGCAGGAATGACGAAAGAATGTTCTAAATGTGGTGCTAATTTTCAAACATCAAGTATGAAAGCCGCTAGGTGGGAACATACTTGCCATAAATGTCATGGAAGGCGTAGGCAAATGGCGGCTGAACGCCATACTTTAAAAAGCCACAATAACCTTGAATCTTCTCTTCGTAGAGAAATGGAAAGTCTTGCTTTGAAAGTGTCAAATATTGATATTTTGATTAGTGCAGAAGTAAGCAACATGATGCAGAATATGACAGATAATGACATCTACGTTGCTTTAAAAACTACTGTTGATAATAGGCTCAATAGTCTTGAAACTAAGATTGAAGAGTCATTGTCTGAGCAAATCGCTAAGATAGAAGAAGAAAACAAAAAGTTCCGAGAGAAGATTCAAAAACAAATACTTATCTTAAATAATAAGTTAGTGAGAGTAATGCAGGAGAGAGAAGAATGATTAAAGAACTATTGAAAGGAATGACATATACGGTTGGTTTCGCTGTATTGGGCGGTATTGGTGTATCTATTGTTGCACATATCGCTGAACGAGACTACCCTTTGGAGTAGGGTTTTGCACTCCTTTATATACTTTGGAAGAGTAGAGAAAACACATCGGAGATGATAATATGATTAAGTTGCGAATTATGAACGAAACTGGACATACAGAAGTAATGCTTGCAGATAGCGAGGTTATTGACCAAATTGACCGCCACCCGACCCATTGGGTCTTTATTGATGGAGAAATCACTAGCCGTGAATCCATTAACGAGATTAACTGGGAAACGGTTCAATCGGTTGATTTGACCCCTGCTATCGTTGGAGGCAATTACTGATTGTAAGTTTTCAATACTCTTCCAAACCACATTGGGGGTAGTGTGAGGATTAATCCTCCTTGCGCTATCCCCTTTTTTGGGTGATGACACCCGACCTATTCAATTTTATTGACATTAATGGATTAAAAATAATGCTAAACCTCAAAGGATGGAAGTATTCCTCCGCAATTGAGATAGATGGTTTAGCAGTAGTAAAGCCCGATTTTTACACACCCCGTCATGTCCTCGCTATGGGAAAGAGGGGCTACATTTATGCAGACGGGCAGACTCGGATAGAATACGCAGGGCAGACATTTTCATCAACAGATGAATTGTTGAATACTTGCGGTAAAGATGCTATCTTGCATTTTAAGGACTGGGTATTCCTTGAAGAAAAAGAATGGGTGATAACTGATGGAAGCCGTTGGTTAGCATCATTCTCAGACCTTTCAGAATTACCTAAAAGAAGCAAATACAGGTGTTAAATATGACTCAAGCCCCAAACAAGAAAATTTTATCAGATATTACAGTTCACATGAAATATGCAAAATACAAGCCCGAAGATTTCCGAAGAGAAACATGGGATGAAATTGTAGAAAGAAATATGGAGATGCACATTAAGACTTATCCTCAACTTGAAAAGGATATTCGTGATGTTTATACTCATTTTGTAAAAACCAAGAAGGTATTGCCTTCTATGCGCTCTATGCAATTTGGTGGTAAGCCAATTGAAATTAGCCCTAATCGGGTCTATAATTGTGCTTATATGCCTATTGATACTCACATCGCTTTTAGCGAGGCTATGTTCCTATTGTTAGGAGGAACAGGCGTAGGATATTCAGTTCAACGACACCATGTTGAATTAATGACTCCTATTCAGCATCCTAACCCAAATCGCCAACGACGATATTTAGTCAATGATTCAATAGAAGGTTGGGCTGATGCAGTAAAGATTCTAATGGAATGTTATACTGGCATTAGAACATCTACACCTACATTTGATTATTCAGATATTAGACCAAAAGGTTCTCTTTTGAAAACTTCTGGTGGAAAAGCACCAGGCCCACAACCATTAAGAGAATGTCTTGTTAAAATTGAAGGTATGCTTCAAAACATCCCTAATGGTTCTATGTTGAAACCAATTCAAGCACATGATATTATGTGCCATATTGCAGATGCAGTTCTAAGCGGCGGTATTCGTCGTGCGGCTATGATTAGCCTATTTTCAGCAGATGACCATGAAATGATTGCTTGTAAATCTGGTAATTGGTGGGAANNNAATCCNCAAAGAGGTAGAGCAAACAATTCAGCAGTATTACTACGACATAGAGTAACTAAAGATTTCTTTATGGATTTGTGGAACAGAATTAAAGCATCTGGTTCAGGAGAACCTGGAATTTATTTTAATAATGATAAAGACTGGGGAACTAATCCTTGTTGTGAGATTGCNCTACGACCATATCAATTNTGNAANTTAACNGAAGTNAATGCTTCAGATNTNGTAGACCAAGCNGATTTAGAATCAAGAGTNTCNGCCGCAGCGTTTTTAGGAACATTACAGGCTGGATATACTGATTTCCATTATCTTCGTGAAGTTTGGCGTAAAGCAACTGAAAAGGATGCTTTATTGGGTGTTTCCATGACAGGTATCGCTTCAAATGTTGTTGAGAACCTTGATTTGGAAATGGCCGCTTATGAAGTAAAGAAAGAGAATGAAAAGGTTGCTAAGTTAATTGGCATTAATCCTGCTTCAAGAACAACCTGTGTAAAACCTGCGGGAACAACTTCTCTTGTTTTAGGAACTTCTTCGGGTATTCACGCATATCACGATGAATACTACATTCGTCGTTTGCGGGTTGGTAAGAATGAAGCAATCTATGGTTATCTTTCTAAGAACCACCCCGAACTCGTTGAAGATGAGTTTTTCAATCCGCACGAACAAGCAGTTATTTCAGTTCCACAAAAAGCACCCAAAGGTGCTATTACCCGACATGAATCTGTATTTGATTTGCTAGAACGAGTTAAGAACTTTAGTATTCGTTGGGTTCGTGCAGGACACAATGATGGATTAAATACTCACAATGTTTCCGCAACAATTTCTATCAAACAAGATGAATGGGAAACAGTAGCCGATTGGATGTGGTTAAATCGCCACTATTACAACGGCTTATCCGTTTTGCCTTATGATGGCGGAACATACACTCAAGCACCCTTTGAAACTTGTGATAAAGAAACCTATGATAAATTAACTGAATCGTTGAGAGATGTTGATTTGACTATGGTTCAAGAATTACAAGACGATACTGACCTATCAGGTGAATTAGCCTGTGCGGGTGGTGCTTGCGAAATTTAAGGTGATTAAATGAAACTCTTCAAAAATTATGAAGAGTATTTAGAAACAATAACAATAATATGTAGAGATTTATCAGATGACTCTCTCAAGAAAATAGGAATGGCAATGAATGTCTGTGATTCTTACATGGATGACGACGAAAAAATATATAGGCTAAATACTACTGTGATGAAATGTCTGTGGGAAATTGATGAAGCCATTAATATGGGCTTCACTCAATATCTAAAGAAAGAATATGTCAAAATGAGAGAAGCAATTGAATATTATGAGGCAAACTGCGAAGATGAAGAAGATTGCCCTTTATGTAAAATTAGAATGGATATGAAAATAAAACTGGGGCATTGGCATGAAAGAAAAGAATCCCGAATATGTTCTCAATAAGAGGAACAATAAACAAATAGCCACACGCTGTCGTGTGTGTGGTGGGCAACTTATGGTCGCCCATGAAATTAAGAATGAAATACATGATAAGTGTGATAATGATGACAGAAATGTCTATATGATGTGATAAATATGAAATTAAGAATAAGTAAGCCAGATGATAGTTCAGGATATTATTCATGCAATATTACTTGCGAAACTTATAGGTTTCCTCCAGAACAAAGAGTATCTTTCCTTAGACAAGAGAAAGACCCTGTTCAAGCAGGACTTGAAAGATATTGGCGTGGTGTTATTTCACCACGAAAGAAAACCCATTGGTCACATTGTAGTTTTGGTGAACAATTTCACCATATTATATTTATTGAACAATGTCCTATCGTTTTATCAAGAGAAGGTATTCGTTATCAATTGAATGGTAAATCATACAGTTTATCAACCATTTGTTCAGCATTGGCAAGAATTACCTATAAGGCTTGTTTTGAAAAGGACGGTGCGACACTATTATCTTCATTATATTCAACACTTAACTTACCAGAAAATGTCAAGTATTGTCTTGAAAATCGTGCTCCTTATCATTTCCATGATAATTTCGTCAAACAAGAGGTTCGTTTGAATGTTGTTCAGATTGATGATAAGATGTTGGCTATGGAAATTAGTGATGGTATTTGGGGAGAGATTACCCCAAGCCAACTAGATTCTTTTTGTAATTTTTATCTTCATGGTAAAAAGCGTGGCAGTTGGAAAAATTTAGGGCCAAAGAAACTATATACTAAGTTAATGGGTCGTGAACCATCGGATGCGGAGAACAAGGTTATGCGAGCATTTTTGATGCAAAATCGTATGCAGGATATTGTTGATGCGAGGGCATTAGAATTGGTTGCTGATTTGTTGAAGCAACACGCTGGAAAGATTTCAGCAAAGTATGACGATGATGGAACATTGACAACTCTTTATGTTAGAGGTAAAGATTACGATTGGAAACTTACCAACAATAGATATAAGTCGGGTATTCAAATGGTTTCAACCTTTGTTTGGCAACCTAATGCTACTTACGACGAAGATGAGAATGGAGAAAGAGTTATGTCTTTTACAGAACCAAAGTGGCAAGGGCCGATTTGTATTGACAATATGGCCGATGGTTCTCCATTAGGCGACCAATTTGCAACAAGAGCATTAGCACTCATTAATGACTTTCACACAATAAATATAGTTAATACGATTAGGTCTTATCTTAAGGCTAAACCAAATGAATATAGGATTGATAATAATGATTTGCGATGAATGTGGTTGTAGTGAGAATGTTTTTGACGAAACTCTTGGAGAAAGAGTCTGTGCCGATTGTGGCTTAGTGCTAGTTCAAGAATTGTTTGAAGAAACAGTTCACATCTTAGATAAGGTGGGTAATGTTCAGCATTCGGCAGATAGAGGCCGATTAGGTTCAGTTATTACTGGTAAAGGTTCTTTTAAATTCAATAAATTCGGAAAGAATAGCGTCATTCCTCAACACATTCAAAAAGGATTGATGCATTGTAATATGGTTTTATCCCATGTTGCACCAAACTTGAAACTAAATGATAGAGTTGAAAAACTGTATATGGAAGTTCATAACAAAAACATCTTTGGTAGGAGTAGTTATGAAGCAAGGGCTACTGCTCTTGTTTTCTATGCTTTGAAAGAAAACGGAACTCCTCACCCAATGAAAGATGTTATGGCTGAATTTAATCCTAATGAAAAGTCTGTTAAAAGACTAGTTAGGAAAATTAATCAGATGTATCGCAATAGTGCAAACTACGCTCCAATTAATCCTCAATATCAACTTGAGCAGACCTTATCTAAGGTAAGCGACGATTTGGAATTTAGGAGACAATGTTTGAAAGTATTGGAGTTCTTTGAAGCAAAAGTAGAAAAGAACACCTTTAACAAAGGCAGGTCGTATTATGCTGCAATTATTTGGATTGCTGCTAAAATGAATGTCAATACTTCAATCAAAGATAAATTACTCTCCGAGAAAACAGGATTCTCTCGGTGGGTTATTTGGAGACAGACCAAAGAAATACTTGGCATGGTTGGTCTTAAAAATGCCAGTCAAGTGAAAGGAAAACAATTAAGTGAATTAGGTGAATAAAATGGGATTAATGAGTGAATTACACATTATGTTAAGCAACGGGGCTACCGTGAATGAAATCGCAGACTGGATTTTTAGTTTGAAAGTAAGTCGTGGTGAGACAATCAATGAAGATACTTTAGAAGATTGTTATTTTACCGCTAAACACTTTTACGCACAGTTTCATTATGGGAGTGGTGTTTGATGTTTGAGAAAGAATGGAATAGAATAGCGAAGAAGGTTTATAAGAACGCAGTTAATCATGGATTCTGGAAAGGAGAAGTAAATGATGGCGAAAGAATGGCTTTAATCCATGCTGAAATAAGTGAGGCATTGGAGGCTTTGCGGGAAGGTAATCCTTCATCAAGCAAGATTATTGAATTTACTAATCTTGAAGAAGAATTAGCCGATGCAGTAATTCGTATTATGGACTACGCATTTGGCAAAGACTTAGATGTTGCAGGAGCAATTATCGCAAAGATGGACTATAATGAAAGCCGTGAATTTATGCATGGTAAAACATTTTAAGGAGGAATAAATATGAATAATGTAGAATTAACATACTATACGAAGAATAATAAAGATGAATATGTGCACCATACGGTATCTGGAGAATTAGTGGTTGGTAATGCCATGTTTTCAGATATGATTGGTGTTAAGAATGATACTGAGGGAATCACTCTTTTCCCAGCATCAACCTTAGTCAAACTACAAGCCAAAGAATTAGATAGAATGTTCTTGGTTAAGTTTGGTTTGTTGCAGGAAGTGATTGACCATCAAGATAGCGAGATGTCAAATAAAATTCATAATGGTGGAGGAAACCATTTGTTTAGTTAAGGAGGAATAAATATGAGAGAAGATAAATTAATTTTAGGTTTCAGTTGCATTTGTGCTGATGTTCATTTTGGCGACCACCCAACGGTGGTTCAATGGAAACCAACAGATAAAACAGCAGAATGTCTTGAATGCCAGCGAGTCTGGGATTTAGAAACAATTAGATATACAATAGAAAATGGAGGATGGAACTAATGAGAAAAGTATTAATTATTGGAGCAGGAGGAATTGGAAGTTTTCTAATTCCTATTTTGGATAAAGTGGGTCTTTACCGCATTCATGTGGCTGACCCTGATGGAGTAGAAACAAAGAATTTACCCTATCAAAACTTTAAGAAAGGTCATGTTGGGCAGAATAAGGCTCAAGTAATGATGGATTCCTATGAATCTGTCGCTACTTTCAGCAAATACCCAATTTTAACCGAAAAACAGATGCAGGGCTATGACCTTGTGATTTGTTGCGTGGATAACATCGGAGTAAGGCGAACTTTATACAACACAAGCCTTAAATGGCTTGACCTTAGAGCGCAGGGTAGAAACGCTGCGCTTGTGTCGCATAAGGCTGACCCTAAAATGTATGATATGCTTTTAGCAGGAGATGATAGAAGTTATTCTTGTCAAGGTGATTCTTGGGATGGAACAAATAGCAATGTTCATTTCATGCAAGTCGCAATTGCAGGATTAGGCGCACAATGGGTGCAAAGATATTTCAATAAAGAACAAGTAAGAGAATATATGGTGGTGAATGTATGAGGAAAAGAAAACCTATCAAGTGGACAAATGATGAAATTGCTACATTAATTGTTTCAAGAGCAAAGGGTCTTAGGTGGCGTTTAGTTGCAGGTGAAGTTAATGCTCGGCATGGAACAAACCGCAACGAGCAGTCATGTAGTGCTAAATACAACGAATTGATGAAGATTGATGTTGCTAAGGAATATACCGAAGACCAGACTAATTTTGTTCAATCTATGTTTTTGAACAATTTTACAACTGCTCAGATTATTACTGGATTTAGAGAGCAGTATCAACGAATNATTAGGGAAGAGGATGTTGATTTTATAGTAAAGCAAATTCAATATGAAGAACAGGTAGAAGAACAGATAAAAACTGAAAAGAATAAAATAAAGAAGGAGATGAAAAAGATGAGAACGAGCCGAAAATGGACGAAAGAAGAAGACGACATGATTTTGTCATGTAATGCGAGAAAAGAAGCACTCACACTTCAAATTGAAGGACGAAGTGTAGATGCTATCCGTAATCGTTGGCAGGTTTTGAGGGCAAAGAAGAAGAAAAAGCCAGCAAAGCGTGGACGAATGACAAATGCTGAATTAGAAATGATTCGCAATTGTGAAACTGTTGAAGAAGCATTGGCTTTGAATTTGCGAAAGCCCGAAACAATTATTCGGCAATTTGCTACTTTTAATTCAAAGAAGAAAGAAGTGGTTCTTGCTGTTGAGCCTAAGCAAAAGAAGCAAAAGAAGGTGCGTAAGCAATATACCCCTCGTTGGACAAAAGAAGAGGATTATGACCTCATCTTGAACTTTTACGAACTTTCAATTGACGAAGCCCGAAACCGATTTAATCGGTCATACGGGGTTATCGCAACCCGCTTAGAAAAGTTGGTTGATAGCACAAAGCCTGAGCATATCTCTATGCTTATGGAGGCTTCTAAGGAAATTAAAACCCGTAAGGAATCGCAGAACCCAACGCCACGAAAGAGCCGTAGAACGCTACGGAAAGAGCGAAAGAACGCCAAGAAAGAGGCTAAGTTGAAGGCGAAGTTGCAGAAGTTAAGAGGTGAAAAAGATGGAAAACAATGAACACGAAGATTGGACAAATACTGAATCATTGAAAGAAGCGAGGCTAATGGTTGAAAAGACCATCACTCAGTCTTTTGATACGATTCTACNAAATCACCTTAAATCTTGTAAAGGCCCAAAAGAAGATATTCTTGATGTGGCTATGCATGATTTAGACTTTCATCAAGTTATTTGGGAATGTTCTACTACAATTCTTCCAGGATTAGAAGTTCAAGTGGTTATTGATGGTAAAAACAATTGTTTTGTTTCTACTGGAAGTCCAGGTTATGTTGAGTTTTTTGAGCCACCAATGGGAATGAATCTTCCTATTCGTTGTTGGATTCATACTCATCCATTTGGTGCTGCTTACTTTAGCGGAACTGATATTCGGACTGTTTCACAATGGCGACCAATTATGGAAACTGCCTATGTTCTTGGAGGAGAAGGCCATTATGGTTTTTGGACGCAAAAAGAACCAGAACAACTTGAAATCTACAAAAACAATAAGTCGTTTGAAATTCAAACTTGGGGTGATGAGAAGATTGTAGTCTGCACTTTCTGTGAAACAGAAGTAAATGATGATTTGGGNTATTATACTTGTAATGAGTGTAAAAACTACGATGGAATCATAACTGTGAGTAAAAAAGAATGGTATGGTGAAGAAGAATGAAAAGATGGGATAGAAAGCCTGATGAAAAAAGATGGTATAGAATGACTGATGAAGAAAAGGCAGAAAAACTGGCAGAATTACAAGAAAAATGGCCTAGTATGAGAAATGACCATCCTCGCCAAGAAGGACTTCCTCATTATAACAGTTGGAAGAAAATTGATTTAGAATTTTTTATTATTCATATGGATAAATCCCTTTTCATGTCATGGTTGGAGTATAAAAGGGATTATGCAAATAAAAGATTTGAAGAATATGCGGAAGATATTAACAACTTCTTAAATAAAGGATATAGAGAATTACATCCAGAAGCCGCTGAAGTAATTTCAGATATGGTTAATAATCCAAGAATGGATTTTGAAAAGACTCAAAAATTTGTTTATCATATATTAAAAAACTTTAGACCAAGAGGTTGGCCTTACAGAAGAGGAAGGGATGAAGACTTTTACAAATTTGAAAAAGTAGGTGAAGAAGAATGAAAATGAAAAAAGATATACCAGAAAAATTGACTGTTAAAGAACGAAGAGAGCGACATATGCAAAATCACCCCAACGACAAGAATAAGCGTCGTGAAGAAAAGGGCATCACTTGGTCAAAGAAAACAGAACGAGACAAAATGCTCAAGGAGTTTTACAAAACTCATGTTTATACTTTTGTTGATGAGAAAGATTTGTCAAAGAAGCGTTGGATTCGTATTGCAGGATATGGTGAAGAGGAATGAAAGCATTGGGCAATTATGCAATAATTAAACTTGAAAACTCGGTTTCTAAGTCGGGTATTCAAGTTAGGATTGATAGCACAGGTATTGTGCATTCATGTCCTTCAATGCCCGAAGTAGAGGGTAAATTGGTTTTATTTGATGATAGACACCGTTTCGTTACCCATGATGATATGATTATTGTTTCTGTTGAACATTTGTTGGGGGTTTTTGAATGATTGAGAATTTCACAGATAAAGAGAAAAGCAAGTGGAAAAAGGCTATCCGCAAAGTAAAAGAAGATTTGAAAAAGAAAGAGGAGGAATGATTTTGATTATTAAAGGTAAAGTAGTTAAGGAAAAACTATTGCAAGGAATTAATTTGGTTGCTGATACAGTAAAGCCAACATTAGGGCCACAAGCAAAAACAGTTATTTTGCAGGGTAATCCTCCTGTTGTGATTAATGACGGTGTAACGATTACAAAATATGTTTCCCATGAAGACCCTTATGTTCAAATGGGTGTTCAATTAGTTCAGAATCTTGCTAGTAAAGCACAGGATTCATCAGGCGATGGAACAACAACGGCTTGTATTTTGGCACAGGCTTTTTGTAATAATTTGTATAACAATCCTCCAGAAGAAAGTGTTCATCAGTTTAATGAGTTGATGGAGAGTCTAAAGGAATTTACAATTAATTGGCTTGATGAAATCTCTCTTGAGGTTAGAGACATTGATATTAAGAATGTTGCTACGATTGCATCAAACAATGATTCAAACTTAGGTGAACTAATTCAGGCCGCTTTATCTAAAGTGGGAAGAGATGGTGTAGTTACTGTTGAAGAATCAAATAATTATCAAACTCAGTTAATTCTTCGTGATGGTATGGAAATTCAAGAAGGATATTTGAGCCATCTTATGTGTAATACAGAAAGTGGTAAGGTTGAGTTTGATAACCCAGTAATCTTTATGTCAAACATGGGTTTGAGGCATTTCAAAGATATTATGCCTCTTCTTGAATATTCAGCCAGTCAAAGCCGACCCCTTCTAATTATGTGTAAAGGAATGGATGGTTCAGCACTTAACAATCTATTGATGAATGTTATGAACAAAACTGTTGAATGTGCAGTAATTCTTGCACCAAACTTCGGTGATGCTCAAATTGATGAACTAGGTGATATTCAGTCTTTGGTTGGCGGAAAGGTTTTCATTGATGAAACTAAGGACGACTCCAAACTATTTACAGAAACCGATTTAGGAACTTGTGCTAAGGTTGTGATTACCAAAGAAAGCACGACTTTTGTTGGTGGAGAAGGAGAAACTAAAGAAAGAATTGCTTCGTTGAAAGAACAAGCAGAAGATTTGAAAGGACATGAATTGGCTAGAATTAAATCAAGAGTTGCTCGTTTAAAGGGTGGCGTTGCTACAATTAAGGTTGGTGCTTCATCATCCATTGAAATGCGAGAAAAGAAAGAAAGACTTGATGATGCACTTCACGCAACAAAGGCTGCTTTAGAAGAAGGTATTGTTGTTGGCGGAGGTAATGCGTTTTATAGATTATCATTTAGACCTTTACCAGAATGGTTTAGAGAGGCGTTATTAGAACCAATGAAAACACTCATGCGAAATGGCGGAATTAATCAAAGCATTCCTTCACCTCTTGCTACTGATGAAGGTTTCAATGCTCTTACTGGTGAATTTGAAAATCTTGCAGATGTAGGAGTTTTTGACCCAGTAAAGGTTGCTAAGAATAGTTTCTTGGCCGCTTTGTCAATCGCTCAATTGTTTTACTCAACGGATGTTGCAGTATTATTGGAGGAATAAATATGAAAGTAATGATTGAAGATGAAGAATGGATTCTTACTCCATTAGACTGGACTAGAAAAATAATTGAAAGCCCAAGTGGTGTCAAATATATTAAATTAGATGCCTATTTGGTAAAACAGATGGAGGAATAAATATGAAAGAAAAAGAAATAACATTTACGAAGAAAGACATAGAATCAATATTATTTAGCAGGGGTTTTTATTATCANACAATTACCTTTAGATTAAATGATGGAAAACAACTTAGAGTTAGCACAGGCGACTTAATGACGCTGTTTAAGGCTAGTAATGCTAAAAAGTTTAAGGCCACCCTTAAGAGAAAATATTATCATTTGGAGAGATAAGTATGCAAGTAGTAATTGAAGATAAAGAAATTGAAAGAATGACTATTGTTTATACAGATGGTTCAATGGATATTATGATTAGGCAAAGTAATGGAACATTTAGTATAGAAAAACGGAGGACACGCTGATGGATTGTCCAAGATGTAAAAGNCGACTTAAATCAACCGAAACATATTATTTGCGTAGGTATGGTGTTTGTAGTAAGTGTTTGCAGGTAATTAAGAAAGGTGAGCCTCTTGAATAAGAAAAAGGCAATAACTGTGGTTTTACCTGCGCCTCATAAACAAAGAATAAAGTGTCCTATTTGTGAAGGAAATAAATGCAAAGTCTGCAATATGACTGGTGAACTCGGTATTGAAGTAGCACCAAAGATTCCTATTCAAAGAGCACATATTATTAAGTATGTTGCTGAAAATATGCACGAAGTAGCAAAGGAAATTACCCGTAAATATGGTTTAGTTCCAGAAGTGAATACTGCTGAAGTTTTGGAAGTAAATAATGGCCAATTTGAAATTGTTCAGATTTCAAGTCTCGGTGGAGTTTGTTGGGTAGTTAATCGTCTTGATGAATTAGATACCCCAAGATACTTTACCTCAAAACGAGAACTTGACAAGTTTAAACAGGGGTGGATGAATTGACAGATGAATTAGAAGTCAAAGGAACAATAGTCCGTAATGCTGAACTGGACTGTAAAATAAAGCGTGGTGTCTATTGGAATATAGAGGTCATGGATATTCGTTGGTATCGTAATGACAAACCAACAAATAAAGGCATTCGTTTGAATGTTGATGAAGCAAAATTGTTATTACAAATTTTAAGGAGAGAATTAGATGAAGAGAGTAAGTGATGTTCAATCAAAGAAAAGCCTACGAGCAGCAAATAAAGACAGACAATACGGACATAATGCTGTTCCTCGTTTTGGAAACTGTGCTGGAAAGATAATTGATTTATTTGCGCAGTATGTTGAAGATAGTATGACTGTTCCGCCTAAAGGNGGAAGAGGTTGTAGAGTTCAAAAAGAACATATTGATTTGTGTTTTGGTAAGTTTTATCAGGCTATGAGAGAATTTATGGATTCGGAAAACCCGCAACAAAAAGTTCTTGTTAAGAAGGAAAAAGAATATGTTAAAGAAACAGTTATCCTTGATGATTCTTTAAAAGAAGAAGTTGCGAGACTTACTGCTATTGTTGAAAATAACAAACAGGCATGGGAAGATGATTCCTCATTATATCAAGACATGATTAATAGAATCAATGAATTAGAATTGCATCTTGCAGATGAAGAAAGAAAGAAAAAGTTAGGTGATGAAGAATGAGTAAGGAATACAATATAGGTGTTAGATACGATATGTTAATTATGTGGTTAATGAAAAACCATGATGATGTATTTGATGAATGGGTAGAATATATTTGGGAAAAAATGGAGTGAAAGAAGATGAATAATGAATACGATAAGATTAGACAATACTTAAAGAATACTCATCCAGATGTTCTTGAAAGTTATGAAGCATGGGATGAAGAACAAGAGGCTCTTAAGATAAAGGCAGAAATTACTTTGCTAAAAGCACAAAAAAGAAAGATGGTTGGTTTCTACAAAGAAAACTATTGGCATCATCAGGTTAAATCCGAAGTATATCCTTCCTTTGACCAAACAGTTCATAATAATATGAATTATGTAAAACAATCAATGATTGAATATATTGAATCATTACCAGTAGTTAAATCTTATAGGGGAGTTAATAGTTGTCGTTTTACTCAGGAAAATTCTCCTGATTTAATTGCTCATAAACCAGGTGTATATTACACAGATGGGGAATTTACTATCAATAGCATTACTCTTTTACACATTGAATTGTATGAAATCAAACTTCCACAAAGATTCGTAGATAGAGCAGAAAGAGCAAACTACGACCCTGTTCAAGCAATCAAAGAATCTCTTTGGGAAAATAAAGAAGAAATTGCACGATTGATATTTACGGCAAGAATGAGTAATGAAAGAATGTTGAATAATCAAAAAATTCTTACTCAGGCTTATAATTTGTATGAGAAAGAAAGGAGTGAACAAGAATGAATAAACTATATTTGATTACAACCAACAATAAGAAGTTTGATTCTTGGTCAAAAGAGATGAAAAAGAAACTTAAGGGATTAGCATTAGAGCACTTTAATTCAGGCTATAACGATGTTGTAAGAGGCAATTATTTTGCTAGAGCCTCGTTTGTTTGTTATTGGGAAATTTATGATAATGATTCTCTTGCACGATTAGCACCTGCTATTACGCAAGCCTCCCTTATTCATCTTTTGCACCGATTTATGGACAAAGGAATGCTTGAAGAAGCAAGGGTTGTTGAAAAAACAATGATGAATTTTTTGCGACTTCTTCAAAAATTAGAAGAAGGAGAGAATAAGAATGAAGAAGAGTGATTGGATATATTTGGCAAGAGCCATGTGGGAATATTCAGAAAAACATGAAGGAAAAATCAGTAGCCTTCTAAAACAACTGATTAAAGAAATAAATAATAATAAGGAGATGATTGAAAATGACATGGGAAAATATGAGCAGGATGCTACAAGCAACAGACCAATTGACACCAACGCAGCAAATTGGTCGGATTACGAGAGACTTGGAAGGTTTTACGACAAGTAAGAGCAATCCGTCCTTAGTGCTTCAAATTCTGGATAAAGATAAATTAGAAGCAAATAATCTTGGATTAGCCAAAGCAAAGAAGTGGATGGCTAAAATCTTTGATGTTTTTGATGATGAAATTGATGGATTAATGTATGCTCACGATGATTTAGGAGAAGCAATTTACCATCTTGACCCATCGGCTGAAAAGCAACGAAACTTTTCGGTTCAATATGTTCATCGTCTTTTGAACATGAATTGTGGAAAGATTGATTCTAATGAGTTTTCATTGATTGAAGAATCAATCTTGGCTATGTCTGCAAACGCACGACGCTGGTTTATTCGCTATATGCTCAGAACTCCGAGAAATGGAATCAATGAAGGAACAGTAGCGAAGATTATTGCCAAGTATTACGATAAGAGACAAGCAATTGTGAAGAAACATTTGAATTTCAATTCTGTTGAAGTAGTTTGTCAGTATTATTCTAACTATCTAAATCCTCCTTGTGATTTAACTTACGGAAAATTTGTGAGTCCAATGCTCGCTAAGGAAGTTCCTATGAATAAGTGGCCGACTGATTTTGTTGTTGATTATAAATACGATGGAAACAGGTATCAGATTCATATTGATGGCGACAAAACTATGATTTTTAATCGTAAAGGTAAAATTGTAACTCAGCAATTCCCCGATGTTGTTGAATTGGTTCAAGCATATGACATTCAAAACGCTATTCTTGATGGTGAAATCTATCCTATCTTGGAAAATGGCTCTCCTGCCCCACACAAAACAATGGGAACAAGGGTTCATTCAAAGAATGTTCAAGAGGCTATGGAACGAGTCAAAGTAGAATGGGTTATTTTTGATTGTCTGATGCTCAATAACGAAACAGTCATGGATTTATCATATACAGAACGATTGGAGAAGATGAAAGACCTTCCTAATCAAGCGCACCGTATCACCGAAGGCGACATTATGGCCTTTTACCATGAAGCAATCAACGAAGGGTTTGAAGGAATCATCGTTAAGGATGCAAGCCAACCTTATCAATCTGGAAAACGCTCCGTTTTCTGGGCTAAATATAAACCTCCGCAGATTAATCTTGATGTTGTTATCCT
>FUFK010037416.1_pt1 | contig 78353 bp, 63 predicted proteins | sample 1021851 | NCBI WGS metagenome assembly FUFK01 (sample SAMEA51879418, study PRJEB19060) | metagenome | reverse complement strand
ACAGTTTCAACACCACCATCTGGTTGGGGTGTTAAACTTGAGAAATCTACTGTAACAGTAAACTCTAATGGACAAGGAAAATCAGCCAATGTCCAATATACTGTTACAGTCCCTCTAGATGCTCTTGCAACCGAAAGTATAGAGCTAACCTTCTCAGTATTACCTGCAGGCGGCGGAGCAGCGTACCAAACAAAAATACTGACTGTCACAGTCAGTGAAACTCACGGTATGTCTACCAGTTCGATAATTCCTGTAGACGGTCAAGGATACATTTCGCAGACAGGCGATTACAATGACATTTTGGTATTCCCTATTGAGGTTGAAAACCTCGGTAATAATGACGATGTATTCCGCTTTTTCACCAAACAACAGCGACCTTCCTCAGGCGGGAATTGGGATATTTCATTTACCGACCCAGAAGATAATTCACAGACGGAATTCAACATTCCTGCAAGACAAACAGTAGTAATCAATGTCAATGTACTTGTGCCGGATATTGGCAATTACAATAATAACGACATAATTATTGAAGTGACAAATCTCGAAGACTCTAATTTCGACGATGATAATGGAGATGGGCTACCTGACAATAAAGCACAGTTTAGTATTAGGGCCATTAAAAACAACATCACCTATTCAATGGACGCTAGGTTTGGTGAGGGGGACTATTCCTCAGTTACTATCGACAATAAAGCTGCATCAGTTATCCTAGCTCCTGAAGGAGTGATGATGTTTGAGTTTTGGATAGAGAACGTGGGGACTCCTCAAGTTGGCCCGTCAGGATTACTGAGATCAGATTTGGCAGTAATCGATATCAATGGTCTTGAAGGGATTGCCTCAAGGCAAATTCTAATCGATGGAGAATTGTATGATGAAAGTGTGCCGATTACAACAAAATATGCTATTTTCAATGTCACATCACAATCCTACTTGGTTGATGATGACGGCACAATGTACCTTGGCGAGTCTGTATTAGGAATAAATGCCATGATGACAAGCAACAACATAACCGCGTATGGTAACGAGGTGCGCAAATTCAAGCAAAAAGTAACCGTGATTGTTGAAGTTAGTCCAACCGCACAAACCGGCGATGCAGGTATTCTTGAAGTGGTTGTATTCAGCCAAGATAATGCAGCAGACAGGACTACTGGAAGGATTATTCTAAATTTGGAAGTCCAAACAATATATGACATTCAATTTAGCGACGAAGTTGAATTATACCACGAATTGGAGTATCCAGGCAGGCAAACAATTCCAGTAACCATCAAAAATGATGGTAATACTAAGACTGATTTCATAATTTACACTCCTGAAGGTTTCCGCGGCTGGTCGGTGTTCTTGGAAGAAGACAACGCTGAATGTCGTGATTACAATGAACATTTGAAGTGTACTCTTAACACAGGAGAATCGACAGTAATCCAAGCCATTGTTCGCCCACCAGATAAAGCTGAGATCGAAGATAACTACACCTTCACCCTGTCAGTTGAGCCGTTTGTCGATGACGAGCCGATGATTGTTGGAAGAGAAAACATCGAGATCTCTGTGCTTGGTCAACCAGACAAAGGCCTACTAGGCCTTGGACTATCTCAAGAAGAAATTGCTAGCGGAATTTATGTAATCGTTGGCCTTCTATTCGTTGGGATATTATACCGAACTGTAAAACCCACAATCTCGCAATTATTCAGAAGGAAAAAGTAATCTCTCCGGCTCACAATTTTACTGCATTCACTAGGTTTGTAATCGATGCATGGTATCCGGTAAAATACGACCTTAATTGCATGTTTCAAAAACCAAAAAAAATCAAACATTTGGCAACCCTTATTGAGGGGTAATCATTGGAATGCTTGCTAAGCGTATGCTGTGCACTGGGTGAATCAATGTCCGGACTAGAATCAGTGCCAAGTGCGTACCTCTCAATTGGCTTTCTAACCGTCGTCGGTATACTAATGCCGCTAACCAATTTTATCATAACCTGGGTTGTTAGGCCGAGGGTTGATCCTGCCCGCCCTCACATAACAAAATCATACCTTTTGGAGGGTTATGAAAGGGACCATAGCCTATATCCTAGAAGGCTAACAACATTCGAGTGCGGCAGCGAACCAGTAGGTGATGCAATGATTCAATTCCATTTCCAGTATTACTGGTATGCCATTATTTTCTTGGTTTTCGATGTTGCATTCATGTTCCTTGTGCTCGGCGGAATGATTGCTTCTGATGCGACTGCTGCTGATTTAGCCGACAGTGCGCGAGATAGTGCAGTTGCCAAGGCAAAAGACGCGTTAATGGTGTTGAGTGCCTACTTTGCAATCATGTCGCTCGGCGTATGGTACGTATTTAGAAAACGAGGAAGAATCTACATTTGAGGTGAAACTATGGCAGATACCGGGGAAAATTTTGCAGCATTTAACAGCCGTGCTTTGGTTGAAATGGTCGGTGGAGTTACTGACGAGGCACTCAAAGTTACGCGAATCAAACAATTCCTTAGCGTTCTCGCAGGCCGATTTTTCAACTGGGCTGGCAGAAAATCACTCTTTACCCTTCACCTTGGGATTAAATGCTGCGCCATCGAAATGGCTGCTGCAGCTACACCGAGATTTGACGGCGACAGGTTTGGTGTACTATTCCGTTCATCACCTCGACAGTCAGATGTGCTGTTGGTGAATGGGCCAATATCAAAGAAGTTCGCTGACAAGATTGTAAGACTATGGGAGCAAATGCCAGAGCCAAAGTACTGTATCGCGATGGGCGAATGTGCAATTTCAGGCGGCCCGTATTTTCAATCCTACAATATTCTAGAAGGCGTTGACACTGTGATACCAGTAGATGTTTACATCCCCGGATGCCCTCCTAGGCCAGAGGCACTAATCGATGGATTCGGCCTACTGCGTGAGAAGATTATCAGGATTGGCGGCGCACCAAGCTCCGGTAGAGAATCCGAGAAGCCGATTATTGTAGGTGACGAATAATGGGAATGGCAATAACACTAGAGCAAAATGCTGCAGCAGTTACCGAATGCGCTGATGCAATTAATGACCGATTCAGCGGCAGCGGCATTAATGCAGATATTATTCAACACTCCAACGCTAAAAAGTACTCATTCGTTAGAGTGACCGCACCGCCTCAACACTGGCAAGCACTTGCAAAGTGGATGAAATTTGAAGTAGGGGTAAATTATTGTTCGATGATTACCGGTACCCATTTTCCAGATGGTGGTGAGGAGAGAGGTTGGGAAGTAATCTACCATCTTCTCCGACAACCCATTGTAAACCAATTGCCCAATACCAATACGGTATTTGTTGCTGAAAAGATGCTTGGATCCCAAATTCCCGTTGAGTTTGAAGTAATAATCACTTTACCCAATAACGACACTCCCTCAGTGCCCACCGCTCAACATATTTGGGTTGGAGCCGACTGGAACGAGAAAGAAACGTGGGACTTAGTTGGAATCAACTTTGAAGGACATGAAAATATGCACAGGGTACTCAATCCGCACGACAGTCCAGATGGATTCCATCCATTGCAAAAGCAACACAAAATACGCTATCATGATTACAATGAAATGTACGACGATGCACAAGGCTTCGTTAGAAAACCGGCAGATGAGGGCCGGGTCAAGTGAGGTGACATCATGGCACAAATGTGGATTACAATGGGCCCGCAACATCCGATGACACATGGTTTGTGGACTCTTAGAGTCAAAGTTGATGGCGAGACAGTAGTAGACACTGAAGCCGAATTAGGCTACATTCATCGAGGCGTAGAGAAGATTTGTGAATCAAGGGATTTTACTCAAGTTACACCTTACTGCGACCGCCTTTGCTATGTGAGTGCTATGACGTGGTCAAATTCATACATCTACGCCGCTGAAGACTTGCTTGAAGCCGATGTGCCCGAGAGAGCCGAGTATATTCGCCTTCTTGCTGCTGAACTGCAAAGACTCGCCAGTCATTTGATGTGGCTAGGTGCGTTTGGCCCCGACATTGGCAATCTGACACTGATGACTTGGTGTATGCGAGACAGAGAAATGTTCCTCGACCTGCTGCAAGAGTTGGGCGGTTCACGAATGCATTACAACTATCCAAGAATTGGCGGCGTTAAGAGAGATATTCCAATTGGGTTTGCAGATCGAATGATCGCTAAGGTGAAACTGTTCGAAAAGCGCATCGAAGAATATGAAATGATGCTAGATGAATCAACAATTTGGCTAGTAAGACTTCAGGGAGTTGGCTATGCTAACGCAGAGGAAATGGTTGAGGCCGGAGTCTCAGGCCCGAATGTTCGTGCCGCCGGCGTCAATTATGATATTCGCTGGGCTCACCCTTATTCGGTGTATGATGAAATCGATTGGGAACCTGCTGTTGAGAAACCAACCTCTGTCAAAGGAGCCGATTGTTATGATAGATATCGAGTTAGAATAGAAGAAATGCGCCAATCTTGCCGCATGCTACTCGATGCAATTGAGAAAATACCCGGCGGCAAAAACACCCATTATTCAACCGGCGACGAGATGATTTACACCAAGGCGCCAACAAGAGCCCCAGAAGGTGCAACCGGGTTCAGTAACTATGAGTGTACCAGAGGCGCATCCCAATTCTACATCCAAGGTGGTGGAGAAGGAAGAGGTAAAATGCCCTACAGGCTCTCGATTCGCTCGCCAATGTTTATCACAATACCATTTGTTGCCAAGACAATGATTGGTTACAAAGTTGCGGACATACCGGCGATTATGGGTAGTTTTGATCCATGTATTGGAGAAACAGATCGGTGAGGTGATATCATGAATGACAAGTATGACCTGAGAGAACTGATTTTCTCAACTTTTGATAATTTAATTCCCTCGCTGCTAGAAGGCACTCCTCTTGAAGAAAGTTCAGGAGCGATTGCTTTTGGTGCTGCAACATTTGCTGTAGTAAACATTGTATTTTTGATGCTGTTCTTTTCACAATTCGCCATTTTGTGGATTGAGCGAAAGGCTGTTGCTAGAATGAATGACAGGCGCGGGGCAACTACCGCATTACGTTCTCTGTGGGTTGGAGAAAATGGAGTTACAGCCGGGGATTGGTGGAATATGTTGCCATTTGGATTAGGCAAACCGATCGGCGGTTTGAACAAGTGGCTGAATAACAAATTCGGTAACCGGGATGAAAAGTTTGCCACTGTTGACAGAGTCAACAATCGCTCATGGATGGGCTATTCAATATTCCCAGGATTCTTCCAAAATGTTGCAGATGGGATGAAGTTCCTCGTCAAAGAGCACATGGTGCCTCAACGGGCAGACAAATTAATCTTCGAAGTATCACCATTTTTGATAGTTTCTTCAACTCTACTAATCCTTGGAATTATTCCACTGTCTAGTGGCATGTATGCCACTAATCCAGAGTTGTCAATTCTGTATGCCATAGCAATCTTTGGTATTGCTCCAATAGGCGTCTTCTTTGCCGGCTGGTCATCTAATAACAAATATACCTTGATTGGTGGTATTAGATCCGCTGCACAATTGACCGCATATGAGATTCCGCTATTACTTACTTTGTTGTCTGTTGCTATACTTAGCGGCACGTTCAATATAATCGAGAGTATTCATTTCCAACATTCAGCAGGGTCATGGAATCTATTCTTAATGCCACTTGGCGCAGGACTATTCCTGCTCACTATGATTGCTGAGGTAGAGCGAGTTCCCTTCGATATGCCCGAGGCCGAGGCAGAGCTGGTCGAAGGTTGGTGGACTGAATATGGAGGCATGAGATTTGGAATGCTGTTTATGGCGGAGTATATTCGAACCTACGCAGCCTGTTTCCTGTTCACCCACTTCTTCCTTGGAGGTTGGCACCTACCATTCCAAGGATTAATTAGTCAGATACCAATTCTTGGCGACTTGTACCTTTTGATTCCTGGCGCCATTGTAGTTCTATTGAAATCATGGTTGGTATTCTTATTAGTCTTCGTTTGGGCTAGATTCTCTTTGGCAAGAATCCGAACTGACCAAATTCTTGAATTTGGCTGGAGAATCTTACTACCGCTAGCTGTATTGCAGGTGGTTCTAGCAGGAATTTACCGATTGTACTTATTTGATCCGACCGCAATGAAAGACACTGATGCTGGTGGATGGGCTTGGGATGCTTTTGGCATACCGATGTTTGTGCCAATTGTAACTACCATTGTTTGGCTAGGAATCTTCGTATTATTCCTCAACGATGAGGATAAGAGTGGAAATACTGAGCGTATGTTCCATGTTTACACAGAAAAGCCTGCGGGAACGTATGTCCCGGGGCAGGAGTGAGGTGAAAATATGCCAATGCACCCCCATGCAAAGCCGAATTTTAGAAACCTATTTTGGTATCCATTTAAGATTACTTTGATTACTGCCTTGAGAACCTTTCCAATCTTTGGAAAATGGTTTAGTAAGCGTTTAGGGATGGGATATCACAATACTAAACACCCAGAGTTCTTGGATGATGGCTCCAAGGCTAGAGCGGGTAAAAATAGCCAATTTAATGACATAAGCAAACAAGAGTTTGCACCCGACCGTGTAACATCTGACCTGTTTCCAACACTGTGGAAGCCTCAGACAGTTCAGTACCCATACGAGCGATTGGAAGATATGGAACCATGGCTGTTCGTCCCGGGAAATTACAATGGTCGAATCGGAGTTATTTGGGAAACCTGTACCGCATGCAAGTTATGTGTCACGGCGTGCCCTAATGACTGTCTTCATATGACTACTGAGTTGAGAGTTGATGTTTTAGATGGCGCCGATGGTGAACATGGCGGCTTAGGTTCTGAGTTAGAAGTTGGCGGCTATGCAGCACAGCTAATCCCAGAAGTTGTTGGTAACCTTGACGAATTTAATCACGTCACCGCCCACACTGATACCCCTGACCAGTGGCGATTTGCTGAGGTTCTAGACCTCTCGGGTGGTACTGCAATGGTAAGATGGAATGATTCGGGTATGGAGCAGGAGATTGAACAATCTGAGCTATTTGTTGCAGATGACCAAATAGTCTCGGGAAGGATTGACTTGGGACGCTGCATGTTTTGTGGCCTGTGTATGGAAGCTTGTGGATTTACTTCATTTTTTATGACTAACGAATATGATGGCATGTCAGGATTTACCCGTCAAGACTTGTGGTTCGATGCAAGCCGTACTCGCGTTTTACCCTCAGTTCACCAAGAAGCAGTTGATGCAGAACTAGCCAAGCGTGCGAACAAGGAAAGGGACAAACGGGCAAAAAAGGCTGCAAAAGCAAAGGCGGCTGCTGAAGCAGCTGCTGAGGAAGGTGCCTGAGATGGATGTCGCAGGTATTGTCGAAGCAGGAGTATTCTTCTTATTTGCCACGATAACTATTGGCGGGGCACTAGGGTTAATCTTAGCCCAGAGAGTTGCTCACTCAATGCTATCATTGATTTTCTGCTTCATGGCAGTATCTGGAATTTTCATCTTACTAGGTGCCGAATTCTTAGCCGCAATCCAAATCCTAGTCTATCTGGCTAGTGTTGGTCTTGTTGTACTGTTTGGTATTATGCTTACTAGAAAGCAAATATTGGAGGAGGATTTTGAATGAAGTTTGTCTCACTGATAACGAGAATCGGTCTCTTAGCATTGGCAATGATACTGATTTCTGTGCTTAGCGCTGAAGAAGTGTGGGCAGACTCGAGCGACGAGCAACCAACTACCAACGGCTTGGCAGATTCACTGCTCAATGACTGGGCACTGCCATTATTATTTGTCGGGGTGTTAATGGCTGCATCCATGATAGGTGCTGCTTATCTTATTCGCGATGAGAGAAGAGAGAATCTGCTTTGGGAATTTGGAGGCGAGGAAGAATGATTGATCCAGCCTGGGTTTCAGCACTTTCAGCGATTCTGTTCATTATTGGTTTAGGTGGAGCATTTACTAGGAAAAACGCGATTATTGTTTTGATGTGTATCGAACTGATGCTAAATGCCGCAAACATGCAATTTGCTGCCGCTGCGGTACACTACGGCGATTCGACAGGGTGGGTCTACACCATTTTTGCCATTGCTATAGCAGCAAGTGAAGTGGCCATTGGTTTAGCGATTTTCTTGGCCATGTATGGCAAGCATGAGACGATTTCATTGGACGATGTCGACGTCTTGAGGAACTGAGGTGATATGATGGCAGGAACTGGTTCAAACACGATTATCGACAGCGATATGATGCAATTTGCCCCACTTATCATTCTACTTCCAATGCTTGCATTCCCCGTGATTTTATTCCTGGGACATATATTCAATCGCCATCCATACTGGAAATCTAGTATGAAAGAAGGTGGCATCATAGCATTGGTGGTCATGGCTGCAAGCTTGGTGATTTCCCTATTACTAATCAAAGATCACCTTGGCGGATTTGCGGGCATCAAAGATTCTATAGATTTCCTATGGATGAATTCCCATGTCTATGATGGCGGCAGTTTAAAACCGATTACTTTCGGTTTTGGAATTTACATCGACCACATCACTGTGATGCTATTATTCATTGCATCTTTCCTTTGTTTGCTAATTAACATCTTTAGTATTGGGTACATGAATACCGATCCAATAAACGAAAATCGCAATCACCGTTTCTATGCAGAATTCGTATTGTTCTGTTCGGGCATGCTAGGAATGGTGTTAGCAGATTCCTTCCTGTGGCTGTTCATTTTCTGGGAAATAATGGGTCTCTGTTCCTATCTATTGATTGGATTCTATTATGAGAAGCCCAGTGCTGCCTACGCGGCCAAAAAAGCCTTCTTAACCACCCGTGTCGGCGACGTTTTCCTAATGATTGGTCTTGTAATGATGTGGGACTTATTTGGCTCACTCGATTATGCAGTCGTATTCGATGAAGCCAATATTGCAGCTGTCGCGGCGGAATCTTCTGGGACATTACAATGGGCATTAGGAATGATGTTCATTGGTGCTGTTGGCAAGTCTGCTCAATTCCCGTTACACGTTTGGTTACCAGATGCAATGGAAGGACCTACACCGGTTTCTGCCTTAATCCACGCCGCTACCATGGTTAATGCAGGTCTTTACCTAGTTGCTAGAATGTTCCCATTCTTCGGTTCTGAATACTTACAGAATGACTTGGTAGACTTGGCATTCATAATTGCTTTAATCGGCGGAATCACCGCCGTAATGGCGGCAGCAATTGCTTTTGTCCAACACGATTTGAAGAAGGTGTTAGCATATTCTACCATGAGTCAACTAGCGTACATATTCACTGGTCTAGGTTGTGCAATGTTCCTAGCCAATACTTTGGACTGGCACAATGATGATGATGCTCACTACATCGTTATTATTGCCTTCGGTGCGGCATTATTCCATCTCTTCAATCACGCTATGGCTAAGGGCATGTTGTTCATGGCCAGCGGCTCGGTAATCCATGAAGTACACCATGCCCACCATCATTTACATCATCATGACCATCATGATGACCACCATGGCCAAGACGGCCATCACGACGATCATCATGATGATGATTTCGACGCTCAGTCGATGGAAAATATGGGCGGACTTGCCTCAAAGATGCCACTTACTGCAACAGCAATGCTAGTTGGTTCAGCATCAATCATGGGGCTTCCGTTTATTGGTGGATTCTGGTCCAAAGAAGGCATAATCGCCAATGCTTGGAGGGTTGCGCTAGAGGATCCACGCTTCTTCATTCCGGCCATTTGTGTTTTGATCGGTGCCGGAATGACCGGATTTTACATGTCAAGAATGTGGTTGAAAACCTTTGCTGGTAAGCCTAAGACTGAGGTTGCAGCCCATGTTGGGCCGACCAATACTTGGATTAAAATCCCGTTATTCGTCTTGACTTTTGTTTCACTCTCAGCAATCTTGTTCGCTGGTATGGGCTTTACTCATTGGGCTCCGGACAGTGAATATGGTTTAATGTCAGAAAAGAGTTTAATCGAGGGCATCGTTTACGAGATTAATCATGCTTTTGCTAATAGTAACAGCTTCTTCTTTGTGTTGACCTATATCGCGATAGCAATCGGAGCCTTCCTAGGTCCAGGTCTTGCACTGTCGTTGTATGGTGGAAATTTGGCAGAAGGCGAAAAGGTAAAGCCATGGATGAAACCAATCATCAGGCTCAATGCGTGGGTTTTTGATAGGTTCCACTTCGACAACAAGGCAGTCGCTGATTCCGGACTATCTAGAGCATTAGAGAACCGCTTGTACTTCGATCATTATTACGATATGGCAATGCTAAAAATAGTGGCTGGGTTTTCAGATAAGTCTGCAGAGACCGATAAGAATGTGGTTGATGGGGTGATTAAGAAAATTGAAACCGGTAGCCAATCAATTTCTAAGGTTGTTCGTTCGATGACCACAGGGTCGGCAAGAGATTACATCTTGATGGTTTCTGTCGGAGCGATCGTCATATTCTTCTTGCTGTGGGGGGTGGCTTGATTGACCGATTGGATCTCTATACCACTTGTTGCGTTCCCGCTGATCGCTAGTATGGTTCTGTTAGCATTTGTCTCGAACGGCACTGAGAGAATGCGTGAGAGGCTTACTGCTCCAGTTAGAATGGCTTGTCTAATATTCTCGCTAGTGATGTTAGCCATAACAACTGGCATGTTTTTCAAATTCTTTGGTGATATAAGTTTCACCGGAATCCAGTTCAATGATTATAAGTATGATGCCACTTACACATGGATAGAAAGTTTGGGGATTAATTGGGCTGTAGGTCTCGATGCCTTATCCTTCCCTATGGTCTGGTTGACCACTTTCTTGTTGCCGGTCACTATCATTGCTACTTGGAATGAAAAGAGCGGCGCTACTTACTTCCCGCTCTTGCTGATGATGGGTGGTGCTTTAATTGGAGTATTCGTTTCTCTCGATTTATTCATGTTTTATGTGTTTTGGGAATTGACACTGATTCCAATGTTCTTCTTAATACTAAAATGGGGTGGTAAAGACAGGAAATATGCCTCACAGAAATTCTTCATTTACACTTTTACTGCATCAGTAGTAATGCTTCTTGGATTAATTACTCTGTACTTCCTACAAGATCCATATTCCCTGCCTTCCGCAGGAACGATGACTGGAAGAAGTTTCTCAATACCAGAATTGATTGAAAGTGCAAGAGAGGGCAACTTTGGCCAGAATTGGTATCTCGGGGAACAGATGCAAAAGATTCTATTCGTCATGCTGATGATTGGATTCTTGGTTAAGCTACCTGCAGTGCCTTTCCATACTTGGCTACCTGATGCTCACGTTCAAGCACCTACGGGCGGATCTATGCTGCTTGCGGGTGTCATGCTAAAGATGGGCGCCTATGGAATGTTTAGATTACCAATCAGCTTATTCCCTCATGCGTTGCATTACTTCCAACTAGCCCTGATGATAATTGGTATGGTTTCTCTTGTTTGGGGTGCAATTGTTTGTCTCGGTCAGACCAATCTAAAGAAAATGGTTGCTTACTCGTCGGTATCTCACATGGGGGTAATACTAATTGGAATTGCGACAATGCAACCATTAGGTTGGGCAGCAGCACTATTCATGATGTTTGCTCACGGCATTATTAGCCCAATGCTATTCGCAGTTTGTGGTGCATTCAAACATCATTATCATAGTATGGAAATAGGTGCTATGCGGGGTATGGCAAAGCATTCACCATGGTTAGCAACCTCGATGATGTTTGCTTGGATGGCTTCCCTAGGGCTGCCATTATTGGCTGGCTTCGTCGCTGAAATAATGATGCTAATTGCTCTTTGGAAACTTATTTCCTTAGACGGTTGGAGTATATGGTGGATGGTAGGTCCAGCATTGGTGCTGGCTTTAACAGCGGCTTATTATCTATGGTCGATGCAGAGGACTATCTTTGAAGGCGGTAAACAAGGCCAACCCCCGGCAAACATGTTAGGCCAACCTATTCCTGACATTACGAACTCAGAAAAGTTCGCTATGCTAATCATGGCATTCTTCACAATCTTGTTTGGTATCATGCCTTGGATTGGATTAGATATGATGGATGACTGGACTAAACAGATCTTCGAGGGTTTGATTATCTTTGTTGGTAAAGGAGGCGCTTGATATGTCTGGAGTATCAAAGGTTGAACCATTTGGCGAAGGATTTATTGATGCACTATGTCCTGAATTAATCATTTTTGCTGGCCTGATTTTGTTAATCATTGTGCCGAATTTGGGTAAAGGAACAGTACGAATTCCAGGAACTCAAACTAGGGTGATGTGGTTCCTTGGCGGAGAGCGATTCAAACTAACCAGCAATCCAAAGCTACCTGCTTGGATAGCAACTATTACTCTCGGTGCAGCATTTGTTCAAACCATACTTTCCTTCCAAGACGGTGTTGACAGAACTGCAATAGTTACCGATAGTGGTAAACAATTGATGCTCGTAAACGGGTTTAGCAGAGTATTTGAATTGATTTTCTTCGGTGCCTTATCACTTGCAGCATTCGCTTCCATGAATCGACTTGAGGTAAAAGGAGTCGGACCGAATCTTGCAACAGACGACCTCTATAACAATCGACGGCAAGCAGATTTTTACATTTTGATGTTGACATGCGGCCTTGGCATGTCTGTTGTGGCACTTGCCCAAGATTTGTTTGTTCTATTCATTGGACTTGAGCTTGCTTCCTTCTCAACTTATGTATTAGTAGCCTTTTACAAGGAAACAAAGGCTGGAACAGAGGCTGGAATGAAGTATTTCATCGTTGGATCTGTAGCCTCCGGAGTAGGTTTGTATGGATTATCAATGCTTTACCTATGGGCAGGTTCACTACAATTTGAGGTATTAGCGCAACAGTTCCTAATCAACGGTACCGACCCACTTCCACTCATTGCCATGGGTTTTGTGTTGGTTGGTTTTGGGTTCAAAGTTAGTGCTGCCCCATTCCACTTTGCTGCCCCAGATGCTTATGCAGGGGCGAGCAGTCCAATTGCAGGAATTTTAGCGACAGCGAGCAAGGCTATGGGAATTATTGGGCTACTGCGCATGCTGCTAATCGTTGCGGCTCCTGAGGCAAGTGAAGATGGTACGGTATGGCTGACACTACTTGGCGTGCTTTCACTGGTCACCATGACTTGGGGTAACATTGCAGCTTTAGGCAGCACCAATCCAAAGCGAATGCTGGCTTACTCCTCTGTAGCGCATGCTGGCTACATGTTAGCGGCAATAACAGCCATTGGAGCATGGAATTGGGATGATTCCCTCGCCGGGGATGCCGGACAATCGGCAGTTGCTGTCCTAACCGCCCTAATCTTCCACTTAGTCGTTCTTGTGGCGTTCAAACTTGGCGCATTCCTAGTTTTGTCTATACTAGAATCAGATGGTGATGCATCACGCCTTTCTTCATTAGGCGGTCTTGCCAAACGGGAACCATTCCTCGCAGTAGCCATGTTTATCTTCATGATTTCATTAGCAGGAGTCCCACCTCTTGCAGGATTCGTTTCCAAATTATTGGTAATTATGGGAATCGTCAAAGTAGCAGTCGGTGAAATGGGAGCACAAATTATTGCTGGTGACAACCTAGGATTAGCTGATGTTCACTGGGTTTGGTGGTTGGCATTTGCTATGGTAGTCAACTCTGCCATCTCGATGTTTTACTACTTGAGAATCGGCGTGGTAATGTTCTTTGAAGAAGCNGAAGAAGGTAGAAGTGGACCGTTACCAGCAGGATGGCAAGTAAGGTTTGCCGTCCTAGCCTGTTTGATGGCTACTCTGTTCATGGGTGTAGCGAGTGATAAACTGTTAGAGATTTGTGAAGTCGCTGCTCAAAGTTTGAATTATGGTTGGAATTGATAACATTCCAAGTAGTGAATTCAATAAGGGTGGTCTATTAGGCCGCAATAGGGAGCCTCAATGGGTAGGAGACACGAAGAAAAAGTCGACGAGGAAGAATTAGCTCGTCTAGAGAATCCGGAGGACGGTTCATCTGGCAAAATTCGTGTCAAAATGCCGAATCGAAGGATTAACGAGATGTTCGCCCTTGCAGATCAAATTCTTGGTGGTAGAAGAGTTTCAGTCTTATGTGAAGATGGCGAGACTAGATTGGCTAGAATTCCAGGGAAAATGCGACGACGTCAATGGGTTAGAGAAGGCGACCTTATCATTGTGTGGCCATGGGACTTTCAGGATGCTAAAGCTGATGTCAAGCATAGATATACCAAAACACAATCAATGTATTTGTCAAGAAAAGGCGTATTGCCGGACGATGTTGATGTCTTTGGCATGAAAGTCACTCATGATGATGATGATGAGCATAGCGATATCTTTGGTATCGTTGAAGATGAGTTAGACGATTTAGAGGCTAGCGATGACAACGCTGATGTTGAAGGCATGTTTGCCAGCGATGGTGACGCTGACGACGCTGATGTTGACGACATGTTTGCCAGCGATGATGAAGAAACAGACCCAGATGAAGCAACAGAGTCAGAGGAAGGTGAATTTGTTCCAGTTGAAGAGTATCCTGATTCAGGTGATGATGGTGATGATGACGACGATGATATTGACATTGACTCGTTATTTGGCTGAAGTGAAGATCGAGGTGGTCGATTGAAAGACCGAAGAGACGATTTGGACGAACTTGCTGTTAACAAAAATCGCAATCGCCGAAAGAAATCTAAGCGTAAGAAATTAACAGANTTAGACCAAGATGAAATTGACTATAGAGACTTTATAGGCTCGCTAGAAACCTCATCAGGCAAATATGAATGGATGAAGGAAAAACGATACAAGTCAATTTTTAGAGACATTGAAAATAAAATCCAAGGCGCTATGGGTAAAGGCCCATTTGAGTGGGTTGATAGACGAGTTTTTGACCAAGTATTTGACCGATTGACCCTAATGTCACTGTATAAATTAATGAAAAACGAGGTTATTGATACGGTTGATTTCCCAGTAGCTAGAGGTAAAGAAGCACACGTATTTCACGGTACAGACCCGCAAGGCAAGCCAGTCGCCATCAAAATATTCCACACCTCGAATGCAGTATTCAAGAACCTAATCCAGTATATTGAAGGTGACCAAAGATTCGGGGGTTTGCGCCGTAGACATCGAGATTTGGTTGATATTTGGGTAAGAAAGGAGCAAAGAAACCTTGCCCGTCTGTCAAAGTGGGGTCTTCGGGTTCCAAAACCACTAGGTCTAAACAAGAATGTTCTCGTTATGGAATACTTGGGTGATGACACCTCTCCGTATCCAAAATTACGGGAGGTAGTGGTGGAAAAACCCCAAGAAGTCTTTGAGGAGTTATTGGAATTCCTCGCGGTATCTTGGCAAAAAGCCAACCTTGTTCATGGAGATTTTTCGCCATTCAATATACTTTGGTCTGATGACGGTCCAGTAGTAATTGATGTTGGTCAGGCGGTAATTCAATCACATCCAAAAGCCCAAGAATTTCTTATCCGTGATGTGACGAGATTAGTCGAATGGGCGAACAAAAATGGTATTGAAATAGCATTAGCTGAAGCAATGTTTGAAGTCTTGAATATGGATTTAANTCACATAAAGGAAGAAGATTAGCCTATTCTTCTTCCCATGTTATTACTTCATCATCAGATAGTTCCATCATCTCGGCAACTGCTTCATCGTTTTCGGGGTCAACTTGACTTGCACGCATTCTTCTGGAACGGCGGTCGTTCACTTCGGAAAGCCCCGGAACTAGATTTTCGAAGCCACTATTAATTGATTCTTGGGGCTTCAACTCAATAGAATCGAGTGAACGATTAGATAATTTAGCTCGACGTCGGTCTTTTTCAAGATAGCCTAATACTGAACCGTGTTCAGAGCCACCTGCAAGCATTTCGATGGCCTGCCTAGCAGCAAACAAACCCTCTTGTTCACCAATAATGACTACCGTTGATTTGTAGATGGTAATTTCAGTGTCGGTTAGATTCTCAATCAGTTTGCGTACTTTCCCTTGACTCCCAATGATTCTGGAACGTACTCTACGTTGTTGATTTGACCGTTTGCCAACAAAGTCTCTAAGGTCTACCATCTCGAAAAAGTGCCGGTCATCAAACAATCTAATCGCAGCTTTAGGTGCCATCCCTCGGCCGATCGCTTTGATTACGTCTGGTAATTTCATGGCCTTGACTGGGTCATAACTGCCGACTTGACCCCACTGTACTTCAACATCTCCAGTCTCAGAATTGATGAATAAATCCTCGCAACCAGCCGCCTCCCGGATAGACTTAACAGTAGCCCCTTTTACTCCAATTAAGACCGCGATTCTATCTTTTGGAACCCGAGGAAGACCTTGTCGCATGTTGGCGCGTGAGCCTTCTTTCTTTTCAATCTCTTGTATTTCTTTGAATGAGTGTAATAATTAATGCGCAAGCCAATATTGCTCCTATTGAAGGGGTAAAAGAAGGTGCATTGATGACGCTGCTAACTGCTGCTCCTGTTACTACCATGTAGTTTTCATTATTTCCTTCGTCATATTCATCGATAACATTAGTTGGATCTATAACTAATCTCAAATCATATTGACCTTCATTTGGAACAGTATAGTTCCAAATCAGCAACTCTGATTTGTCCGTCATTGAACCTGCATCCAATGTTCTAGATTCAATAATCGTCCATGCGACATCAGCGAACCTATCTGCAGGTGCAGCCTCTAGTCTGACGGTAATACTGCCACCGTAGTTTTCATTCCCTTCCAGCAGTCCTATAACAGTTACATTACCGGTATTATCGCCAGGCTTTACTACCAATCTGTCGATGTTGGTTTCGGTTAAATTCCACTGGAAATCAATTGAGGGTAGTATTTGGTAGAAGACAGGGTTGGTCACAATTGTATTTCCTGCAACATCCATCACAGTTGCTCTCAACATCAAGTATTGACGAGATTTCGTCGCCCAACTTGATTGTGCGACGGTGCTGTCAAGACCAGTTCCCATCGAGGGCTGCCAGGTTCCAGAAATGTCGGGGGTTTGACCGAATCCATTGGAATCAAATCCATATTCAATATACGAATTGGCATCATCAATCCCGGAAGTCAAATCGGTTGCTACAAATTCAACGTTGGCAGCTCCAACTAGCGCAGTGGTAAGTTCGTCTACATTCCATTGTCCTTGAATCGGTGCTTCAGTATCAACTTGGACGGTAATTTGACTAACTGGTCCTACATTGCCAACATTGTCTGTGGCTCTTAGTAAAATAGTGTGGATTCCATCATTCAAAGTTAAGGTGTAGGAATCTACGCTAGTTTGTGTCCAATGTGTATTATCTAGACTGATTTCGGTGAACGCAACACCACTGCCGAGTCCATCATCCACTGTATTGATTAATCCTGTTAAAGTAACTGAGGATGATGTAGACCAATCGGTGCTAGAGCCAGTCGAAACAGTGCCTATGTTAGGACCTGTGCGATCAATTCCAATGAACATAGTTTGAGTAGCGGTTAAGCCAGAATTGTCATACACAGTCAATCGAGGATTCCAAGTCCCTTCTGGGAAATCCCCTGAGGACCAGTCCCAGCCGTAGTTGATTGTCGAAGGGCCGTCACTGGTTGGTGCTCCAGATCCGGGAACATTGGTTAAGGTTGCTCGCAGCAAATCATCATCAACAGCATGCCATGAAAACTCCAACGTGCCATCACTGGCAGTAGAAAACCATGCTCTGTCAAAAGCACTCAATCCGGTTCCATATACTATATTATTGACACTAAATTCGGTAATTTCGGGTACTTGGTTATCGATGGTAAATGACGGTGAAATCTCAATAACATTCTCTGAAACAGTTGAATCATATGCTGTGGCCTTGAGTTCATACGTACCGTTCGGGAATGCAGTAGTGTCCAAATATGTAACCCATGGGGATGAAGTCAATGTAGCAATATTGCTCCAAGCAGTGCTATCATTGGATATCTCAATGTCGAGTGATGTTACTGTTCCGGTGCCAGAAAATGAGAATGATAGAGTGTGAACTCCGGTCAAACTTTGCCCGCTTGCTGGTCCGTTTGAGTAACTAATCATAACATCTGAATTTGATTCTAATATGGTTAATTCTTCTCTTAGGTATTCACTATCATCATGGCTGCTTGGAATACTGGCAATTACCATCAACAGACACATAATTAATGCCGTGACAACTGCTCGCATGGTAGTTACACAAAGGCGGTAAGCCTTGAATGCTACCCTTGTTTAAGACAATTTTTAACCATTGGTCGATAAATCATTGCGGCCGAGTTTATTCGATAGATAATGCTGTAAAATATCACTAGGTTTAGAGATGGGTTCAAGTGCTTCATTAATAGTCCATAGTAATGATGGCACGGGTGAGGGCTCTGTTGATGGTTGTGATGTTGGCGACTATATTTGCCCCACAAACAAGTGCAACGGTGTATAATAGCGGTGGTATTGAAGTCTCGGAAGAGCAGGTAGTTATGATACCCAACACAGGGCTGGTTGTTGGAGATTCAGTCGAGTTCCGTCTTACCTTGAGCAACACCCTACAAAGTGACGCCAATAACGTACGATATGCATTTTACAAAAATCAGTACACTGCTAACAACCCGTATTTCCAAGATGTTATTGATATTGCCGCAGAAAATTATGAGGTGGTAAGTGTATTCTGGGATGGTTTACTAGAAGATGATGACAAGCTTTGGATATCTTTTGAATACCCACTTAATAGTGGCAACCAAGAGTTATTTTTTAAGGAATTTAACGTCACTGGATTACCGAATTTGAAAGTGATTCAAACCGAATTGACCCCTTCAACAATGATAAATTCAGGAGACATAGTTCAAATCTCTAGTCTAGTGAAAAACACTGGTTCACAACCCGCTGAAATAACTCAGTTAGGAGTCAACCTTCCGGGAGATATTCCGGACCAATATCTCGAGACTAAGTCTCTCAATGCAGGTGAAGAAACATGGGTCAATACGACATTTACTGCACCGCAGACAGGCTCTTACACAATCTATTTAACGCCGGATTTTAATGATGATATTTTAGAGGCATCTGAACAAGGCAAGTCAAAATCAGTCAATTTAATTGTTGAGCCAAGAATGGATTTGTTCCACATTGGGGACATTTCAGTATCACCTGCCACCGGGTCATCAAATGGTCCATGGACAGTTGATGGAGTTATTGGACGAACGGGAGATTCTGGAAGCACGGATCTTACAATGTGGCTTGAGATAGACCACAGTGGTGGCATGTTGGCCAGTCAACCATTTACCGTCACTTTTGTCCCAAGTTCCTCACAACAAGCATGGACCGCTTCATTTGACGACAATTTAGTTGGTTCACTCGACCCAGGAAGTTACCAAATTACTGCGGTAATTGACCCATTCTCTGACAGTGGATTTACTCAGGAGAATAACGATAATGATAGAACCAGTAGCTCGTTCACTATTCTTGAAGCACCCGATGTTTTGGTCGATTCGATTGCCTTACCATCTTCTTCAGTAGTACAAGCCGGTGAGAAGGTGACTTGGGGTGTTTCAGTCACCAATCTTGGCGGTGAATTAGTTACTGGTAACCTTGTGTATAGTTTTGAAGGCGTCACCGAATCCTCGACGATAATTTCTCTTCAAGCGAGTCAATCGTTTTATTGGACTGCAGAATTAAACACTGCAGCAGGTTCTCATACTGCTGAGTTTGTCGCTGAGTGGATTCCTTCAGTAGGTTACTCAGATCGGGATTTGACAAATAATATCGCCACGAATACTATCTCAGTTGAATCCAACTTAGTGCTAAATTGGGCAGGTTCAAGTTTACGAATTATTGACTCGGATGGGAATCTCGCAAATCAACCACTCGAGGAAGGTAAACAATACACTTTTGCAATTAACCTGACAAGCCAAGAACTTGGTTCACTGACTATTGACTGTTATGAATCGACCACAAATACCTTGATTTTAACAATCCCAGTTAATGTTTCAACACTAGGCCAAAAAGTATCGATTGAATGCCAATTTATTGCCTCTGCACCTTCTACCACCATACAAATGGTACCTTCAGATCCATCAGTCACCAACACTTACACCAGAAAAATTACTACCGAATCCTCACCCTCAAATGATGTTGAAGGTGAACAATCTGGCACGGGAACCGCTGCGTTAATTGGCCTTGGGGTAGCGAGTTTAATTGGAGTCTTTGTCGCAGCAATATGGTTGACTAGAGATTCTGACGAAGCAGTTGAGCGAGACATATTCGAATATTGTCCTGCCTGTGATGGCGAATTAGAGGGTGATGAGAATATCTGCCCTCATTGTAATTTCAACTTAGCAAAGGCAAGAAAACAGTTCCACTCTTGTCATGAATGTGGCGAGTCTGTGCCAGATTTGATGGATAATTGTCCATATTGCGGAGCGGAGCAAGATGTCTCTAAATTCTTTGAGCGACGTGAACGACGACAAAGGAAAACCGTTACCATTCAAGAGATTGCGCTACCAGAAGAAGATGATGATTTAATCGTATCCGGAACTGAAAATTTTGCCGAAACCGTGAAGGAATTTGGGTATGATGAAGACCAACTAGAGGATGACTGGGATGAGAACATCGCATCAGCGGAAGCACAAATAGCTGAAATTGAGCAAATGTACGAAGAAGAATTTGATACCGAGGGGTTGACTCCAGAAGAGGTTGAAGAATTAGAGTCCCAGGTTACTACCAAACTGAAATCTATGAAGGAACTAAGTGACGACGCGCAAGACCTTGATGAAATGCTAGCCTCAAAAGGCGATTTGGTGGCGCACAAAGATGATGAATCAGACTTGTCGGCAAGTGATGCGGATATCAGAGGTAGATTATACGAAATAACTGGTGAAGACGGGGTTATGCCAGGCGATGAAGTACACATCGGCATGGGATTGTCTGATTCCTCAATGGCAGGTAACGAAATTGAGGAAGTAATTTCCGACTTTACTGTTGAGGATGATGACCAACCACTTGTCAAGATCGATGAAACCGATGAGTTACAGCCAGCGCAGGACAAGCCGAGGCGACGTCAATCAACCAAGAAGACCGCTGAGTGCGGCGCTTGTGGTGCTGAAATACCGATTATGGCAAAGCAATGCCCGGTCTGTGGCGCAGAATTTGAGTGATGTCCGTCGGCTTTCATAGGGTTCGTCATAGCAATCGCTCGGCCACCATGTGCGTCATTCGGACAACCCGGGATAATTTTCTCCTGTTCAAATACTTGCCCGATTAATCACTTAATTCATAACCAAGATAACTATCGCAGCCTCATGAGGAGAAACAGTCTAGCGGTGTTTCTTCTAATGACTCTTATGACGTCTAGTCTTTCAGGGTGTTTAGGCCTACTTCAAGCAAGAGAAACAATTGAAGGCCTACGGGAAGAGGTTTACCAAGTCTCTTACCCAGATAAAGTGGATATGGCTCATACCTTCACCACTATTACCGTCCAACCTTATGCCAATCAAACAACATTTCCAGTAGATGAGTCAGTTGAAAGAATTGAGATTTATTTCAAGGTTGGAATGAGCGGTTCTGACCAAATCTCATGCATAGATGAGGTTCTTACTAGTGAATTACGTTATGTGCGTGCTGAGGTTACAACACCCTCGGGAGTTTCATTTTGGTTACAAGATGTTTGTGAAGATGTCACACCAACGGTTGATACTTTTGAGCCAAATCCTAATTTTGAAGCAGGCGATTGGAAGTTAGATGTTGAAGCAAGAGGATGGGGGGAAAATACCATCGGGGCTTTTCAAGATAATTTCATCATTGTTATTACAGTTCACAGGGTTTGTCAACAATATCCAATCGAGCCTCCATGTGATGAGTGATTAAACCAGTGAATCACTACAGGCGTATTTCCTCGAGCAATTTAGGCACTTGCCAACACGGTCATGATTGCGTTTAGCGCCCCCCTCAACCATTAGACGCTGGATTTCTTGAACTTGTTCGAAGAGTTCATTTTTTGTCGACTTATCCCACAAGATTTGATGAATGTCATCATTACCATATCGCAGTATTCCGTAAGGTGTATTCCGTTTTGTATTTATCTCAACAAGGTGAATATAGGCTAGTAGTTGGCGACGATGGGAAGTGTGTGGACGTTTCGGTATTCTACCAGTCTTTTGTTCAATTGGGATAAATTCACCATCGATCACCACGATTTGGTCAGGTCTTCCTCTGATTCCAGTTTGCTTATCCATCAACAACCCGGCACCNTCCTCATCATCCGAGTATGCTACTTCAGTTCCCGGTTTAAGCCCAACATCTTTTCTCGCTAACTCGGATTCGTTTTCAGAAATAAGTGCTTTTTGTAATTGCCAAGATGCTGCCAAAGTCCATACCATTGCGAGAATAACCAAAATAAAACCTGCCTGTTGACGATTTTCAGCACCATTCAAAGCGATTGAGTGGATGCCCAGCAGCATAGCGGCAAATAGTAAACTAGTCTCTAATTTACCCGCTTCAAACCATCCACCTTGAAACCCCTCAATTTCCCACTGAGGCTCAATGATTTTGGTCTCTTGAATGATTTTATTTTTCTCAGCCCTGATAGTTTCGGCGAAACCTAGCCACTTTCTCCATGGAATATAGATGGCGATTATGCCAGCCATTAATACAGACAGGCTCCACATTGCGAGATATTTTGCCATATCTTTAGGATATAAGATGACATCGTCAATCATCATAATCGCAACTGAATCAATCGCAATAGCAATTATTACAGTAAACCACCATGTCCAAATTATCATTTGCCGTTTAAATTGGTTTTGTTTAATCTTGAATTCTGAAACCCTATTGTGTATCTCTGCATGTTTCAATTTACCCATTTCCACGGCTTCTCCTTGTCCAGTATTGCCTTGTTTTGCTAGTTCCCATGATAACGGACAGTAAGCGTGCCTCTCAATATCGCTAGCACTAACTCTCGGTAGGTTACTGTCAGCATCTCGCCAAAAACCGTCTTTACCTTTTTTAGCAGTAGATAGGTCAAAATCCGAAGGATTCTGCTTTCCCATCCGCTCGGGCATGTTTGGCCTTAACTGTTCTGAGACTTCTAATCTTCGCAAGCCTGGGTAACAAAAAATCACCTATTTTGTGATTTTAGAAATTCTATGATGTTGCGAAGCGGTTTAATATGGGGGTCAAGTGGGGCGAATGCTGAGGTCATTCGATGTCTGAGGAAGCAACCCTATTATTACCGTTTGAAACCTATGAAGAGAATGCCGTGAATATTGGTACTCAACAGAAGAGTGCTGATATGGCAAGATTTATCGATACTGTAAGAGATGATGGTTTATACCTACTTGATGTTAACGTGACCGACTCTCGAATCAAAAGTACTGCAAACTTCCTCAATAAATACGATGCACCAAGAATAATGGTTGTATCCGCTCGTCAATACGGACAAAGACCTGCGAGAATGTTCGCTGAAGCCATTGGCGCAAACGCAGCCGTCGGCAGATTCATCCCGGGTTCTCTTACTAACCCTGCCCTACGCTCATATGTCGAGCCAGATGTATTATTTGTCACCGACCCTGCGGCAGATCAACAAGCATTGAAGGAAGCAGTCAACTCTGGACTACCGGTTGTTGGAATCGTCGATGCGAACAACAACCTAAGAAATGTTGATATCGCAATACCAGCAAACAACAAGGGTCGCAGATCACTTGCCCTAATTTATTGGCTACTAGCAAGAGAAGTTTTGAAGGTTCGCGGTGAAACAACCGATGAGGAATGGGCTGCTGCACAAGACGTTGAAGAGTGGCAATCTACCTTCTGATTGCTTCACCAATAGCCCATATTGTTGCTTGCCTCGGCAACATACATTATCCCACTGGCAACGATAGCGATTAAAATCCCCATTCTAATATTGGATTGTTTCCACTTGGTCAACCACAATTTCCCGAGGTAAACTCCTAGAATTGCTGAGATTACTAAACTTGGAATAAGGATATACTCATCAAGGATCGCAGTACCTTCAAAGACAAGATAAATTGGTATTCTCGTTAAGTCAACCGCTAACGCTAATACGCTTGCAGTAGCTGCATAAGCCACTTTATCAGGTAACCTTCTTTGTAGAAACATTGCTCTAAGGGCGCCTTGATGTCCGGTCAAGCCGCCAAAGAAACCAGAACCGAATCCGCCTATTCTATCCTCTGAATCTGGTAATCTAAAATTCGTCCACTTTTCAGTTGCTGACAAAACAGGAAGAATGATAAGGGCAAATCCCACAATCATTAGTAGTGGATCTGCAGGAATATATGAATGCAACATCGCTCCAATAATTGCTCCGACAATCAAAGCCCATCCGTATCGCTTAACAGCATTAAAATCAACGCTAGCTCGCAATAATTTTAGTTTCCAAGCATTGTGTGCGCCGTGGATAATTGCGACTACCGCAATAGCCTCATGTGGCGGTAACCAAAACAAGACTACGGGAGTTAACATAGTCGCTAGACCAAAACCTGCAGGAACTGTTAATGCCGCGGCAATCATGGTGATTAACATACTAATGACAATCAACAACAGTTCCATAAATTTAGCAAACCGTTACAAGAAATAAGTCTGTCTAAATAGATACAAAATTACTGATATTTTTCTTGTTTATCTCACCATTTAGCAAATCGAATAAATCGGTTGAATCTTTTTTAATTAGAATAATTTGTAAATAAATGCGCAGAAGTGCTAATATATACAAAATCATCTTGATTTTGTCAAAGGTGCCCGATAAATAATCATGGTGTGAGTATGAAAATAGCAGTTACTGGTGCGACTGGTACCCTTGGCAAGGCGGTAATGTTTAGATTACGGAGCCTAGGTCATTCGGTAGTCGGGCTCGGCATGAATCGTGCAAAAATCGAGAAATTGAGGAATCAAAAATTCGAAGTAAAAAGGTGTGATATTACAAACCTAGCTGATTTAACTGCGGCCATAAAGCATTGCGAGGTGGTGATCCATTGTGCAGCATATGCAGCACCCTTCGGGAAAAAGCAGCGGTTTTTTCACACCAATGTTAGTGGTACTAGGAATGTCTTTCAAGCCGGACAGAAAAATTCGTGCTCACGTATAATCATGATTTCCTCAGCCTCTATCTTTGAGCGGATGCCACATAGTTTGCCCCATAGTGATGCGACTCCTGAATTACAATATAGGCCAAGCCATCACTATGGTGCGAGCAAATATGACGCTGAATTGTTCTGCCAATCCCAACCGAGAGATAGTTGGATTGGCCTTAGGCCAAGAGCGGTCTTCGGACCAGATGACCAAACCCTAATTCCTCGCTTAAAGCGGTTTATTGGTAAGAACACCTACAATACAATCGGCGATGGTAACGGACTAATCGATGTAACATGTCTAGACAACTTTGTTGATGCGGTTTGTTTAGCAATTGAGGCTCCGGAGAGGAGTTTAGGTAAATTTTACAATATCTCTAACGGCGATCCCAGAACCTTCAATTCAATAATGAAGGCTTATACAGATAAATTAGAAGGCGTTTACCGCCAACGCAAACTACCATATTTGCCAATATTTTTACTCGCTCAAATTGCTAATTTTACCGCCTCGATTATTCCAGGTAAACCGTGGGAACCTACTCTAACTCCCTATGCACTTAGACAGATTACCGGTTCTTTAACATTAGATATTTCAGGTGCCCAAGAAGCACTAAACTGGCAGCCAAGGAAATCATTTGAAGAAGGTATGGAGGAATTGGAATGAACAAACTTAGGACATTATTTCGTTATTTTATGACGCCAAAAAAATTCCATAGCCGCCAACGTATTGACAAGATTCAACGTAAAGCAATCAAGCGTCACATAAAATTCGTCAGGAAAAATTCTCCATTTTATGCAAGGCACTGGGAAGGTCTATTCGATGATGAGTGGTCAACATTTCCAATTATTGATAAATCGATAATGATGGATAACCTCGCTGACTTATTGACGGTTAGAATCGATGTTAGTTATGCTAAGCAATTAGCAGATCAGGCAGAGAAAACCCGTGATTTTTCACCTAAAATTGGACCGTACTCAATTGGCTATTCATCAGGCACCAGTGGTTCAAGAGGTATGCATTTTGTTAGTGAAAAGGAGCAGGCTGGATGGGCAGGTTTCATGTTATCACGAGGCCTTGACAAGTCAATCTTAGAACGATATAAAATCGGTTTAATTTTACGTGCTAATTCCAACACATATGAGTCGGTTGGCTCAAATAGAATCAAATTCAAATTCTATGATCTAATGCAGCCTTTAGGAGAAATACACAGCAAAATCTTAGACGATGAGTTAGATATATTGATGGGTCCACCAAGTGTGTTGAGTTATTTTGTTGATATTAATTCTCCAATCAAAGTAAGAAAAATGGTTTCAGTTGCTGAGGTTTTAGAAGAGGTTGATCGGGTGAAAATAGAGCAGCATTTTGGCCTGACATTACATCAATTTTATTCTTCAACAGAAGGTGAAATCGCTGCTACATGTGAACATGGCACCTTACATCTAAACGAGGATATGATGATAATTCAAAAAGAATGGATAGATGAGCAAAAAGGTTGGTATCACCCAATAATTACCGATTTTAGACGTAAGACTCAACCAATAATCCGTTATCGTTTGAATGATATTTTGGTAACCTCTGGCAAAAAGTGTCCATGTGGTGATACAAGAGAAGTGATAGATTCAATTATGGGGCGTTCTGATGATATGTTTCACTTAACCACTGTTGATGATACTGTTGAGTTAGTTGTACCAGACCTAATTCGTCGGGCGATAATGCAAATGAGTGATGAAATTACCAATTATATCGCATTTCAAAAAGCGCCAGATCAAATTGAAATACAGCTCAAACCTGAAGGTCTAAGCAATCTCTCAATGGAAGGGTTTGATGAGTTATGGAAATCAAAAAATATACAGCCACCGCAAATTGAAATTGCGCCATATAATCACCTGCCATCAACCACCAAATTGAGGCGAATTTATCGACAATTCACTTGATAAAAAAGGTGCCCTTTGCTCTAATATGCCTCAGTGAACCAAATGAACCCAAAAAATATGACGATACAAGCAAAAATAATATCGAAAATCATTCCTGTCAATGACCAGGTGTTAGATTGTCCTGTGGTCGCTTGCCAATCCGCTTTTCCTTTGTAAAATACAGCGTCAAAAACGAATGTCAAAATTATCGAAAGACAACAAGATGCCTCACTCAAGAAGCGCCAATAATCATCAGCAAGCCTCCCTGGTTCTGAAAACTCGAGGAATGTAATAGATGCAATTATGCCTAGAGCAAATACGGCGTAAGAAAGATATCTGAAGTTAAATTTTGGTTGAAATTTTGGGTTCAAAATAATTATTTGTTGTTGAGGGAAGACCCCTTGAGTTTGTTGGATTTGTTGATTGAGGTTTTGTGGCTGGCCGTAGAGTTGAGTTCGGTTTGGTTTCTCAGGGTCAACTCCGGGCTGCATGGCATCCCCAGTATGACAGTAATATTCAACTTTTAATCCTCATCAAGTTCAATCATGACTGGCTTGTTGGAATATCTCCCACAAGGAAATCACTTATTGCATCAGCAAAGTCTTCTGGAGTTGGCATTTCATGCATAATAGAGCGAATTTTTTTGCCTCCAGGAAGGCCTTTACTGAATGCTACAGCGTGTCTCTGCATCCATCTTGGTTGTATTCCTACAGTATCCTTGGATAACTGAATATATCGGTCCCAGCACCATTTTCTAGTAGCAAATGCCTGCTGAGTTTCATCTAAATCACTCCAGTTTTCATTTATCTTTACCCATGGTAAATCGTTTTCTTCCATCCAGCCTAAGCCAACTTTCAGATAACCAAACATTGCCGGCCTGCCAATTGCACCACGACCAATCATAAGGCCAGAGGCATTGGTTTTTTGCAAACAGGCAGCTGCACTTTTTGCGTCTACAACGTCTCCATTAGCAATAACAGGTACTTCAACAGATTTGACAACCTCCTTAATGTAATCCCAGTCAGCGACCCCCGCATATCGTTGGCGAAGAGTTCTGCCATGAACGCACAGGCGTTGCGCTCCAACCTTCTCAAGTTGCTGACAGATTTCTACAGCATTGTGTTGAGCAGCCCCGGTACCAAGGCGCATTTTTGCCGTGACGGGAACATCGACACTCTCAACAATATCACTAACCATTGAAACGAGATTATCAGGTTCACCCATCAGCGCAGCACCGGCACATATTTTGGTTACTTTAGGTGCTGGACAGCCAAAATTTAAGTCGATTACATCGCAATTCGGAGCTAACATTTCAGCTGCAGTGACCATGTCTTTGGCATCTCCACCAAAGATTTGGGGGATAAATGGAACTTCTGTTTCATGGGATTCCATTTTTCGCCAAGATGCTGTAGCAGCACGACTCAAAGCAGTACTATTGGTAAATTCAGTAATGGTAACATCAGCACCACATTCCTTAGCAAGTAAGCGAAACGGTAAGTCGGTAACGCCAGACATTGGGGCGAGAAATAGCGGACGTTCTTCGCCCTCCCATTTGCCAAATTTCTGCCCAATGAACTCGCTCATCGATTTATGCTCAAAGACATTATTTTTCAATGGTTGGCTCGATTTATGCAGATAATTCTGATTCAAGCATTTCGGCAACTCTACGCATTCTTCGCAGTACTCTATCTAGTGAATCCTGAACATTTCTTTTGACTTGACCAGCGTCCTCGCCGTTCATTCTATGTCCAAGAGGTAGTCTGCCACCGAGTAAATTGAGTAGTAACATTTGTTGCTGGGGGTCTACATTCTTCATTTCGTCAGCAACATTTTCAATCGATAATTTACCTTTCTTTAGCGACATCAATAGTTTTGATTGCTGTTTTCTGTTTAGTATGCGCTGAAAGCCACCTTTCTTTAGCATCCAATCTTCACCACGTCGCTGATGTTGAGCAGTCATTGCATTCCACAGCGCGATAGACAGTCGGTCAGTCCGTGGTATTCGCTCAACCATCCCGCTGTTTCTAAATCGCTCTAGAATACGGCCGATACGTGGTTTTTGACCACCGGTAATTTCGGCAGCCTCATCTAAGGACAGCGGTGCATCCCTGGTAAGTAATAATTCAAAGAGGCGAACAGAAATTGAATCCGCTTTGATCTCTTTACCGGGGCGTTCTCCCAATAATCCAAAGTCGCCCATCCATTGTGACATGGCGTTTTCCTCAGATTCTGGGGCGATTGGCCTATGGTCGACAACACCAAGGGTTAGTGGTGGGCGATTATTTCCGGGTAATTCGAGAACTAATCTGGTATTTTCTCGATTCCAGTAGTTGTCAATGAGAGTTAGTCTTTGGCTGACGATTATACTTGCTTGGCTAGAGAATAGCTCTACAGCTTTTGATAGTGAACCACCACGAAGATANTATCGTCTCCAGCCTTTGCCTTCATTGGTATANCCGATAATGCCGGATTGCACCAATCTTGTTAGATGATGATTAAGCGATGCTGGAGTTAGGGCTAATTCATCCGCTAGCATTTGAGCATCCCAAGCAACCTCAGGTTGGGCAAAGAGGTAATCACGCAATAAGCGATGGACGGGGTTGGCAAATCCTTGGTCTGCCATTTCGTCACCACGTTTTCTAACTAGGCATAGAGTATCTATGAACCACGTTGTAAGACTATCGATGTCTCTATCACTAGTGGGCAGAGAGATTTCTTGCAATCTAACTTTGAACATTATCCTCAGGTGGTAGCCGTCGTCGAGGGTCTTTGAATCCTATGCATTAATTGCCGCTTGAGAGGCGAAAAATAGCAGTAAAACCTAACGTCGCTCGTCAAGCCATTCGTAATCGACACCGTGAGTGCCATGCCACTCGATGTTCATGTCTATGTGGGGCATTAATTCAATGCGATCCTCACGTAATATTCCTCGTCTTCTCAACACCTTGACCGCTGAATGTACAGTTGCTCTGGTTCTGCCAATTCGACGGGCAAGCTGTGCTTGAGAGCGCGGAATTCCTTGTTTGACAATGTCCTCAATAATCAGTCTTTGAACTAGTGATAGCCCGATTGGTAGCGCAGATGCGGCTCTGTGTTCGTTGACTGAAATACCTTTCAATACCTCTACTTGGCTTGGGGCGCCGGCAAAATAACATGTTCTTCCATTGACTGGCATTACAGTGATACATTGTCTGGTTTGTAAGACGTCTAAATGATGTCTTAATGTGCCATTTGCGGTCGCCAGGGCAGATTGTAATTCACGATAGCACAACCCTGGATGCTTCTCTAGGGTGCGGAGAATTCTTCTGCGTAGTGGATGCTCAGCATTTCTTGCCTTGGTAGAGATGCCGCCAAAAGCCAGTGCTCCGACTGCGCTTGCCGCAGCAGCCACGCCACTAGCTACTCCTGCAATACCGCCGGCTGCCCCCGCAAGTCCTGCCGCTAACCATGGGCGTTGTCGAACCCATTGAGCAATCAAAGGCATGATAATTCTACTCAGTTCTCCTTTGTTAAAGCATCCATTGGATGATTCATTGAACTGAACCAGATCGTATCTTTAAGTGGGCAACAAGCGGTGAAAGCAGTCTTCCGCAGGCAACACCGTGTTTGCTGAGGGCGTATGCTACTCTAACTGGGGGACCCTCATCGACCGTTCGGTTAATTAGACCTTCATGAGACAATAGAGTTAGTTTATCAGATAGTGTTCTGGATGAAATTCCTTCAAGAAGCGCCTTCATTTCGTTGAATCTTCTTGGTCCAGCAATGTAGAGGGTGGACAGGATTTCAATCGTCCACCGCGAGCCAAAAACTTGCAGTGCTTCTACAGCAGCTTGTACCTCCCAGTTGAGGTCATAGGCATCACTGTTGGAGTACTCAGCAAGCGCATTGCGAATTGAAATGCCATTGTCAATGGTATCATCAATTTTTGATTGAATCAAGGTAATTGAATCTTTTGAGACGTGTTGAACTGGATTTGGCATTGTTTCACCTGAGTATTTGTTCCGATAGCAACTTCCTTTTTTACACTTAGTGCTACAAAACTTGTAAGTGGGGTGTCGGGTTTTTTCAACATATGTCAATAATATAGCAAACAGCAGGTGTAATCTTTAACACCTAGTTAAAATCACGGGAAAGTATGAGTATGCTATCTAATAGTAAAGTAATGCTAGGCGCCGCTTTGGTTTGCCTAATCTTGAGTGCCCCTCTGTCCATGCTTTCGACAGGTGCGGTAGAGGATGCTGTGGAAGACAACTTTGAAACCTTCCCGACCGATAATGCCTGTGCTGATGATGACTGTACAGAGGCGGATTCCGACTGGGCAACCAGTACTGGGGAAAGAAGCTATTACGCTTGGAATCTAACCAACCCAGGTGATGCAGAGCCGGTCTACGAACAAGTAGGGCCGTTCGACTATGATATCACCTACACCCGTGAAATCATAGATTTCAACAAGACTGCGGGGACTTTAACCTACAGCGAATCTAAGGTCTACACCTGCGCTGAAGATACTAGAAACCCATGCGACACCGAAGTTACCACCACCAACATTCCATTCCAACCACAAGTTGTTGGAGCAACAGGTTTGGTGATTGATAATATCATGACTGCAACAAAAGCAGGTTTTACCGCTGGTATGCTAGCACAGGATCTTGAGAGTTTGTCGGTTGGAGCACCTGCCGCTGGTGTTGTAGCAACCAACCTTTCACAAGCTGCTGCAAAACTTGAAGCAGACTTCTCAATGCCGGCAGAAATGGCTGCTGCTGCTGCTCCAGCAGCGCTTGCTGATATGTATTGGAATGGCTATGCAGCCAACTTTGAAGCAGTTGCTGGGGTAAATTACACCACTGCTAATCAGTTAGATCATAGTTTCTCAGCAAACTTCTCTAGCGACCCAGACCCAGAATTTGACATGGGTTATGCTTTCTACAATGCAATGGGTCCCGGCGGTGAGGATATCTCACTCACCACTGCTCTAGGAGTTACCATGCTCTCTGGTCATTGCAGTGCTAATCCAACAGATGCAACAAACGCAACGATACGTGCAGGTCTTTGGGGCTATGCAGGTGACGATATTGAAACCACCATAGCTCGTGATTGGGCTGTGTGTGCTGGAGTAGGTGCTTCTACCTTTGCTGCGCTTGGTGGTGGAGATTCTACTTGGATGGTAGACACCACAGGAACATCAGTCGATGCCTCCACCCGTTTGAGCTACCTAGGAATAACCATGGATAACAATGCCGCAATGGCTATGCTCTTTGGTATACCCGGGGACGATGTAGTTTCAGGATTACTCGAAGTTGATGGAGTCGAATTCGGTGTTGCAAACTTCCTTACAGCCGCTCCTGACGAAGATGGGACTATTGCTGGCCTAGATCCATCAACCTATGCTGCAGTAGCAGCATGGGCTGGCGGTTGGATGGGTAGCACCTCGGCACTTCCTATGATTCTACTTGGGGGCTCCGGTGAGATGACAGCTGAAAAATTCGTCAATGTGACGCTTGGTGGTCAAGATCCTATCAACGGGGGATATCTCGCAAACAGCATGAACCTAGGTAATGATGACGGCAATCGTATGTGGGGACTGATGCCGGGACCTTATCTTGGCGCACCTGAGGTAGTGGTTTCAGAAGCGGCTTCAGGAAATGTTCTATATGGCCCATTAGGGCTAACTACCAGATTAGGAGCAACCCTGTTCATGTATGGTGAATTGATGGGTGAAACTCCTCCTATTGATTTCGCTGCTTTCGCAGCCACTGGAGAACCAGCACTTGGCACACCAATGCCGTGGACAAATGCGACAGTCCAAGCATTATATCCAGGCTTGGATTCAAACGCAGCAGATGCTCTGATGTTCATGGTCGGTGAGGCAATTTACAAAGGTACAGTGCCTGATATATTGCAAGGTACATTCCTCAGCGATGGTCCATACAAAACACAAACGGTCAATCAATGGCTGTTTGGCTGGTTTGATCCGGTGAGTTTCGCTGTATCTGAAGACCCAACCGCACCATCGGCAGGCTGGTCTAAACTTGAAACAAACCAGACCTATTACGGGTCGGATAATGTTTCCACCGGGCCAGCGACAACCTACACTATCTGTACCGGACACAACTCAAATTGCGACAAGGGCGAAACACTACTCGAGGACGGCTCAGCGGAACTACCGTGGCGCAACACAGCAATGATGAATGCAACATTTGGGCTACTAAGTGCTGAGCGACTCGACAATACCACTGGAGGATTCTTAACCGGTGATGGTGACAAGGTTGATGCGGGTGGTTACGCAATAACTGATGTAGTTTGTTCAGGAACCAGTGAGGTCAAGAACATACCAGTAGATGACTGTACAGCATCAGTTGACCCAACGACCAGACCAATCACTGCAAAATTAATCAAATCATTAAGCATACTAGATGCAATGACTCCAGCACTACCGGTTTATTTCGGCACTGAAATAAATATGCAGGCAGAACAACTATCTGGTTTAATCATAGCTGGTGACTCAACATCAACCTTCTACCTTGACATGAGAGCCGAAAGTGATAGAGCCAGTGCGCCAACTATGGACGATCTACAACCAGTATTCCAAATCGTTCAATCCTCTGAAATTGAAGATGATGATGCTGAGGAAATGGAAAGTTCAATTGTCACCAATCAAAATGCACTTACTTACTGGACTAACTTTGACGTACCAACAGACTACATCGCATTGTTGCTATACTTGGGTGCAATTTCCTGTCTAATTTTGGGCGTCATTGCTCTAGGAAATGACGAAGAGTGAAACCAGTTTTTGCTGAAACCGTGAAATTACGGCATTTAGTGAGCGAGAGCAATGGGGCTCACCTTTGAAATGGTGAGTCTAGTTGGTGATAGCATGGCCAAGAGGGTTCTGCTTGTGCGCGGCGGCTCTCTAGGGAGAAATACTGGCTTAGGTGCAGCACATCACAACCTTGCTGATATGCTAGAAGCTGGAAAGATTGTTGGTTGGGAATTGGCAGGAATTTGTGAATATCCGTTGGCTAAAACAAGTAATCCATTTGCTAGAATATGGACTAGATGGTTTTCTCATCCAAAAAGAGTGGCTAAACAAATTAGGAAGTTAACACAAAAAAAAGGCTGTGATTTGGTTCATATTACCGATCAGGAACAGGCACATTTAGTGCCGCATAACTCTCCAATACCAGTAATAGTAACCGTCCATGATCTGTTTCATATGTTCCCCGAGCAACTGCAGTTCGGTAAAGATGTAGTAGATATTGGCGAATTATCTCCAGGAATTATTAGGCGTCGAGATCTAAACATGTTGAAACATGGAGTAAGAAGGGCGAGCCATTTAATCTGTAATTCTCAACATACCTTAAACGCAGTAAAANCAAATTTCCCTAGTNTACAATCGACTTGTATTCCTTTGGGTATTGATTCAGCGAAATATCACCCAGATAATCAAGAGTTAGTTGATGTGTCCCTCCCCGATGGTTGTAATCTACTAGTTGTTGGTAGTAATGATCCTAGAAAACGGATGAAATTCCTTNTTGAGGTAATTGCCAAATTACCTCCAGAGGTAAGACGAGGAATACACATCCACCATGTCGGTAATTCAGATGGCAATTTTGGTTTGCCGCCAATCGCTGAATTAGCCAAATCTAGTGGCATTACTAATTTGACCATTCACGGTTCTTCAGTCTCTGATCAGTATCTAATGACACTTAGAATCAAATGCGATGCCTTACTATTTCCTTCGGTAAGCGAAGGATTTGGTTATCCACCAATTGAATCAATGGCTGCAGGTATGAAGGTAATATGTGCTGATCTACCATCCCACAATGAATTGATGCCTGAAAACGGTTGCATACCCGCTGATGATGTAAAAGAATGGATCAAGGCAATAACATCTTTACATGATAATTACCAATCTAGTAACGGCCAAAGTAACCAGCCGCAAAAAGAATTAATTGAGCACGCCAAGCAATATGACAATTCAGTATTTTGTCAACGCCTTAGTGATGCTTACAATTCCTTCGTAGCTTGACTTACCACGGGAATTTGATATTCCAGACTATACCGTCTAGGATGATGCACTGAATACTNAGCATAACAGAGCCTAATAGCATCATTTTGGCACCTTCTAGGCCATCTTGGTAAGCTGAATATGCCAATAACCCATACATAATGTTACCAATTGACGCTAAGGTAAGCACGCCAATTACCAACAATGGGGTCCAAGAGTAACTGTTATTGATGTGGAATAGCGTACTTTCTAGCCACAACATTGACGGGATCATGAATACGCAATAAGACAAAAATAGTCGATTTGCGCCTTTACCATCAGTAGAATTCTGCCACGGCCAGCGTAGTTGATCGATAACCGATGCATCAACACTGTACAGAATAGTCCACCAATAAATCAACCACCCGATCGCTGCAACAAACATCCATGGGACAATGAATTTAATCCAAGAATGTGGTATTCCCCCCCATAAAATCATGTTATCTTCTAACTTGGATAAGCCATAGACGTATGATGACAGAACTAGAATCCCGAAAATGATAACACAGTTTCTAATGAGTTGTCTGGTAATAACCATCATTTTCTCTGAGTTGCCCGTTGTTTAAGGGTTTAATTGTGGGCTTGACAACTAAACGCATTGTTCATGAACATCTTGTGATTCGCGCATATTATGCAACCAATTCAGCGTGTAGCAATAGTCGGCGCCGGCAACATGGGCTCAGGTATCGCGCAAAAATCTGCTCAAGAACAATTTGATGTTCAAATGGTTGATAGAGAGCAACAATGGGTCGATAGGGGTCAAGGAATAATTGCTAATTTTTTGGCAGAGGCGGTCGAACGTAGAATCTTTAATGACCAACAAGTTGATGCAATTAAAAATAGAATTACTGGAGTTGTAGGGGTTGAAAATACTGCTGAAAATACCGATTTAGTTATCGAAGCAGTATTCGAGGACTTCGATATTAAAACCGAGGTTTTCACGACACTGGATGAGGCATGTGGAGAAAACACAATTCTTGCGTCAAATACTTCCTCACTGTCGGTTAATGCTTTGGCTGAAGCAACAGGTAGACCTGACCGGTTTGTTGGTCTGCACTTTTTTTATCACCCAGCTAAGAACCGTTTAGTTGAGGTAATACCCGCAGCATCCACGAGTCAGCAAAGCATCAACAGAGTTGTTCAATTTTGTAAGATGTTGGGCAAGGTTGTCATTGTTTGTGGCGACAGACCGGGTTTTGTTGTCAACAGATTTTTCGTCCCGTGGCTCAATGAGGCATGTCTATTATTACAAGAAGGGCATGGTACGGCGGCTCAAATTGATGCAATTGCCTGCAAGGCATTCAGGATTGGCTTAGGTCCGTTTGGATTGATGAATTTGACTGGGCCACCGATTGCTTTGCACTCCACAGATTATCTTGCTGAACAACTCGAGACTCCGAGATATAAGGGTGCTGAAAACCTAAGGAAGTTGGTAAGTGAGAACCGAATGTGGGAAATCGAAGCAGATGATTCATACACTGATAAGCAATATGAATTGATTTCCCGTCGATTATATGGCGTAGTTTTCGGTATTGCTGCGCAAATAGTCGATGAAGGAGTGTGTTCTATGGAAGATGTTGATAGAGGTGGTAAAGTCGGTTTGAGATGGGCACGTGGACCATTTGAATTGATGAATCGAGTTGGCGTCAAGAAATCATACAACATGGCACTGGATTACCTTGCTCTGTCTCAAGACGCTGATGGCAATAGTAATTGGAAGATTCCTCAATTCTTCGTCGATCAAGCAGCAAATGACACTCGATGGGAATTTNCCTATGTTGATACATCAATTGAAGACGGAATCGCAACAATAACCATCAATCGACCTGAAGCGATGAATGCCTTGAATGAGATTGTCATAGAGCAACTTGGACGTTCGATTAAGGCTATCAATTCCAATAATTCCGTTCACACAATCGTGCTTGACGGTGCAGGCAAGGCCTTTGTTGCTGGTGCAGACGTCAAATTTTTCGTCGATAAGATTCGGTCGGATGCAATTGAAGACATCGTCGAATTTACCAGTAATGGGCACAAAGTTTTGAACTCTATTGAGAATTCTCCTAAAACAACTATTGCATTGACTACAGGATTAGCCCTTGGCGGAGGCTTAGAGTTGGCGCTATGCTGTGATTACAGGATTGGTACACGCAGAACACAATTTAGATTCCCAGAGACCTCTATTGGTATTTATCCGGGACTAGGTGGTTCACAAAGGCCCGCAAGAATTTCCGGTATACCACTTGCGAGATGGGCTGTATTGGGGGGTAATTTCATGAATGCACAAATAGCGTATGATATCGGTTTACTAACCCATTTAGTCGATCTAGCGGAGGTAGACCAAGCAACAAAATCGTGCGCCAAGGCGGGTAAACCAGACGTAAAATATCCTGGAAAACCGAATAATCAAGATAGCTCAGTCGTTAGGTTTGCTACCGACTTTTACGGTGACAGTAACCTTGAAACCTTGCTGGCGGGGGAATGTCCAGAGGGATATGATATAGAAGACAAGTTAATTTCTCGCCAATTAAAGAATCTAAAATATACTGCACCAATCGCCTTATCGATGGCTAGTGAGTTGATAGACATCACCGCCAGCACAACATTAGATCAAGGGCTTAACTCAGAATTGGCGAAATTGACTGACATTTTCTCTACCAGGGATGCGCTTGAAGGGCTATCGGCCTTGATTGAAGGTAGAAGAGCAACTTACAATAATTCATAGGGCTGTCATAAAATGCCAGCCACAACTTTACCTATTCTATACAGTTTTAGGCGCTGTCCGTACGCGATGCGGGCGAGAATGTCAATAGTTAGAAACAATTACACATGTGAACTTAGAGAAGTAATTCTACGGGATAGACCAGATCACATGATGAAAATTTCCCCGAAAGGAACTGTGCCAGTCCTACTGTTGCCAAATGGTGAGGTAATTGAGGAAAGCCTTGAGATAATGCAACATGTCCTCTCCTGGAAATTATCAACCGAGGAATTACATTGGGTTGACAGGAATGATAACGGATTCAAATTTCATTTAGACCGTTACAAATATCCGAATCGTTATGACAATGTCGACGCGCTAGAACATAGGTCACTGGCTAAAACATATCTTGACGATTTAGACCAATTCCTAGCCACCAAGATTTCAAGTTCGCTGAATGATGCCTTGTTTCCTTTTGTACGACAGTTCGCCAATCATGATAGAACTTGGTTCGATACACAAAACTGGGAAAATTTACCTGACTGGTTAGCAGCTAATTTGTCGAGTGATAAGTTCGCTTTGTGTATGAAAAAATACCCTCAGTGGTACGAAGGTGACAAACTAGTTATCTTCCCGCCTACTGAATAATTGGTAGATGTTTGACAGGCGGGGCAATGCCCAAATCTTTTGGAAAGTACATCGTTGCTTCAGGAATTGGAATTGGAGTTATTTTATGGCCAACCAAAGCCACACGACTAGGCTTTGAATCAGACAGAATCTTCCTTCCAGTAAGAGGGGCAATCTTGGCTGAGAAATCCATAATGTCATCGTGACTTGGCATATTTTCTGCACTCAAATTTTCTCGGCTGTGACCCACGTATACATACCCCTTATTTTCAATAAAATCTGGTTCTGCACGGTTATCAAGTGCAGCAAATTCTCGAATGTTAGTTTCACTCATGTTAATGCCTTTCATCAAGGTATGTCGAGCAACGATTCTAGTGTCTAAAGACGGCATTAGGTCAATGGTTTTCTCAAATTGCTCCCACGCCCTTGAATTCCATTTTGGCTTGCAAACCTTGTCGAAAATTTCCTTATTTGGAGCGTCTACTGAAACGTATAATTGAGTAGGTAATGGGTCTAAGCGCTCTAGAACTTTGGGGAAGGTCCCGTTGGTAACCAGCATGGTAGTCATTCCATGCTTATGGCACAAATCTATGTATTCACCAAGCCTGGTATATAGGGTAGGCTCGCCATTTAATGAAATGGCGACATGCTTCGGGTTTTGCGCATCTAACCATTTTTCCCTAGCCACCTTAGGGTTGCCACCAAATCCAGACAGCAACCTACGCTGAGCTCTTACCGATTCGTACAACAATTCTAGAGGGTCTTGATCAGTCAATTCTAAAGTGTCCATGTGCGGTTCCCTCCAGCAATATGTACAAGCGAGGTTACACTGATCCACAACAGGAGATGTCTGCATGCAATTGTGACTTGCAATGCCATAGAATTTGCCTTTGTAGCATTGGCGATCTCTAAGTAATGATTCTTTAGTCCAATGGCAAATCTTTACCCCGCCATGCTCTCCTACAATATGATATCTTTGTTTTTGTAGTTTGGCTTTTAACGCTAAATCCATACCCATTAGGCACACTCTCCTGAGCCGTCAACCACGGTTCCGTGCGGGTTCGGGATAGGCTCGGATATACTGCCGTCAACGGTTTCGGTTATCAAGGCAACCCACAGCGAATAACGTTTTGATAAATCCAATTCTCTGAATATTGGGAAAAGGTCTGATATGAATGATGTAAATCTAAACACTTAGTTTATTTATTGCATCTTTGTGTTGGCATTTTCACCACTGCTTAATATACTCTAGGTGTTAAAAGTAAAGTGAGGAGAACAGAATGGACCGAGAGTTGGAAACATTTGTCGATGGCGTGATGGATAAGCAAGAATACCGTAACGGTATCTTCAAGAATTGGGTGGCAACGATATTACAGGGTATAGTCAATTATCGGGCTGCCCCTGATATTAGGGGATCATTTAGTGTAGGGGGTAGACAATAGATGGATATGTACTTAGAAACATACGTAGATGAAGTGATGAATAACCAAGTCTACCGAGACGGAATTGGCTTTTCGTCTTCCTGGTTCAAAAAAATATTTTCTCGTAAAAAGTGATTAACTAATACTAACCTCCTTAACTGACCTGCCAATGGCACACTATGGCCCGCTGGTTACCACACCTGATAGGTTTGCTAACTCCGCTAGTAACCATAGCCGGTATTTTAGCTGGCGGTTGGTTGATGGGAGCAACAATTTACTTGGTGTTGGGAATTTATCCGATTATTGATTATATTTTCGGTAAAAGCTCAGTAACCGATCCGCTCGAAGAAGGTACAGCCTTCAACTACATTGCTCACTCACACGCAATATTGATGCCGATAGTGGTAATTACCCTACTATTCGCTGCCTATCAGGATTACACTCCATTCATATGGTTGGCAGCCGTATCTGTAGGGTTGTCAAACGGTGCCTCTGGCATCGTTACCGCGCATGAGTTAGGCCATCGTAGACCTCGCTCACCAAGTTGGTGGCTGTCTAGACTAGATCTAATGTGTGTATTGTACCTACATTTCACCATAGAGCATAATCACACACACCACAAACATTGGGCAAGACCTAGAGACCCGACATCATCGCCGTGGGGGCGAAATGTCTATTTCCACTTCTTAAGAACTATACCTTTGCAGCTTAAGGGAGCACATCAAGCCCGTCCCCGAGATTTCAGATATTCCATGTTAGTACAAGCATGTTTGCTGATACTTTTGGCAACGATTTCTCCTATTGTCCTTGGAGCATTCCTAACTCAGGCATTTGTCGCAATATTTTTACTTGAGTTTGTCAATTATCTACAGCACCATGGATTGGTAAGACAAGATGGTGAGAGAGCGAATGCAAGTCATGCATGGGAGAGTCGTCATCGATGGTCGAGATGGACATTACTTGAGTTGCCTTTGCACCCATCGCATCACTTGAAATCTAGTACTCCATACCAACGGCTAGATGCTCATGATGAGTCACCACAACTACCAAATGGTTACTATGTCATGTTTTGGACCGCTTTGGTACCGCCGTTGTTTCATTACCGGATGAAGAAAAGTTACCACCAATACAAGCAGCAAATAGCATAGTCATCTACTAACAGCCTTATAAATACTAGAACTAAATGTTGCTGTTTGCTAGTGGTCATTTATGTTACGTGTAAACGGTCTGACCAAGTCTTTTGGTTTTGGAAATGACAAGTTTCAAGTCTTGAAAGGGATTGATTTAGAGCTCAATAAAGGCGAATTAGTGGCATTAATGGGTCCATCTGGCTGTGGTAAGTCGACCTTATTGAACATCATCGGTGGTCTTTTGGCGGGGGATGGTGGAGAAATTGAACTCAATGGTCGCAAATACGGAAAGAAAGGACCATCTAGTGTAGTTGACGTTAGAAGAGAACTTGTGGGTTGGATTTTCCAAGATTTCCATCTCTTGAATAATTTATCGGCAGTAGATAATGTCGCAATGGCACTTGAATTATCAGGTATCCCATCAAGTGAGTCAGAAAAAAGAGCAGCCAATGCTTTGGAAAAGGTCGGCCTTGGTGATAGGATGCATCATATTCCAGACCAATTATCGGGCGGTCAACAACAACGTGTTGCAATCGCTAGAGCGATTGCAGGGAATCGTCCGTTATTGCTAGCAGATGAACCGACAGGAAATCTCGATATAGCAAGTGGCAAAGATGTTTTGCAGTTATTCAAGGATTTATGCCATGATAAAGACGATCCGATTTCCATACTAATGGTAACTCACGACCCAGAGTTAGCGGCTAATGCAGATAGAATGCTGTTGCTTAGGGATGGCAAGACTGAGGCATCTGATATCCGCACTGCGTGGGGCCTTGACGAAGCGGTAGGTGAAGAAGAGTGAGCGAAGACAGAGAAGATTTCGATCCATTCGCAGCCTACGTTGTTCCAAAAGTCGGTATTATTGAACGCTGGCGCAGAAGGGTTAGAGATGCCCCTGAAAACATTAGACTTGCTTCACAAAGCGCATGGCGTGGCCGAGAAAGAGGATTAGCGGTCGTTGCCGGGGTATTTTTGGCATCCCTAGTCATTACCACAGTGTTTTCCTATGGCATTGGATTATCGCAAATTTTCTTTGATGAATCACTGGACGGCGAACCAATAGATGCTAAGGTTGAATTCAAAAAAGCACCGGCTGAGGGTTCATCTGGTTGGACAAATAACACTAGTGTCATGCAAGACGTTTGTTCCGAATTAATTGCTGAATATAATGAAGAATTAGCCGATTGTACTGTAGTACTTGGTCGTCAAGGAATCCATAGTGCTGGTTTCTTCAATGAAGATTTTCTCTATGCCCAACCATTAGAAATGCGTTCTATTGTGGATAATGAAAACCCATATTGGATTAATACCACTTTTGAATATCCTGAATTAAGAGAGGCAGGCCCACCAATTTCTAACTATCGTTCGATTAGATTCATGGGTCCTGGGGCCTTTGATGGAGAATTTGCTAAACGATACGGAGCCAATATAATTCAAGGGCAAGGTGAGTGGCCATCGCCCGAAAACATGTCAGACCAGAGGGGGGTAATTCTACCTGCGAACATTGCCTCACAAGCAAAGGCCAACGTTGGTGACGTCCTGGATCAAATCACCTTCGTCTACGTGATTGACAGCGAATTCTTTGATACGGGCGGAGTGGATTTGGTGCAAGATTGTCCAGGTATAGCTTCTGCTTCTGAGAATGGCAAAATCTACTGTCGTATGCCCATGACAATTACCAACATGACCGTGATGGGAATATATCAGCCCTGGGACTTGGGTAATCCAACCTTAGGACCCAATCCAATCTTTACTACTTGGACTGCACTAACTGAACAACAAAGCGCATCGCTGATGGAAAAAGATCACATCTATTTGGGACTTGCAGTTGACCGTTCTCAATTACCTACAAGTTCAACCGCCGATGCAAGTGACTGGCTTGATAATTTAAAAGCCTCAATAATGGATGAAAACTACACTGAGAGTGGCATTGAGTTATTTTACACCGATATTGTCGGTGGAACCATAACTTTCCTTGACATATTTCTTGCCTTCATTCAGATTTTTGATTATATAATCATGATACCAATTGTTATCATGTCATTGGCGGTTTTAATCTACGGATTGATATTATCATTAGAGCAGCGCAGAAAGGAAATCAGCATACACAGGGTAATTGGTGCAGATAGTAAAGGATTACAAGGGATGGTATTACTTGAATTGGCCGTTTTTGCTTCAGTTGCCTGGATAGCAGGTTATCTTTTGGCAATGTTTGCGGTTCCAATAGTCCTATCTGCAGTTGGCTTCATGCAATTCAAATCCGGCGATTACAACGTAGACCCAACTCTGAGTTTTGGTGCGACCTTATTTACGGCAGTTAGTACGCTCGGTTTGGCAGTTATATTTGGTCGCAAGCGCGCCAGAGATTTCATTAACTTAGAAATTGACGAGGGCGTGAAAAACCAGCTGGCCAAATCAGAGCCAAAATATTGGCTTCACTGGACTTGCTTTATCTTAGGTTCTATATCAGTAATCGATACATGGATGGAGATGAATGGTAGTGAAGACGGAATAATCGAGAACTTTTTCTTTGAAGGGCTGTTTGGAATTTTTGGCCCATTCTTACTCTGGATTGGTGGTGCATTAGTGCTCGGAAGATTGGGTGCAAAGGGCCCACAAATAATGCAGATAATTTTTGGTAGAACCAAATTATTGAAAGATGTCAAACGTGGTCTAAAAGGTTCAGGTTCAACAGAATCAGTAAATAGGTTAGCAGTAATTATGCTCCTCACCTTGTCTATTGTAACACTTGCTGCTGTGCAAGGATATACAGGTACATTAGTTGATGAGAGAACCGTTGACTCAACTGTTGGTAGCGATATACAAATTACCTTTGAGAACGGACAAAATGAAACCGAAGCTTTAGCGATTTTTGATGAGGTTTTCAATGGTAGTGCAGCTGTAGTAGCGACCACAGTACCATCTTTATTATTAAAAAGTCCAGATGGCGATTTTGTTCAAACGTTCGTACTTTTGGATAATTCTGATGAGGTGTTGCACTGGAGTCAACAATCAGTCCCCGGTAAAGATACTTCAGATGCATTAGCAAGATATAGTGCGGGTGGTTTTTCAGCCGGAGAAGATTCTGCATTCACACTTGACCTCGCAGGGTCATGGTCTGACCAACAAAAACTAGACGATATTTTGCTTAGTGAAGGTGATGAGCGTAGTATGGGAGTAGTCATGACATACGAAGAACTCGAATTCAATTTCATATCTGGTGGCTTTACGCTGGATAATTTAAGCAACTTTGAACAACTTTTCGGACTTTATCAGATGTATTCTGCAATGATGGAAGCGGACTTGTCAGGCGTGGATTTCTCAGGACAGGACCTGAGTTATCGTGAACTGGGAAGGTTCGACTTTACTGACGCAAACTTGTCTGGCGCTAATCTTGAGGGTGCTAACCTGAGTGAGTCGTTGATGGTTGGTGTTGATTTATCTGGCGCCAATCTTGCTGGCGCCAATTTAGTGAATACTATATTCTTTGAATCACCAAATGGCACTGTAGAAGATGCTAATCTAACTGGCGCTAATCTAACGGGTATCTTTGGTGATATAGATCTCTCTGTTGCTATCTTAGACAATGCCACTTGCCCAGATTCAACCACCGCTAATGATGAAAATTGTGAATCTGGAGCATCCCCAATCCCTCCACCACTAGTCCAACCATTATTTGAAACAGGAACTCGCGTTGAGGTGGTAATAATTCCGCACAATGCTACCATCAAATACATGGGTCTACACGAATATATCCCTGGTGTTAATTCGCCATTGATTGCGGATTCGATAATAATTGGTGAATCATCATGGCGGGAATTCGTTGGAGTTGACCTAGTTATTAATCACACCTCAACAAATTGGATTTTCAGTGTCAGTGATGTTGATGGGGATGCACTGAAAGCCCTTGGTTCTCGACTTGAGGCTGATTCAAGAATTGCTAACGTGCTTGACTGGACCACAGAACACGAAGCTGTTGAAAGAAACGGTGGGCTTATTTTTGGTACACCGGGATTACTTTCATTGCAATTCGTTGTTGCCAGTATTGCTGCTGTGGCCTCTAGCTTTGTCTTCCTTTCACTGGTGTTGAATCAACGTAAGAAAGAATTGGCAGTATTACAGGCGATAGGTGCTAGCCCAACACAAATTCTGCGCTTGGTGCTGTTTGAGATCCTGTCAATAATCATTGTTTCAATGCTGCTAGGATTAGTTCTTGGAATCGGATTAGCATTCTCATTCAATGGGTTCTTCGACGTATTTGGCTTCATTTTCCAGATATTTGGTGGCGCGTCAACGAATATAACTCGAGAATTGGTCTATCCATGGTTTGAATTGACGTTGGTGTCGATTTCTGTTTTTACTGCGGTAGTGGTTGCGTTACTTGTCACCACGCGCAGAGCGCTCAAATCGGACTTAGCGATGGTCTTGAAGGGGGAATGAAAGTGGTTGAAAGTATTCTTAAAGCATCATCACTGTACCATGTCTATGAATCAAAGGCCGAGGATGGCAACGTTGTCGCCTTAAGAGGCATACACGTCGATATTAAGCAAGGCGAAGCAATTGCGGTTGTGGGGCCGTCCGGCTCGGGTAAATCCACTCTAATGAAATGTCTGGGGGGATTAATGAAACCAAGTTCAGGTTCTGTAATGCTGGCTGGTAAAAACATGACCAGATTAAGTGGTAAAGAACTTGTCCATCTGAGACAGAAAACGGTTTCTTTTATTTTTCAGGAGGGTAACTTACTTCCTGACATGAACGCCCGTGACAATGTTGCCCAACCACTTCGTCATCAAGGAGTTTCATCAAGAAAGGCTTTGAAATCAGCAGATGCAATGCTTGACCGGTTAGGAATGTTACACAGAGCAAAGGCTTTGCCTATGAAACTCAGTGGTGGCGAGCAACAGCGAGTTGCGATTGCAAGAGCCCTAATCACCAATCCAAGATTGATTCTAGCAGACGAGCCAACAGGAGCCTTAGACCCAATAACCAGCAGAGAAGTGTTGTCCTTGTTCAAGGAATTACATGAAGAAGGTGGAGTTTCTTTCTTAATTGTCACCCACTCTAAGGAAGTGGCATCTTTTGCTGATAGGTCGCTTGAGTTGCGCGATGGTAGATTTGTTGCTGAGCACGGAGTCGGTGTAGATGTTGATGATTTAAGCAAAGGGCGAGAATTAATTATTGATGAAACAGGGACATTCACCCTCCCTCCCGATGTATTACTTCGCATCGGAGGTCCGGGAAAATATATCACCACTGATATCGACAATGGGTCATTGAGTCTGCAAGGCGAGAAAGTGCAATCTATGGGCAAATTGGAATTAGCTCCAATATGTCCAGCCTGTAAGCACGATTATGGCGATAGCGATGAACACGAATGCCCATCATGTGGGTCAAGTCGGCCTATGGTTGAGGTTTAGTGATGAAACAATTTATTTCTGTCATATCTTATTTAGAAGCGTTTTCAGCGCTATTTCTGTTTTCTGTCGCGATGCCAGTCAAGTATATTGGCGGAAATCCAGAATTAGTCTCATTAGTTGGTGCCATTCATGGTTTCTTATTCGTTTTATTCGTCAGTATGTTACTTGCTGGAGTTGGTAAGCATTGGAACAGAGTTGCATTTTATCACGGCTTTATTGCTGCTATAGTACCAGCAGGACCATTCTTGTTTGATGGGATGTTGATCGGCGGAGAATATGACCTCAATTAAGCAGCTTTGACACCTTCTGGCCAAAGCACGAGGATTAACGTCTTACCTCTAGTTTTTGGTGTATGATTTGTCTCTCTACCCATCCAGACGATTGAGCCTGTCGGGTAAGTGCCCTCATCATCCCAAACTTCTCCTTCGAGTACAATATAGGCTTCCCCTCCAGGGTGCATATGGGGCATGAATGCATCAACGGTTACTTTTGAGTCGGCATCATATAACACGAGTGAACATTTCTCTTCACGCTTCAACTTGCCAAGACGCACACCAGTGCCAAAATCTTTCCAGGAGATATTCTCTTCCAACCATTCCTTATTGATGCTAAATCCAAGCCAGTCCGACATGTCATGTGTGAAGACCATGACCTGCCCAAATTGTCGAACTTCATGATTTCTTCGGATATTTTCCATAGGTTTCAAACGGTATGTATCTATCACAGGGTGAGAACGATGGCAGTACAACCAATCGCCTTACCCAATTTTCCGCCGGAAGGGCCGTGGGATGCTTACGTCTCAATCATTATTTGGATACCGCTGTTTCTTAGGATTTTATTCCTCTTGATACCGTTTAGAAATGCCATAAGAAAATTAACGCCGCATGCTGGATGGGCATTAAAGCAATTGAGGGACTTGCCTGTACGAGGTTTTGGGTTGCTAGCAGCAAATGAATTGATAGCTATATTATTCCCTCCTTTGGCGGTATTGATGGTTAGAATGTTATTTGATCCCATCGGCTGGCAAGAATGGAGTGAGATATCTAATATAGGTGGCACGATTTTGTTATTGTTGCTGTTCTTTTGGATATTCTTTGACATATTTAGAATTGGCAGAATTCGTAGAATGTTGAAAGCGGTCGAGAATCACGATGTCAATAGACTAAGGAAAGTAGCCGATACCGGGTTATCCGTCCGCTCTTGGCTTAGAAAGTTCTCGAAAAATGAGAAATCTGAGCGTGAAAACAACGATACGGCAATAGTCAAAGAAACCGGTAGTAGGGCATTGAAGACTAGTCTGCTAATTTGGGGTAGTAAGGCAATCAAAGCCAGAAAACTTACTCCAGCTGGATTGCTTTCTAGTGTTGCGGTAGGGGCGGCTATTGAGGTTGCTAGAACAGGTGCGGGTAAAATTTCTGACATGGTCGACGATAAAATGCAGCAAGAGTTTGATAAAATCGCTGAGGTAAAATCGCGAACGTTACTAATTTTATTCATTCGCGACTTGTTGATGAGTATAATTCCATTAGTTGCCCTTGCTATCTTACCAGTTATTTTCTGAGTAAGCCACTAGTTTCATTTCTCTCGGACACTTGGACTATGGTGAGGAGTTAGTTTGGCATTGTTAATTTTGATGCGCCATGGCCAATCAATGTGGAATGCTGCGGGCTTGTTTACCGGGTGGGTCGATGTTCCTTTGACCAATCAAGGAATTAATGAAGCAATTGCTGGTGGTAACAAGATAGCAGAGTATGACATAGATGAGGTTCACGTATCCACGCTAATTAGAGCACAAATGACTGCGATGATTGCTTTGGCGCAAAATAATCACGGTAAAACTCCGGTGTTCCAATACAAGCCAATGGATAATAGCGAAAACGCATCGCAAAATGAGGCAAGAATGATTCAATGGGCTCAAATTAACGGTACTGGTGGCCGGGAAAATATCTTACCTGTACATGTTTCTTGGCAATTGAACGAACGTATGTATGGTGATCTTCAGGGACTTAATAAGGATGCAACAAGAAAACAGTATGGAGCCGAACAAGTTCATATCTGGCGTCGCTCGTATGACGTGCCACCACCCAATGGTGAATCTCTAGAATTAACTGCACATAGGACTATTCCCTACTTGAAAGACATTATCATACCTAAATTATCTAAGGGCAAGAATCTGTTTGTCGCCGCCCATGGAAACTCTCTGCGAAGCATAATCATGAGCATTGAATCGCTATCAAACGATGAGGTTCTTGGCTTAGAAATACCGACAGGTGTGCCGCTAATATATCAATATCAAGATGGTAAATGGTCAAAGTTGGAGTGATACGCTGTTTTTTGTATTATGACTTAGATAGTTATTCGTGGTCAACAGTTTTGCAAATTTCCACGTAGCGACAAAGGTTGTGCTGCTGGCATTACTAGTAGCATCTCCTTGGCTAGTGGTTCAAATCAGTATCGCAGTATTGGCCCCTGATGCAGAAATTACCGAAATGCCAACCTGTGAAACAACAAGTGGTAACTGCGCACACATGGGAGGTGGAGACGATTATCGTGTTTTGGAAACATATGCAACATCCCTAAATCGAACATCCAGTGAGGTATATGATTCTCTAATGAATTATATCAATTCCAACGGATGGGAGGTTTTGTACGAGGACTCATCTCAAGGATACTATTTTGTTCATTTTTTTGAAACCACAAAGTTTTGGTTGTTTCCTGATGATGTACTTGTTTCAATACAGGCCTTGGATGATGGGTCACTAATAGAGATTCACTCAGAATCCAGGATTGGATGGGGAGATTTGGGAGTGAATCCTGAAAGGATTGATGGAATTTATCTTGAATTATCGAGTGATAATTGAATTCCATCCGTATGGTAAATTTTGGTCATCGGTAAATATGATATTTACACCAAGCCCAGTTTTATGGAAGGCAATCAATTGAACCTCATGAATAACGTGCCCACTGGGGGCTATGCCAACAATGGGTAACTCATTATCGCTAGACAAGTTCGGGTTATCTGTGAGATTTGTAGTCGCTTCTTTACCTAAAATTCTCCGCTTACCCTCCACGTCATCAAACCATGGAAGCGGTCCAGATGGCGAAAATCTCAACCCCAAAATTAAGTCGAGGCCAGGAGTCTCCTGGGCAGCATCAGCATCAGCGCCGCTCGGTATAGCAGGAGCATTTGGATGGGTGTGCAACCAATGAGTGAATCGAGCGGCCCGTGCACCGCGTGAAGGGGCGAAAATGTCGTCGGTCCAATCCTCCGGTAGGTGGTGTACTGAGTATGAATTGCCGCGATTAACAATGTGTGCTTCGTTGATCATAAATCCTTGTCCTTGGAACAACCCATCGACTTGTTGAGTACTTACAAATAACTCGTCCACTTCGGGGTTTTGCCTTTGATTGTAATCAATATCAAGCCCAACCAATATTTCATCAGGCAGCGATTTTAATGCCCACCATATCAAATCTTGGAAAATCTCTCCCGGCATGTGCAACTGTGCGGCGTAGGAATTTCGAGCCTCATAAGATTCCTGGTTGTATGAGGTCATGATTCCTTTTAGCCACGCCTCCACCATCTTATCGTTGGAGCCGACTCTGGCATTATTGAAGAAACTGCCCGTTTTTGGAATCATTAAATTCATATTACATGGGTCATCCTTGCGACTCATGGCACGGAGGAAACGCCGTCTTGGCAAGATTCTTGGAGCCATCGCCGGAAGCCCTTATGAGAGGTTATTGAAACAGGTTGACAAACTAGTGGAAACTAGTGTCAACGATAGGATGCTGGCAAAGAATTTGGAAAAATTAGTCACCATTACTGCTAGAAACTACGACGAAGAAAAAATCGATGAAGAAGAGCATGACTTGATTATTGAGGCGATTGAGGAGGCTGATCCAGAAGGAAGAACCTTCCCTAAGATGGATCAGGATGAGGATCCGTTTTACATGGGCGATGTGCCAGATGCACCGGTTTTGAAGGGCCGGAAACGACAGAATCTTGACCAGTTAATGAAGGCCAAAGGCAACGAATTTACCGGTAGTTACGGAAGAGATGAATTCGCAGAATACAAGAGCATAATGGCTCAAGAATTCCTTAAGGAATCAGACAAAGCAATTCGAGAAGGCGACCATGTAGCAAATATAGGGGTGATAAACAAGGTATTTGCCGATGCTGATGAAGATATCAGCAGAGTCAAATTAGAGATTACCGAAGAAACCGGTATGTTAGACCCAAATTCAGCCGAAGAGGAAGAATATCCAGAAGGCTATTCGATCGATGAAGACGGGACTGAATGGTATGAGGACGAGGATGGTTATTGGTGGTATCGTCTGGAAGGTGAAGAAGATTGGCAAGCTTATGATGAGTAACCGGACAATTTTCTAAGGCGCATCAATATCCCATTTCTTACCATGGAAAATACCACATCACTATAAGCAAACTGACAAATCTCTTGTATATGGGGAATCCCTTTTTTTCTCTTACAGAGAAAAGTGTTGAGCGCCCTAAAACCATATTAGCNTGTATTTTTTTCGTCTTGATGATACTATCATCAGGGGCGATGTATCTTCAATTCGACAATAGCGAAGATGGATTTTTCCCAGACAACGAAACGGTTACCTTGCTGAATGAAATTGAGGATGAATACCAAGCATCTGTTGATTTTATTAGAGTAATTGATGAACTTGGTGAAGGAGATTTGCAATTAGAAGCCACTTGGCAACAACTAGCGATTATCGAGGCTGAAATGCTTGAAGACGAGAAATTTTTACCCTATCAATATCCACTGTTTGGTACCCAGGCTAACTCTGGAATGGCGAGTGGAGTAATTCAATGGCAAACACTTCAAGATACGGAATATGCACAAGGTTGGATTAACAATCTAACCGCATCGATTGAATTGGTTCGAGCTACAAACTCAAGCGATCTTAACACCTCCTTAGCANGTTTAACCCAACAATCAACTGAAATTCCAGACTTCCAAGCCGTGACTGCAGACAAGCTCAGGCAGTGGAATTTTAGTGAAACTAATTCTTGGCAAGCAAGACTTGATTCCGAATCAAATATCACATTAGAACTAGATGAATTACTCTGGAGAATAAATTCTCTGGCAGGATTTAATTCGAATCGAACAGATATCGAAAAAGAGCAAATTTTCGCAGCAACCGGGCCGGTCATTGGGCAACTGAACATGATGAAAGGCTTACAGGAGATTAATTTTAAGGAATCAATACTGTCCAATATTCCACTGGACGAGCGTACGGATCCATGGAATATGTCCGGTCCAGTTATCACAACCTTGGTAATTAGTAACGATCCGGTTGTTTATGGGCTTGAGGCAAATGACTTTGACAAAGCGCAAAATGAAATAAACGCCTGGTCTGCAGAACTATTGTCTAGGATTCAACAGGTAACCGGAGATGATGAGTTAAGAACGTTCTCTTTTGCACAATTTGGTGTAGGTTCAACCGCTACATTGGGTAAAGAGATTGGCATCTTAACAGGGTCAGCCTTTCTGTTATTGGCACTTATTCTATGGTTTAACTTTCGCAGTAAGCGAGAGACGGCGTATGTTATGGTGCTTACAATTTTTGCAATTATGGCAACCTATGGCCTTTCAGGGTGGTTAGAATTCATCGGAGTAAATATGGTTTTCAACGCTGCTATGAATTCAATTCCGGTGTTATTATTGGCAATAGGGGTAGATTATGGCTTACACGTAGTGCTTAGAATTCGAGAAGAACTTAAAAATTCTGGTGAGGGTAAATCCGCAGAAACCTTACGAGACTTTTCATTGGAAGCCCGAAAATTAGCGATTAGAAGGGGTACAATATTCACATCAATCGCGTTACTGATTGCAATATTTACCGATATTATTGGATTTTTATCATTCAGATTTTCAGCGCTATCTTTCCTACAAGTGTTTGGAACAGTAATTGCAATCGGTTTATTCTTAATCTACATGCTAAGTATATCTGCATTACCAGCATTGATGACGATAATTCCCCCCAAAAAATTAGCCGTTGACAAGGCTAGTAAAATTGAGATTGGCCCAATTGCTAGAGGACTAGGAAAACTCTCTACGCAACCACTAAAAGTAGGTATTATCGCAGTTTTACTGCTCATTCCAATGTTTATCGGATTTCAGCAATTAGAGGTTGGATTTGAGCAAAGAGACCAGTTTGACCCCAGCATTCCAGTTGTTGCAGATTTCCTCATGCTATCCGATGATTTCCAAAATAGTCGCTCTCCACTGTACATTGTTTATGATGGAGATATTTTGAGTACCGAAGGGTGGGCCTCGTGGAATATGACAATGACGGCAATATCTTCCAGCCCCGATATTACTGGAGTGCCCAACGGATTATGGGATTTAATCCAAGAATCTCGGACTCAGCATCATGCCTTAGACCAAATTATGGCCGATATTGATAGTGGCTCATTGGATGCTTGGAGCGAGTTATCAGACTGGCTGTTAGTTAATGAAACAGGCCGTCAATTAAGCGCCGCATTGTTACATTCTAATGGAAACCAGACATTGATTGCTTTTCAAGCAACCACATTAGATTGGAAAGCGACTGTTGACTTAACGAAGAGAATTGAGAATATAATGTCCGATACTGAAGAAAATATGCCTGATGATGGAATACTGAGAATTAGTGGGCGAAGTCTGATCAACGCGCAAACAACCTCAGATGTTGCGAAATCATCTATACAATCTACTGCGATTGTTGCTATGGTAATTTTGATTATGTTAGTTTCAATACATTCAGTTCGACAAAAGGATGTACAACAAGGGCTAGCAAGAGGCTTTGTGTCTTGGATTCCACTAATGATGGTTGTCTGCTGGGTATACGGAATAATGGGATTCACTGGCTACAATATTAACCCTCAGACAGTGACTATTGGTGCATTATCATTAGGTTTAGGTGTTGATTATGCAGTGCATTTAACCACTCGGTTGGAGGAAGAAGTTGAGTACAATCCAAGAGGTACTCAGCAAGAGTGGGTTGAGAAGGCCTCAGCAACTACGGGAAGAGCAATGTTGGGTGCAGCGTTAACCACCGCAGGAGGTTTTGCGGTACTGAATCTCTCCGCCCTGCTACCCTTACGTTTGTTTGGACAAGCGTTTGTGGTAGCAATAACCTTGGCATTGCTGTCAAGTTTGATATTACTACCAGCATTTTACAGTAAGTTTTTGAATAGAGATGCGCAAAGGTATCTTGAGGAGGAATGAATGTGGAAATAGAAGTGGTAATGTTTTGGATATCATCGATTTACATTGTNCCCATCTGGTCGCTAATGTGGTTTGCTCCACGTCATGAGTTAACAAAAAAAGTCGTTGGTGATGTAAGAATTGCAGTACTGCCATTATGCATTCCGTACGCCATTCTTGCAATACCTGAATTACCAACAATTTTGTTAACTTTGGGAAGTGAAATGCCCACTCCAGAACTAATTACAGAGTTTTTTTCTGATGACAAAGTCATCATTCTAGGTTGGCTACATTTCCTTGCATTCGATGTGTTGGCTGGACGTTACATCTGGTTGCGCATGCTTTCTTGCAACAAGCCAATTTACGTCTCAACCCCCGTCTTGATTCTTGGCATGATGGTTGCACCATTGGGATTTTTAATCGGTATGTTAGCAACACTAGATTATTCTGAAGGAGAGTCAACTACCGAAAACCCGCAATAAACTTCAACACCAACAAACTATAAGTTAATTTGAGTTCATAGATTTATGGACACAAAAGTGACTGTGCTGTCAACTTTTTTGATAATGTTGCTAATTGGAAGCGGCTTGCTAATTGTAATCGACAATACAGGTAATTCTGATAATGAGCAGTCTGTACCAAATGAGCAAGTCACCGAAGACATTGTCGATTCGAACCAAAGACCGGTTGTATTCCTCTCAGATTTAACTAAAATTTGGGACGGTGAAAAAATTGCAATGAACGGATTTGTTTATGACGAGTCACCAACAACATGTAAATTCACAATTAAACTAATCCATCCAGTGACTAATGTTGAAAATCCGGTGGAATTTATAATCGAAGTCAATGCTAACGGCAAATGGATACTTGAATTACCATCGATTGATGTAGGACTATGGAGTATTTTGGTTTCGGTAACCGATGAGAATGGAACAGCCAGCGAAATCGTACTCGCCGAATTAGATTTGACCTACCCGACTGAGGATGATGTGAAATTATCCTTCCATTGGGACAGCCCAGTTAGTAGCGACGAGCCTATTGGAACTCTGAAAGGTGTAGCGATTCACCAATTTCCAGAAACCTGCACAGTAGTTTACAAGCCGTTGTTTCAATCCCCGTTTTTAGATGTGATCGGCGAGGTTAATCCGTTAACTGGAGAATTTACTATGTCATTCAATACTACCACAGTGAATAATGCAGGGCAGATAGTCGCTAATTGCGGTCTTTTGACCAGTTCGACGAACACAACCGTTGTTGATTTGCCGCTGCCGCCAGACCCAATAGGAGATTCTGATTTAGACGGAATTCTTGATGATGCTGATACTTGTCCTGACACTCCTGAAGGAGAACCAGTGTACCAAAGCGGTTGCTCAGATTCACAAATTGACGATGATGGCGATGGGATAAACAATAATCGCGATATTTGCTCAAATACACCAATAGGTGAATCCGTCGATGTTCAGGGTTGTTCCGCTTCACAAAAGGACAGCGATAATGATGGAGTGACCAACAATCTTGATGCTTGCCCCGATACTTCAGCGGGAGAGGCGGTAAATGCTGATGGTTGTTCATCATCGCAACTCGATGATGACAACGATGGTGTGGCAAACAATCTAGACCAGTGTTCGGCAACCCCATTGGGAGAGGCGGTTGACAGTGTTGGCTGCGCAGATTCACAAAAGGAGCAGCCGCCTGCAAGACCAAAGATTCTAGCACTCCATGGCGGTGGACAGACCGCAAATTCATTGAAGGGTATGCAAGGATCTCAAGATTTGATGAATGCTCTACCAAGTTTTGATTTTGTGTTCGCAAGTACCCCTGAAAATAACAATGTTTGGATTAAAGACCCACCCGGGGGCAAAGGAGAGCCGACCACTGACCCAGATTGGGCGGACCTCTCTATCTCATATCTTGACCAAGTTGTTGAGAATGAAGGACCATTTTATGCCATCCTTGGCTATTCACAAGGAGCAGCAATGGTTCCTGTTTACCTAGCTAATACCGATAAGACATTTGATATGGCGCTGATGTACAATGGCTATCTTCCCACAACCCATGAAGGATTGATTGATACTATTAACGCTGTAGCACCATTTGACATACCAGCGATGGTATTTTCTGGTGAAAATGATGTAAATTTCAAAGATATGGCTCCTGCTTTAGCAAATAAGTTTAGCAATTCTTTGGACGTACATAGCAGTTCGGCTGACCATCATTTGCCTTACCAGAGCGATTCAACATTCGATACAATACTCGACTTTATTTTGGATGGGTTGCAGAGTTTTGAAAAATCAGATTCTTGGCTATGTCAAAATGGGCAAGGTCCATGGGTAAAAGATCTAAATGGTGAAGGTAACTCATACAACTCTAACACTCGAGGTGCTGGACAATCTGGTGGTGGCGGCGGTTCTGGTCCTTGGTTCCAGTGTGATGTTTCAGTTACTGTGGATTCCAACAACATGCAAGTGACATCCAATGCTATTCCTAATCACAACTGGTTGTCTGCTTTTGCTGCTAATGCTGATGAACAAAATATGGATTGGACAATCCCTTTAAATCCAGTAGAGGATACTAGCGGTGGTCACAATTCTGCAAATTGTCCGGCCGCCAATGGAGCTTATGAATGCGCGCCGGATCGAGGCGCTGTCGCGGTCGCCGTTAACGGAGTGCCAATTTTTGGTCCAGAGGAAGGCCCAGGTGGAGATGCAGTAGCACTTGAATTCCTTTACTTTAATGAAAACCGTCAACCGATCGATTTGGGTTATTGTGGTGCGCACAATGGACCGGGCGGAGTGCACTACCATTTTGATGCGATGTGCCAATTTTGGGATGATCCCAATGGTGAAACAATTGTCAATTATGATTATACAGATTTAGATTCTACAACTCATTCTCCAATAATTGGTTGGGCATTTGACGGTTATCCAATCTACGGCATGTACGGTTGGGATAGCAATGGTCAAGTGATTCCGCTGAAATCTTCTTACGAAGTAGAACGAACCTCAGAAGGAGGAGACCAAGGCTATAATGGCATTGATGACTGGAATTATGTCTCTGGAATGGGTGATCTGGATCAATGCAATGGACGGTTTGCTGCAACTCCAGAATTCCCTCAAGGAACCTATTATTATGTCTCAACACCACTAAGCGGCTCNTCNAAGACGGTANTAAATACTGATGGAGATACCGTTGAAATGATTGGCTTCCCATACTTCTTATTGTGTTATCACGGAGAAGCGGACATGAGTAACGCCAACTCCGGTGGTGGTGGTGGCGGTGGCAGAGCCGGTGACGGAGGCGGTTTCCAATCGATGACCCTTTACGAATATCACCCTGAGCCACAACTGGTAGATGAGGAGAAGCCGCAAATTGAATACCTGATAATGTCCTATGGTTTCATTCTGTTCGCTTTGTTTGCCACTGCTTTACTTAGAAAAATTAAGAACTGAGGAGTCTTAATGAGGCAGTCAACAGTTCTTTGGGTGATGCTACTTAATCTCATTTTAGCAGGTTGTACATCACCAAATAATGATCTGTATAGCGGGGAAGATATCTCACCAAACAAGGCATACCGTAATTTTGAGTTAATTGATTCAAACAATACCACGTTCAACTCTTCAAGCATTGCGGGAAGAGTAATTGTAGTGAACTTTTTTCTGACGAACTGTCATGATGCTTGTTCATCCATCACCGTAGATCTAAAATCATTATATGACCAATTTTCTTATGAGTTGGAGGATAATCTAACGTTTTTATCAATCACTGTTGACCCATGGCGTGACGGCCCAAGTGACTTAATTGATTACAAGAATTACTTCAATACCTCATGGACTTATCTTACGACCGATGATTTTGTCGATGGTAACTTTTCCAACGTAGAGCAAATTTGGTCAGATTTTGGTGTTAAGGTAATTCTAACAGAAAGTGAAAATAGCACATCAATAGCAGGGCGTGGCCATACTGTTTACTATGATGTCGAGCATACTAATGGCATAGTTATTGTTGGTAAAGATGGCTTACAACGAGTTCGTTGGAGCGATGATAATTGGAATTTAGATGGGATTAAATCAGACTTAGAATTAATTTTGCAAGAGTAAGGTGATAGTTTGGTATTACTGAATATATGGTCAGTTGGTCATTTCTGCCAGTGGTTTATTATCGGTAGGTTTGTCATAACTAATTGGTATCTTTTTCTCGTGTTGTCAATTGGTTGGGAGTTACTCGAATTAGTATTGCCTTATGAATTTGCCAAAGAAACTTGGGAGAACAAAATATCAGACATCATAGTAAATTGCTGCGGCTTCTATCTTGGAATCCATTTTAGGCAGGAATCTGAATCGCCTTAATCAAAATGGATTTTTTGGTTGTTCTTGATCCCAGAAGCCTTCGCCTTGTGGTGGTTGTTGGGTGGTGGTCTGAGGTTGTACGGGGACATCAGCATATGCTTTTGTTGGCTGAGTCATCATGGTCTGATTAGTATACTGCGTCACGCCAGGCACGGCGCCATTTTGAACAATAACCGTTTTTTGATCATTATTTACCAATAGTCCCAATATTAGGCCAAAAATAGTGAAAATTCCACCGCAGCATAGTACACCAAAGCCAGCAATTCCTTGAAGCCCTCCTACTACAGCTTCACCGATTTCTTCACCTAGNACTTCCCAAAAAGGTACTAAGTAAATTTCATGGCTAGCATTAATTTCATGTTCTGCATTTGTAACCTCAAGAGTAATCCCCATGTTATACCATCCTGCTGGGTCATCTTGATACCCCTTAGGTTTGCTGCCATCTTCAGTACATTCTTCATTCTCATAATTTTCTTGAGCACCAGAGGATGTATTTGTGATAGTAAGGCTAAATGAATCGCATGAAACAGTATCTCGAACCATTACAAGATAATCTCCATCTCCTTCAAATTGAAATGTTCCACTTTGTCCATTCCATTCACTTTTTTCGACAACGTCCCAATCTCCAGAGTCATCAATATTATTGCCACCTGCGGCCATTAAGAATCCGCCAATTAAACAAATAACAATACCGATAGCCATGAATATTTTTCCTGAAATGTGCATGTTCCTCCGACTCAAAGGTAGGTCTTAACGCTATCTAAGTACAAGAAATCGATATTTCCGAGACTAATTGGGAAAATATCATTCTGGAATTGGTTGTTGTTCCCACCATGGTGGAGCAAAGAACCAAGCATCGTGCGAGTTAGGTCTGTCAATGATTGGCAATCCGATTATTCCTCCATCGACATCCAGTCCACCAAGCGGATTGGTTGCGCACGGGCTTGGTAAGTAATCCTCTCCAGACTCCGTTAATTCAATGCGCAGTGTATGGCCAGCAGGAACAATAACATCGAGAGGATTAAACTCCATTAGCATGGTGTAAGATGTGAAGGGCGAGGTTGGTTTTGCATCATAACCGCCATCTCGATATCTGATGTCCATGGTCGCATGACCGAGCCTCAAATCATTTTCATTATCATACAATGTGGCGAATATTTGTCCACCCTGACAGGCTTGGGTGGAAACTTCCAAATGTAGGGTTGGCAGTCCGGATATGTGAGTTAGTTTGGTTAGCTCCTCACTGACAAGGGTTACTGTAGAGCCTTGAGCATTCACTGTGGTTCCAGTTGCTGACCAACTGTTGCCTATTTCCTGCAAATCCCAATTCATATCTTCCGGTGGCCATGTATCTTCTAGATGCCATCTGCCATCATTGGTTTGGATTTGTACCATTGGTTCGGGTTCTGAACCCATGTCTTTGAGATAATAATTAAACCATTGATATAATTCAACTCCCCAATCCATTCTACTCATGTTTGGATAGGCTTCTAATCCATAGCCTGAACCTAATTCTGCGTGTCTATCGGGCTGATCAGGATAATTATGAGCCCATTGGCCAGCGATTGCTCTAGCGTTTATTCCTGCATCAATCATCATCTGATATGTTGGGAATGCATGATAGGGGTCAACATTCCAATCTTGCAATCCCCAAACTAGGTACACGCTACCACGGTAGTTTTCTAGCACATCAGGTAAGTGTCGTCGCTCATCCCAATAATCATTCCATTGAGCTCCACCAATTTCTGCACCAGCCCAAGTCGTGAGTGGGTTCAATGGTCCAATTGCATCATCGGTACACATTCTTGAGTCATCAAAACCGGGATCGGCTGTTGCACCTTCATACAGTACATCATAGAGCATGGCTCGGGCTTCCGAGGACCCGTTTCGGTAGAACATCTCTTGAACGCCGATCGAGCCAGAGATAGGCACTATTGTTTTGAGATGTTCGCTTGGATTTTGTGCGGCTTCCCAATTGGTTGTACCAGCGTATGATTTACCCATTAACCCGACATTACCGTTAGACCATTCTTGTTTCCCTAACCAATCTACCACTGCTTGGATGCCGATTTGTTCGCCAAGGCCTTTAACATCTTGACAATGAGTAGATTGACCTGTACCGAAAGTTGATGCTTGCGCTAAAGCATATCCGTGAGGTACAAATGTGTCGTAAACCCACTTACCTACTCCACCATCGGGAACAGTATTAGGCGACGAATCATCGCCAGCAATCCCCTCACCACCAAAGTCATAATATGGATGAATGGTCATTATCACTGGAACTTTGACACCTTCCTCAACATCTGGAAGCCATAGTGCTACATGCATCAAATCAGCACCTGGGGAACCAATATCTTGTTCGCTTAGTGGCAAATCCACCTCAATGAAATGCTCGGAGTATGGCTTTGCCTCGTGGGTACCATTAACCGGTAACTGAGCCCGCATAGTATCCATTGGCAAATCCATTTGGTAGCGCAAGTGAACTGGCGTTTCCCACCACTCGCCTGAAAATGAAACTGCCTCATTTGAATCATGAACAATCGCTTTGCCAAAAGACATCGCTAGTAATAGAAACACAATTGAGATGGCAATTGTCGATAGCATTGACAGGTTCAACTCTCGACGACTTGAGTTAGGCATATGTTCTACTAATTCAGCAACATAGACCTCTGTCTCTAATCCGGAGGATTCTGCTGCCATGAATCATCGGAAATACTACTTGCTCATGAGCATGACGCTTAGTTGTCGAATTATTCATCAGTGAGATAGTAATCGTAATGTCATGCGAGGACAAATGGCCATATTCCTCGTTGTCAATTTTATCCTGGTACTTATGCCGACAAACGTTTCAGGGCTTGATAGTACCCCTTCTTGGCGCGCTAATGGCTTAGATCCGGCACTGTGGGTTGATGGACCAGTCGAAGAGGATACGCCAATGAACAAATCGTATCAAGGAAACGCAGTGTTAGTTTTAGAAGTAACATACCATACAGGTATAACCGCTTCAGAAACCTCAGGAGTGATTATCATCGAGTTGTTTGAACAATGGGCGCCAACAACCACTTCCAACATTATTGAACATATAGAGTCTGGACTGTACGACGGTGTTTTTTTCCATCGTGTGGTTGATGACTTTGTGATTCAATCTGGCGACCCGGAGTGCAAGGTGATTGGAACTTATCCGGTGACATCTCCTCAATGCAGCGGTGGCGGAACAGGAGAGACCATACCGCTTGAGCACCATAACAATCTTTCACATGTTGATGGGGCAATGGGCATGGCAAGAGGGGCTGAAGAAGATTCGGCCGACTCTCAGTGGTACATCACGGATACTGAGCAGCACGGCTTGGATCCGGAAAATAGGGATGATGGAGGCTATGCCGTATTTGGCATAGTAAGAGATGGCATGACCTATGTACGAGAAATCGCAAACACTCCTACGGTAACCAATCCAGCGAGTGATCAAGGAGTTCAAAACCCCGGCCCAGATTTACTCGGTCGCCCGATTCGTGAAGTGCATATTGATTCGATGAGAATGCTCGGAGTAGCTGACCCGGACGGAACGATTCGATCTGGTATTATGGTAGAAGAACCTGAGCCAATAATCACCGATAATGAGCCAATAATCACCGATAAAGTACTGGGCATAGGAGCCCTAATCGTTATTGGTATAATCATGATGTTTGTTGCCAGAGTGGATCCACCAATTTCGTTGCATGAAGATACGATTGTAACCTACGATGCTGTGTTAATCGAGGATGATTAAACTTCAAGATGGTGAAAATCGTTCTCTAATTTGCAAATAATAAGGTAAATATCCGGGCGGCATCAACGCCAAGACCGCTTACTGGATTGACACTAGACTGGTAATCGATACCTAGTGATCGACCGGGCCACATCCCCAGACACTTTTGAGCAATTATTTGATACTTACATCCATGACGATATGTCTAACATGTGGGGCATACCATTTCACTTTCTCTAGGTGCTCCAATTGAATTTTAAAGAAATTACGCTGGGCGGCAAACCGCTTTAACTGCTTCAAGCAATAATCAACGAATGACTGTATTTCTTTTTCTTTTACATTCATATGGATGTGAATTCTACCGCCGATTTGCTTTAGGCAATCTATTGCTAAAGGCCAGGTATTCTCCGAGGATGGAAGAATTCCCAAATGGACACGGTCTGCAATACCGGTTAGACCTTGCAAAGTAATTTGATTATCTCCCTCAATTATGGTTAATCTATCGCAAACATCATTTAATTCAGCGCCTTTTTGTAGGGCATATATCGAATTTGGATTTAATTCACAAGCATAAACATGCTTGGCTTTTGAGCGAACTAGCATTGGTAATGTGTAGTATCCGATGCCAGAAAATGCGTCTACTACGATTTCATCCGCCATGTCTATGTCGCCAATTCTGTGCCTTTCAGTCACATTGCCTGAAGAGAACATCACTTTTGTTACATCAAGCCAAAATTTAACCCCATTATCGATAAATTCTACCTCACCAGAATCACCAACAATCATTTTGGCTTGCGAAGAACGTAATTTGTCATTAGCGATTTCAGACTGGCGAGCGATTCTTGATACCTTTAGAGCATCAGCAATTATTTGCCAAATCTCTGCCGTCAGCGGTTTATTTTGCGAACAGATATCGTCCCATTCCTTTGATTCTAAGGTACCACTTGGCAGGATTGCTAAGTCGTTGAATAGTTCCCATTTTTTGGGTAGACAAGACACCATTTCTTTGCTGATTAATAGTGAATTATCCAATAATAAATCTTCTATTCTGGATACAATATCCTGAGCCGGGGTTCTGTTGGGTTTTTTTGCTTCAAGTTTAATTGCTTCAAAGGACACTATTTTTTCATCATACCACTCCAACGAAGAAATCAGCTCTGGTTTTTTCACCGGGATTGCAATTTGTTGTCCCAAATCTTTGATAATAAAGTCATAGTTGATATAATCACCATCCTTGAGGTGCTGGTGAATTATCGAAGCGATAGTTTTGTCAACCACTATAGAGAGACCATCATTTTGATGATTAACCTCTTCAGTCATGATAATTCCACAAGGGGAATCAATTTCAATGTCACTGTCATAGCCTAGACTATGTCGGGACTGAATACGGGTACCTCAAGAAGGACGGGGTTGCTTATCCCATTCATGGTTGCAATGCTAACGATGCACGTATTTGCACCGTTTGCTTCGGCTGATGGCATGTCAACGTGCGAGGATTGGGGTGGATTTTGTGACGATTACAATTCCGTACACGACTTGACCCAAAATCAACAAGATTGGGTCAACGCAACATATGACTTCAAGTTGGTTGATAGTAATACCATAGAGTTGGATATAACTTGGGCAATATATGAATTTGACCGTGAAAAGTTAGGTTTCAATAACAATCCAGCAATAAACGATGCCTTAGAAGATGATGATTTAGAATCAGATGATGGGGCACCAGCCGATTTACTTAGAAATTTTATGGATCAAAGTCTAAATGGACCCGGAACCCCCACCATTAGAGACCAATTAAAATCAGAGTTAAATGACGCGCTGGAAGATGCGCTGGAAAGCATTGGGGTATTGACTGAACAGACAACAGACTACACTAATCAGTATCTCCAACAAGGCCTAACCATTTCCTGCTCGACTGATCCGAGTACGGATTCTGTGTATGGTGCAGAAAATTCAGGTTTGAATAATGCCTTTCATCCACCAGTTTGTATACAATCCTCAATAGTCTTGGACATGATTAATAATAATTTCAGTCTTGAGTCCTCAGGAGGTTTAGATCTAGATAGAGCACTTGAAGGTATGTTGGTCATGGGTGCAGAAGTTGAAGCGGATTTCACTTTGTTAACACTTCCAGGAACCGTCGGCTACTATTCATTTACCCCTCCGGATTATGCAGATATTGTAGAGGTTAGTACTAACAGCGAGGGGACACTTGCTGCTAGAGCCGGTAATCCACCTTATTTTGCTGGTGAATGGGAGGTAGACCTATTGGATGCACCGGCAATTGCCGACGAGACAGAAACGCCAATTACGGTTAGACTGGGACATAGAGATGGCTCATTTGGAACAAATACAGTCAGTATTCCAGAAGGGGAGAAAGCGATAGACCTGAGTGTCACATTAGACTTGCGGGATGAATCCGCTGCCTCGATTGATTTCGTTGCTGGAATAAGTTATCTAAACAATAGCATAATGAGTGATTGGGGCATTTCGCTGTTGAACCTTTCAGAATCTGCGACTCTTCCTTTGGTAACTGCGGATGGAATTAGGCTAGCTTACCATAACGGCCTAGCCCCACTCGATTCCTTCACCTCGGCATTTCCCATCAGTGATATTGCCGGTGGAATTTCCGATTCGGTTGGTACTGATGATACAATCATCATGAATCCGCTATACTGGGTTTCAGACGGTTTAGTTGATGGTTTGGAGACCCCGGGCGGGCTCAATTATACTCACACAACAGGATGCACCGAGGTTGCCCCGCCGGGGCAAGATTTGCATTACTGTCTACGCGGAAGCTCTGCAATGACTAGTGAATATCCGGTGTATTTACGCTCTACCAGCCAGCCATTTTCCGGTAGTTTGCTAGATATTTTGAAGAATAATTTTGATGATGGTGATTTGCTAGAGTATGTCGATGTGATTCAAGAAAGTGATTTGAGGAACTTGTTCAATAGCGGTATTTCGATTGAGAGCGTCTTACCGGGAGATTTTCTTGATTCAGTAATTCCTGAGGATTTACCACCAGCGGAGTTGACGTTAGAGATCATCCTACCAAATTGGGTAAGAACCATTGACGGCGACGATAGTTTGGTTTTGCAAAAAACACTAGGGATAAGTTCAGACATTGAAATTTCATTGGCTGGAACCGATCCTTATGATTGGCGCAATGAAATTAGAAACGAAGACATGGATGTGGTGTGCACAACGGTCCAGAGAACCTGTATCAACAGTGCAATAGAATTGGATGTTTCAGCATTGCGAATCAATGAGTGGTCTCAATCCGTGTCACTGGATTTTGCCCTGGATGCAGAAGTTTCGATTTATCGAGTAATTGTTCCACTTGATGAAATTAACCAATCAGGTTCAACCAAAGTGAATTTTGAGGCAGCACCCGCTGATTTGGTTCGTGTTGGGTTGGATATTGCCAGCCGATTAGCAGAACCAAAAACCTTTGACGATATTGGAAATATATGTAGTGATGAGCAAGATTATTCAGTATGTGAGAAAAACTTGTCACTAATTTTTACTCCAGAAGGCTTAACCGATTTCTCAGTCGATATTGGTGAAATGATTACCGAATTTATTCATCAAAGTGGCGCAGAATTGCCAGACGAGGAGGACTCACCGTTTGGAAAGGTTGATTTGAGAGGTTTTGAGATAAAAACCAAAGTCGACGGATTGAGCGGGTTAGATCAAGATATTGGCGACGATGAACCAATAACACTCAGCGTTAAAATACCCAAAGTTGAGTTCAAGTTAGAATTAGATGGCGACATTGGAGAATTAATGGAAGGTAATTCCAGCAGTCTAGAATTGAATTTCTTTGCTAACGCATTTAGGGGACTCATAGTGAATCCAATGGTCAACGCTGCTGAATTGCTAGGCTCATCACTGACCAACGGACTTGTTTCGGGCAGCGGCATCACTTATCCAAGCCCTGATGGTGAGGCGACTTCAATCTCATTCAGTGGAAATACATCGATTGCAGAAGATTATGATTTAGCACTCAACGGGCCAGTTTCGATTATTCTGCCTAGAGGAATAACGATTGAAGATGTAGAGGACGAAGGGGGTTATCTATCAATTACCGAAGTTGATGGCCGACAAAAAATAACCTACAATATCCCTGATGGCGAATTCGAGGATACAATCTCTTTCAGAATCCAAGTTTCTTGGCTGTACCTTTTCATGCAATTTTGGGTTTACCCAACATTTGTTGTTCTGTTACTCGCGTTATTGATTCGAAGACGGCGGAGGAAAAAGCGGTTAAAGAAGCAGCGTAAATCCCAAGCCTCACAACAAGTTAGCAAAGTGGCAATCGGTGATAGTGAGTTTGCTGATCTAAAGGGGTTTAAGAGTGAAGGTTTACATGGCGAATTACAACAATTTGAGGAGTACTCAACTGATGCTCCACCACCAATGGTTGACTTAGGCGATGAACGATTTGATTAATCATTGATCGCCTCAAAAATACGCTTTGCTAACGCAGCACCAATCCCAGGGACAGTTTTAATGTCCTTTTCACTGGCGTGTAAGATTCCCTTTCGACCACCAAAATGACGGATTAAGGTTTGAAATTTTTTCGCACCTAATCCAGGAACATTCTGTAACGGGTCAGAAAATTTGTCCTTACTACGGCGCTGACGATGGAATGAGTTAACGAACCTGTGTGCTTCGTCTCTAGCGTGAATTAATACTCTACCTCGCCTATCCAAGACCAAAGGTTGTTTGTCTATTCGATGTATTGTTTCCTCGCGTTTTGCTAATGCTGCGACAGCAAACTTACCGGAAAGATTGGCCTCCTCAATCAATTTTGTGATCATTTCTAAATGGGTTTTACCCCCATCGAGCAGTAACAAATCTGGCCATTCTGTTTGTCGCTTAATCCATCTTCCGACAACTTCATGCATCATTCGTAAATCATCTAGTTGTTCACCTTTAACAGTATATTTGCGGTACTCGTCTTTGATGGGTCTGCCGTCCTTGAAATACACGCTTGCACCTACTCTTTGTTCACCCTGTATTTGTGCCATGTCAAAACAAACTATGTGATTCAACTGGCTCATCTCTAGCAGTTTTGCACCGTCATCTGCTGCTCGTTTTTCTAATGAACCGCTCGCTTTATTGACGAATCTAATAAGTTGTATCTCAGCATTTTGCGCCGCTAGTTGCTGTAGGGTTACGAAATCACCGCGTGTTGGATTCCTCACCTCAACTACGGACTCCCGACGCGTTTGCAGCCAGTCCTCAACACCGTCAAACAGCGGCGTGGGAGTTATCAATAACTTAGGTGGGCAACGGTTAGCGTAATGGTTGGCGACAAACATGGAAACGGTTTCACCGATATCTCCTCGATGAATCATTTGCCATGATTCCTGACCTTTTACAATACCATCATCAGCGTGTAAAACAACAATAGCTGCTAGATCCCCCTCACTGGCAAAGCCAATCGTATCACAATCCCTGTACACTTTGCTCGACACAATGTGTTGACTGGTAGTTGTTCTGATCGCTTTGATTAAATCTCTAATTCTAGCAGCTTTTTCATATTCCAATTCGTTTGATTGAATGTCCATTTGCCGGGTTAATTCTTCGATTAATTTCGTGGCATTACCGTTTAGAATTTGTTTAACTGCGCTGACTCTTTGTTGGTAATCTTCATCTGACCCACTGTCCACATAGCCAAATGGGGTGTTATTTTTATCATCTCGAAGACCAAATTCCCGTCTTAGTAATTTCATTACTTGCTTAGCAGCACCAGCATTTGGGAAAGGACCCCAAATTTCTGCGTTCTTGGGCGGTCTTCTTGTGTATAGTATCCTCGGCAACTTATCAGCACTAATTGCGAGATATGGGAACGACTTATCATCCTTAAGCATTGAATTAAATCTCGGTTTATGTTCCCTGATTAACTGTCTTTCAAGAATCAATGCTTCATGAGGGCTGGTGGTAATGATACATTCAATATCATCAGAGCGTTGAACCAACTCTGGAATCATTGCGCGGTCAGGGTTGCTAGAGAAATACGACCGAATTCGTTCATTTAATTTCGTTGCCTTACCAACATACAATACTCTGCCTTGTTTACTTTTGAACAGGTAAACACCAGGTTTTTTCGGTAAATCGACCGATTCTATCCTGACTGGCATGTTTTGGCCTTTAAGTCAATACTCAAAAGGGCAACCATCAGTCTTTGTTGAACAAAAAGCCATGTAATTGATAACTAATATTGCTTCGGAAGACTGGGAAAGATGGTTTCAAAAGCCCAACTTCGGATTCTTGCTTGGTTGAGTCAGCACCCTGATAGTTTGGCTAAATCTTGGGACGTAAGTCGAGAAATTTCTCTACCAGGTATTGCGGAAGGTATCGGTGTGGTTCGTTCGGCGCTCAATATTCCGCTAACCAAGTTGGAGCAAGATGAGTTGATTGCCAAACGCATGGCTCATGTTGTAGGTGGAGGCAATAGGCGCAGACAAGTGTACCACATTACTAATCATGGTAGATTGGTTCTTGCCGAGAACGATACGGAATTCACCAAACAAGCGCCAGAATGTAAAATCCATGGCAGTCCACCTATGTTTGCCGAGATATTTGGCCGAAAAGAGGAAAGAAGTGTATGCCAAGAAATCCTACTCAGTGACTCTCTTATGGTTACTGGAATGCCGGGAATCGGCAAGTCTGCGTTTATTTTCAGCTTGTGCGGAGAATTAACTGGCAAGCATAGAGTTAGATGGGCTGTTGCCGAGCAATTTTCAGATTACAACTCAATAGTTTCATCATGGTATCCAGATGAAGTGGTTCCAAAAGACATTGATGCAATTTGTCACCTATTACAATCCTCCAATGATTTGTTGGTCATTGATGATATCAATTTAATCAGCAATAGGCATATACAATCGGTTCAAGAAATGGTGAACAAGTTATCCAATATGGCACAAATTAGAATGATATTGATCTCTAGGGAAACATCAGGATTATTTCCTAACTTTAAGAATTTCAAATTGGATGCCTTAGATATTAAATCATGTTGTGAGATGTTGGGTGATGATATAACAATAGTCGAACGGGAAAAGGTCGCGAATAGTTTAGGTAATCATCCATTGGCACTCAAATTGTATCAACCCGAGTATAACATACCTGAATCATCAACTGATGTCATCAAATATGTTGAAAATGTAGTTCTTGACGCGCTTTCCGATGAACAAAAACAAATGGTTTCGCGTCTTTCATTAGAACCAATAATGACGATTGCGGAAAATTCTATTGCCGCATCAGAAATCGGTTTACTGGATGAAAAAAGTTTGATAAGATGGAATGAGAACCTGTTTGAGCTACAGCATCTAATTCGTAATGTGACTCGTAAAAATATTGCCGAATCTGAGAGGATAAACGCTCATGAAATTTTGGCTCAGCATTGGAAATCGCAGCGCACAAAAGGAGCAACTGAAAATTATTTGTACCACCTTTCTCGTTGTAATTTGGCCGAATTTATTACTCAATTATCCAGTGAAATTGATTCGCTAGACGATTTGGATTCAGCGGCTTTAGCAACAATCGTGTCCCAAGCAATACAGCAACATAGCGGCCAAAGAGATTTGATATACTTAGAATCTAGGATTGCGGCATTTAGACTCGAACCCTCGATAATTGACCGAAATCTCGCTCTGCTAGAAGGCAGTCAGTTGTTGGAAATGGAGTTTACTCTAGCTAGACTTGAGGGAATGGGCGCAGATTATGAATCAAAATTAGGTGAATTGCTTGACCAAAAATTGCCTTCTGAGCGGGCACGAATACTTATTTCATCAGCTAGTCAGGTTTTGGAGGATAGATTACCATCTTCACCAATAGAGCAGAATTCAAGAGCTAAAGTGGAACAATACCTCAAGCAAATAGAGCTGAAAGAAATTGTCCAAGAACGTCAATCGATTATTGTTGCTATTTCGATGATAAAACATTCTATTGCGATGGCAGATTTTGATTTTGCTAAGGGTGAAGATATTATTCAATCATTGATTGGTGTCGGTTCAATAGATGATTCGATAATAGTTAATTTACGTACTAAAGAAGCGATTTCAAATTACTTACACGGTGGGAAAAACCTCAGCGAGGTTGTTGAATTGGTTGATGCTAATTGTCTCTATATCGATAATTTAATGCTATCAGAATCTCTGCGGTTGAGATTTGTCGAAGTATTGATTGAAGATGAATTTGATGTTGCAAAAACTAGATTTGAACAATTGACTAATCCAAATTTATTCACTCGTACCAACACGTCAATTCGCTATTCAGCACGATGGTGGCTACTACACTCCAAAATTTACNCAGCGACCAGTAAATCATCGCTACGAGAATCACTGATGAAATTCAGAGAAGCTGGTTGTGTAAAAGTTAGCGCAGAGTTAGAACGTCTATTTCATACCCAATTCTAAAGTTCGGCTCCGATCAGGGTTTTTGTGTCAACAATTCCTTCCATTGACCTTATTTCTTCAACAATACAACGGGTAAGGTCATATTCATCCTCTGCTTGAACTCTGGCAATTAAATCATATTCTCCAAATAGCATCCATCCTGCGGTGACCAATTCAATTTCCTCCAATCGACCTCGGACTATCTTCTCCTGTCCTGGCTCGGTAGTAATCAACACAAATCCAATTGCCATTGTATCACCTAGTATTCCACCGCTATCATTGTCTGTGTGTCTTTGACACCATCAATTTGTCTAAAATCACTCATTAGCATCCCCGAGAGTTTTCCTGAATCTTCGGAACTAACTCTTACCAGTAAATCATATTCTCCGTATAAGGCATGGACCTCAACGACCGAATCATGATCACTGAGTGATTGATACACTTCAAGTTCTCTTGCAGGTAGTGTTTTGAACAGGACGAATGCCTCAGGCATAAATTTGCCAAACGTCCTAGATTCTTATTGCTTGCTATTGATAAGTTAGAAACACATTTTGCCCAATGAGACGAACCATTCAAAAGNATAATCAATCAACCTAGTTTTATGCATAAGGAGACAAGGTCGCTCTTCCCATGTGTCTTGATGCTGTCAATTATGCTCACAATGTCTATCGCATCTATTCCAAAAAATAACGAGAGAGAACTACATAACGAAGATGAATTTCCTACGTCGGCGAGAGCTCAAACAACCTGGAGTGGTGTTGTTGAATTGACTGATTCATATACCATAGATGTCTCTAATGAATTGATTATCACTCCGTGTACATTGGTAAAATTACCAAACGAGGCGCGTATTTTTGTCGAAGGTCGGTTATCTATTGAGGGTGATTCAACCTGTCCGGTAGTTATCGATCGGGGTAACATCGGCTTAAATTACGGCATTCAATTTAATCAATCATCATACGGAAGAGGTTCAGTAATTGATAATTTGTCAATTGATAATTCAATGTATGGAGTAACTGTTTATGGCTCAAATCCAGTTTTGAATAATATCACAATCAACAATCCATCGAGAGTTGGCGTTGACCTATTTTCCGGTGCGAACCCAGTAATTAGTGACCTGACAGTTGATCAATCGGGTCGAGGTTTCACCTACGGCGACTGGAGATACGGGATTGCGTTGTCTGTGGGAGCAGGTTCTTCGCCAATTGTTGAGCGAGCAGTTTTGACTGATACGAGAATCAGAGGCCTCAATATCTGGGGAGACTCTGGCGGAGTATATCGTCAAATCACAATTGATAACATCACCGCTGAAGGTGCATCAGCCATATCTGCGGGGGTTTGGGTTGAGGACAGTCAGCCATTGATTACCAACATATCAGTTGACAAATCAGATTATGGGATTTTGATTCGCCATATCGATGATGGAGGATATACAAGGGCAGTTGTTAGGGATTGCGTTGTCACTAATTCGATGTACAGGGGCATATATATCGATAAGGCCAATCACACAAATTTCACAAATTATGAGACTGCAGAATTTACCAACACTGTGGTTAAAGGCACAGGTGGTCCGTATGCTAAGACATCCGGTATTGGTTTTGCTGCAATCGAAATAAACGCGACCGGAGTATGGTTTGATAACACTACGATTGAAGATTCAACTACCACTGGGCTGAGGCTCTATTTCGTCGACGCTTCAACGACATTTAGAACCCTGAAAATTGTTAATTCAGGCGACCCCGGACAAGGAGCCCACGAAGCAGGTCTAGCAATAACATCATCGTTTTTTGCGCCAAATTTTGATGGTTTAGAGATTTCAGGTTCTCCTGGCCCAGGTATCTCTGCAACCTCTGGGGGTGCTATGCAGGGCTCCAATTGGTTCTTGCATAATAATTCGGAAGACGGCCTATACATCGATTCATCAACCCTTATTGTTGATGGCCTACATCTAACAGATAATGGTCAATCCGGCGCCCACGTCTATGATTCTCGCTATGTTACATTAACAAATTTGACCGCTGTTGGAAATGGTAATCTTGGATTATCGGACATGGAGCAAGCAGGATTATTATTTGAAAAATCGAATGATATTGAAACCAACTCNGGTGATGTAACTTGTAATCATTGTACAGTTTCAAATTCAGCAGGAATTGGAGTGATGGTAAAAGACTCTGTGGACTTGTGGCTCAATCACCTTTCTGTGGAAGATAATGCACCATCGCATGACCCAATATCCATTGATAATAGTGGACTTACCATTGGGCAACAAGGTGGTCAAGTAAATATGCACAATGTTGTGGTAAATACTGAGCGTTTGGGAACGGACTCAGGCCCAGCGCTGCGAATTACTCGGGCGGCAGCAAATATTGATCTAATTTCACTACTTGGTAATCACACAGGAATAGTTTGGAATGGTGATAATAACGGAAATTTCCCCTCATCCTTGAGTCGAGCCCAATTATCCGGTTCTACTTGTCTGGTGCTGACAGAACACGTTGCGATGACTGGTATTGATAATGTGATTACGCCAGATTGCACTGGTACGATAACCTTGCAGGATAGTAATGTAAATTGGAGCGGGTTTACCGATTTAACGCAATCCACGATTATCAATTTAGATTCTTTTTCCAAACTTCATCTTCACCAACCCAATCAAATTGCGCTATCCGATGCGATTATTGCTCCTTCGGGAGAAATTGATGTTGCTTGGGATATTGCTGTTTGGGTCTTGAACAATAACTCAAACGGTATTCCTGATGCACCCGTACAGCTAAGTTTTGACCAATTTGAGCCGAATGCACAAGAACATACCGATCAGGATGGTTTTGTTAATTTTGCCGATTTTATTGGCCAGAGATGGACAAACATGGGTTCATCTTCAGTTTCAACGGTAAATATTGGATGTTCTTATGATGGACAATCAAATAGCAGCTCAGTCGCATTAGATGGTAACAAGATGGTATATTGCTTGTTACCTTTGGATAACCAACCACCATTCTTGTACTGGGATAGTCCTGAAGATTCAAGCATTTTTCCCAGTTCTTTTGAAGTAGAATTCAATGCTTCCCGTTCATGGGATCTTGATGATGACGAGTTGATTTGGGAATGGACTTCGTCTATCGACGGGATTATTGGTAACGAAGATAATTTTGTGGTTAACCAAGAACTTTCCTCGCAATCATTATCTGATGGAGTACACCTAATTACGGCTAAATTATGTGATGACAAGAACAATTGTGCTCAACAATCTAGAACCATCGAACTATCGAATTTTAATCCAGTCGTATTTGTTGAGTTCGCTCCAGGGCTTAATTCCTTTAACGAACTGGTTATGCCCAAAACTGGTACTGTAGAAGTTAATTTGTCAGGTACTTATGACCCTGAAAACGACCCGTTAAATTGTTGGATTAGCACTTCGTATGGACTAACATACCCTGAGCAAACAGAATCTCAATTAGCTTGTGATGAATTGATAAAATACACCTTCCCACTGATTGCATCCCCAGGTAATCCAATTCCTCCGCCTGATGGTTTTAGTCTTTCAGTGAATGTTGATGACGGAGTTAATCCGACCGTGACTCTTACCTATGATACAATCCTGTTTAATGAAATTCCAGAGCCCATTTTTGACATAATTAGAGCAGACAACTACAGTCAAAGTGCGGTAACCTTAGATGGCTCAAAAACGGTTGACCCAGAGGGTGATAATTTGGAAATTGAATTTTATTCAAGCCTCGACGGGGTGCTACAATGGTCTGACCAGCCATCGGGAAATGTTTGGCAAGGTTATCTTTCCAGGGGCGTACACACAATCGAGATGAGGGTTTCCGATGACGTTCCAGAGCATCTTGAAACATACAAAACCGCCTCAATAATGATTTCAGTTTTGAACTCTCCACCAGTTGCCGATATCAAATCTCCTGCCATCAATGACGAATATGATTCATCACAAATGGTTGTATTGTCTGCTAATGGCTCTGGCGATTATGATTCGGTTTGTTCGTCATTTGACACTATTGGTTTTTGGCATTGTTCGACGAACGAACCTGCTCAAGGTTCTGAATTTTTACAAGTTTCTTGGACTAGCGATTTAGATGGCAGACTTTCTTCTACTAATCAAGAGGGTTTACATTACGCCTCAAGGTTGAGTAGCGGTTTACATACTCTTACCTTGGAAATTGATGATGGCATCAACCCACCAGTGACAGATACCATAACAGTCGACGTAGCAAAATCTGCACCAGTATTATCACTTGCGACTCCGGATACGTCAACTACCTATCTCTCATCGGAATACATTTTCTGGAATGCGATTGAATCTATTGATTATGATGGAGATAATTTCACAATGACGGTATCATCTAATTTGCAAAGCGAGCCAATCTTAGAAGCTGTAAACCCAAGTCAGACGCATATTTCTCAACTTCCGGCAGGAGAGCACGAAATTTCGATATCACTGACTGATTCAGACGGCATGCAACGCACTGAGATTTTAGCTTTAGTTGTAGTACCTTCGCCACCAAATGCGGTAATTGTCAATCCAGCAGAAGGCCAATCCTTTTTGGGAGGCGAAGGTATCATTCTAGAAGAGGAGTCAACAGACGCAGATTTTGATATTGTTTTTCGGCAGTGGGAAGTTATTGACAAAGCCTCAGGACTCATAGTACATACGACTAGCTCAAGTACCGAGCAAATATCATTACCACCTGGTGAATATTTAGTTCAGTTGACGGTGAGGGATAGTTTACAAAATACAAAAATTGAAACTCGTAATATTAGGGTGGAAAATACCAATCCATTATTAGATGACCAATCATTAATTGTAACGCCACCAGAACTTACTGCTGAAGTGCTTGTTACCGTTGAGGTGAGTGTCAAATTATCCGACCCTGATGGAACAACTCAAGATGTTCAAGCCACAATTATTCATGATTTGCAGGTATGGGATTTTGTCTTACAAGATCTTGATGGCGACGATATTTGGGAAGGTTCAGTAGAAGTCAACCCGGAAAAACCTGGCAGACCAAGCTTGCAAATCATCGCTACAGATGGTGCAGGAGAATCAGCAACAATTAGCCAAATATCCAGAACTATTGTGGTAAATGAAGCAGAACAATCTAGTTCAAACCAATCGTTAATTGCCGCTGGAGGAGGATTAATGCTGCTTTTGATATTATCTAGTTTGATTATGGCTAGGATGCGCAAAAATAGGTTTGAGGATGAATTAATCGAGTCATGGGACACATTGAGGAAACCAAATATAGCTAAAGATTATTCAGAATTAGAAGTTGATTCATTAGACGACACAAAAGCAGTAGTCAATGATATGTGGTCTAAACTAGAGCAAGAAGAAGGCCTAAACTGATTACTGCTCGGGTAGATCTTGCTTTGTAGAGTCTGGATTGCTTTCTCTTGAGCCCCAGGGAGTTCTGGTTCTGTTAAGCCCGATTCGCTTGGCGAATAGGAATTTAAAATTCTTCCAGCCATCCGACCAAGTATGAATTTCCGCATCGCCAACCCTTGGCCGATAGGGGACAGAAATCTCTATTGCCTTCGCTTTTCCTAAGTTTTTCCTTGCAAGGATTTTGATTTCTTCCGAGAGCGGCATGCCATCATTGGTTGGACGCATATTTTTGTCTTCAAAAATTGCTTTTCTAAAGACCCACATCCCCGATTGAGAATCCTTTATCCCGTAGCCAAATAGGAGTCTAGCAGTAAATGACAGAGCCCAGTTGCCAAATCCGTGAATTCCCGACATGGAACCGTCTTCAGCCAGTGACAATCTGTCACAGGTTATAAATTGTAAATCATTATCAAGTAATTTCTTGACAAGTTTGGGAATTAACTCAGCAGGGTATGTACAATCAGCATCCATTGTGACAATAATTTCATTACTTGCAATATCAAATCCGGTACGGTATGCTCTGCCGTAACCTTTCCTATCCTCTAAGTGAACTCTAGCTCCCTTTTTTAGTGCCAGTTCTCGAGTTTTATCGGTTGAGTTACCATCGACGATTAGAATTTCTAGGTTTTTGCACCAACCTGTTGGAATCGAATCAATTGTTGGCTCAATAGCCTCTTCCTCATTTCTCGTTGGAAGGATAATGGTGACATTGACCGGAAGCTTATCCCCCATGGATAAGCGTGAAGATATTCCGCTTTGAAGCCATTGGCTGAATAATTCATTTATTTCTGCGGCCATTATTGGTCAAAATTGAAACGCAGAAGGCTCATCGCCCAAGCGATGCACATTGCTATGATTGCCGGTGAATACCCTCCTAGGTGGGGCGGAATTGGTTCTGTAGTGTTCCACCTCGCTGGGCATCTGGCATCCTTCGGCCATAAAGTAACGGTGCTTACCAGATCTCACAATGGTAAAGCACCTGCTCAGTCCGGTGTCTCTATCGTCGAGGTCCCATGGCTGAAATTACCCATGAAGTTCACTCGTTCTTACGCCAAGAACGCCCTGAAGATTATGAAAAGCTTACACCAAGAAGACCCCTTTGATGTAATTCATATACACCTCCCATTGGCATCTTTTACCGCCAAAGAGTTTCTATTTATGAGGAAACACATTGCTCCGGTTTGTTGCTCTTTACACGGTTCTTGGTTAGGTGAAAAGCAAGGTGTAATCCGTGCTGCACAGGCAGGCGAATCAGCAACATGGCGTAATCCGAATGATTTAGCCATTAGGTTAACTGGAAAATGGTATTCGCGGTATGAAAAGGCTGGTTTGCTAAATGCGTCAATAAGTGTCGCAAATTCTGAATCCACATTACAAGAGTTTGACTTGTGGTATGTACCAAACATGCAGTATAATGCGCAGGTCTTACTCTGGGGTTGCGATCACAAGGTTTTCCGTCCGGCGAATGTAGATGACGAGGAAGAACAACTTCAACACGAAATGATCCGTCACCAGTATGGCTGCGATGATGAGAAAGCGTTGAGTCATGATGTAAGTACGGAAACACCGATGTTACTGGCGGTTGGACGGCTCGTGGCAAGAAAGGGTTACATGACACTGCTAAGAGCAATGCCCGCCATTCTTGCCGAACATCCCGGTGCCAAACTGGTAATAATCGGCCGCGGGCACATGAAACAAAAATTATTGCAAGAAGCGAAAAAACTCTCAATAAGCGATTCGGTCTTCATCAAGAGTAGTATGTCATTTGATGACCTAGCTCAGCATTTTAGAAGTGCAGATTTGGTTATTTACCCCTCATACTATGAGGGTCAAGGTTTGATTCCCCTCGAAGCCATGTCAAGCGGCACCCCAGTGGTAACGGTAGACATGGCACCACTCACAGAAATGGTGGACGAATCCGTTGGTGGCCTATTTGAGATGGGTAATCCTAATGACTTGGCGATTACGGTGAATGACATACTATCTAAACCAGAGCTCAGGTTTGAACAAGCTAAAGCGGGGCGAGAATTAGTATTGTCCAAGTATACCTATGAGCACAATGCAAACGATTTCTTGGCAATTTACCATTCGATAATCAAACAATCTCAGTTGCAGTTTTAGTGGTCTAGATGAAGATGAAATGCCCCAATTGTCTTGCCAAAATTGCGTTCCCAAACGAGGCGTTGACAGTTCTTTGTCCTAGTTGCAATCAGACATTTAATCCCAAAGATTTCCCTAGCGTTAAGAACCACGGGTGGTATGTTGCCGTAGTTGGATTGTTAATCATGTTAAGTGTTTTCATAACGATGCCAATTGCCGACCTTTTCGACGCTTCGGCCTCGCTCAGAATCGGGTTACTGATTATGCAGATGGGGGGAGGTATTTTAGTTGCGCTTACGGGTTTGATGATGTCAATAAGTGCTAAAATTCAACGCAGAAGTGCATGGATTATCTTGGAATTAATTTTAGGTTCATATCTAATATTCGGCTTACTGTCGCTGACTCAAATCAATGGAATTGTTTAATCATGGTAGCCAAATAAGCACGGGCAATCAAATATTCAACCACCGGACAAAAGCGTCTAATTCATAGATGATATGTCGATGGCTTGTCATGGTCGCACGGCGATTCATGGTTGTGGCTTTGGTCGCGCTGTTGATGACATTCATTCCTCAAGTGTCAGCAGATGATAACAGACAGAGCGCTACTACCCTTACTCCTAACATTCAAATCTCTGAGAAAGTGTGTTATGAGGATGGTTGTTCACCAGTCGATCAAACCGATTGGTGGAAGGTAGATGGTTACAAAGGTGATGTGATTACCATATCATTTCAAGGTAAGCCATTGGAAGAGTGGGCGTTTCCGTGCGTAGTATGGGATGGATGGGAGGGTGATGTTTCAATCCACAGACCNGATGGTACAGAAATCCTTCCCAGTACCTACGTGACAGATGATGACCCAGATGTNTCATACACACGCAGCCTAAATTCGCAAAGCCAAATATACATCAA